>Ga0315298_1008174_pt1 | contig 13449 bp, 12 predicted proteins | sample WHS_1_MG_FD_203077 | JGI IMG/M metagenome (GOLD analysis project Ga0315298, IMG submission 203077) | Extremophilic microbial mat communities from Washburn Hot Springs, YNP, Wyoming, USA - WHS_1_MG | ecosystem: Environmental > Aquatic > Thermal springs > Hot (42-90C) | place: USA: Wyoming...
AAAATTATTAAGATGAAACTAGTAAAAGTAATAGGAAGCATAACTTCAACTATAAAAGATCAAAGTTTGAGTGGTTTTAAATTATTACTTGTACAAAGTATAGATATAGATTTTACAGAAAAAGAAGATTATTATGTTGCTGTTGATACAATTGGGCTTGGTGAAGGAGAAATTGGGATTATTTGTACTGGAAGCACTGCAAAATACACTAATATAACTCGCCATAAAAATGTTGATGCTTCAATTGTTGCAAAGGTTGAAAGAATTGATTTAGAAAATTATAATTTAAAAAGCTAGTTTAAAATATTTTTAAATAATTTAAATTTTTTTAAATTTAAAATTTTAAATCTTGTTTATTTGTTTGTTTATTTATTTATTATTATTTATATTATTTGTATTAAATTATATAAATTATTTAAATTAACAAGTCAGTTAATAAATTATTTTATTTATTTAATTAAAGGTTATCTTTTAGATATTATTAAATTTAGAGTAAATTTAAATTAATTAAATTTTATTATTATTAGGAGAATATATCATGAGTTCTGAATCTGTTGTTAATTATGTGGAATTAATAAAAAATTCTGGTATTGTTGGAGCAGGTGGAGCAGGCTTTCCAACTCATGTTAAATTAAGTGCCAAAGTAGATACTTTAATTGTAAATGGTGCAGAATGCGAACCTTTAATAAATGTAGATAGACAGCTTATTGAGAAATATTTTGAAAAAGTTTACGAAGGCTTAAAAATTGCAGTGAAGTCAACGGGTGCGAGCAAAGTATTTGTAGCTTTAAAATCAAAAAATAAAGATGCAGTGCAAGTACTTGAAAATTTCAAACAAGATAGTGTGAAATTTGAAATATTTAAATTAGGCAATTTTTATCCTGCTGGTGATGAACAAGTTTTAGTTAATGAAGTAACTGGCAGAATAGTTCCTGAAGGAGGGATTCCTTTAAATGTTGGTATAGTTGTAATAAATGTTGAAACATTATTTAATATTTCAAATGCTTTAGAGGGAAAAAATTTGACTAAGAAATTTGTAACAATTAATGGAGCTGTTAAAACCCCAAAAACTTTATATGTCCCAATTGGAACACCTATTCTAAAATTAATTCAAGCTTGTGATGGTCCAACAGTTGAAAATTATAGTGTAATAGATGGCGGACCAATGACAGGTAAATTAATAAACCCTCAAACTCATGCAGTTACTAAAACTACAAAGGCAATTCTTGTTTTGCCTGATGATAATATAGTTGCCGTACAGAAAAAAAGAGATATTAATACTCAACTTAGAAGAGCTCAAGCAATTTGTTTAAGTTGTAGGATGTGCACTGATTTATGTCCAAGATATCTTTTAGGCCATGATTTATTTCCTGATGAACTAATGAAAAGAATGTATAAGAAAGAAATAACTTCTGATAATATTTCTAATTTTGACTTTGCTTATTTGTGTTGTGATTGTGGATTGTGTGAATTATATAGTTGTGTTGTAGATTTATCTGCACGCTCCATTTTTAATTATTTAAAAGTTGAACTTGCAAAAGCAGGCATAAAAAATCCTCATCATCGTGATAATTTAAGCGTTAATGAATTTAGAGAATTTAGAAAAGTTCCAGTTCCAAGATTACTTAAAAGAATTGAATTAGATATGTATACAAGTCATGCGCAATTATCAAATGAAGATATTAATGTAGATGAGGTAAAGTTGTTTTTAACTCAACATGTTGGTGTGCCATCACAACCAGTAGTTAAAGTTGGAGATATAGTAAGTGAAGGAATGCTTGTTGCTGATATCCCTGTTGATAAACTTGGCTCCAGAATTCATGCTTCTATTAGTGGTATTGTTAAGGAAATAACTGAAAGATATATTTTAATTTCAAAAAGTTAATAAAAAATATTATAAAATATATAAAAGCTATAAATATTAGAGAAAAAAAGAGAGAAAAAGAGAAAAAAAGAAAGAAAAGAAGAAAAGAAAGAAAACAAAAAGAAAAATAAGAGTAAAAAACTAGGGAAAACTATAAATACAGTAAATATATAGAAATATAAAAATAGATAGATAAAAAAAGTTAAAATTAAAAATAAAAAAAATAAAAAATTTAAAAATAAAAATAAAAATAAAATACTGGTAAAAAAGTGGTAAGTGAAAAAAATCAAAAAGAAAATAATCAAAATGTAAAAGGAAATTTAGCAGTTGTTGAATTTAAAAGCATTGCTAGGGGATTATTTACAACAGATTCAATGTTAAAAGCTGCAAATGTAAATCTTGTGCTTGCAACTTCACTTTGCCCTGGGAAGTATTTAACAATTGTTGAAGGTGAAACCAGTGCAGTTGAAAATTCTTTAAGGATTGCAGAGGAAGTTGGAGGAATTCATGTTTATAGCTCTCAGGTTATAAATTCAATCAATCAAAAAGTAATTGATGCAATATATGGAAAACTTCAAAATAATATAGATTGTGGAGCATTGGCAATTGTTGAAAGTATGCAAATGGCAAGTTTAATTAGCTCAGCTGATGCTGTTGCTGATTCTGTTCAAATAGATTTTTCAGATTTTAGACTTGCAAGAGGATGTGGAGTAAATAGTTTTTATGTTTTTATGGGAGAATTATCTGCTGTTAAAGAGGGAGCAGATATAGCAATACAATATTTACAGCAAAGAGGTGCTTTGCTTGCATGTAAAGTAATTACTGGTCCAGATAAACAAATTTGGAAAAGCATTAAATCATCTTTTTTTACTTGTGCTGAATGTTATTAATTATTATTTTTAATATTAAAAATATTTATTTGGAAGGCTGTTAATATGGCAATTAAAACTGAAAGAGAAATAAGAGCAGAAATTGTTGATGTTTGTCATAAAATTTATAACAATGGCTGGGTAGCTTCAAATGATGGCAATGTATCAGTTCTTATGGAAAATAATATAGCAATTTGCACCCCAACTGGAGTAAGTAAAGGAATTATCACTCCAGACATGTTAATAAAAGTTGATATTAATGGTAATAAGCTTGAAGGTGAAAAAGAATTAAATCCATCTTCTGAGATAAAAATGCATCTTGATATATTAAAAAATAAACCTGGAGTTAATTCAGTTGTGCATGCACATCCACCATATGGAACTGCATTTGCAGTTGCTGGAATGCCACTTGATCAATGTATTCTTCCTGAAATAGTAATTTCTCTTGGGCAAATTCCGCTTACAAGGTATGGTACTCCATCTACTTATGAAATTCCTGAAAGTGTTAGGGAACATTTAAATGACAGTTTTGTATTTTTACTTGAAAACCATGGAGCATTATCAACTGGCGCTGATGTATATCAAGCTTACTATAGAATGGAAAGCATGGAGCTTTTTGCAAAAATAGTAGTAATTGCTAAGATAATTGGTAATGTTAATACAATTAGTGAACCAAATGTTAAAAAGCTTTTAAAGTTGCGAACAGATTGGGGTATGGATACCGAAAACTTTGCTGGTTGTAGAATAGATGGCAAAGTTATAAATTATGATAATTTAAATAATGTAAATAATGGTTCAAATGGCTCAAGCTTAAATAAAAGCCAAGAGTTAAATTCAGATAATGAAAAAATTACCTTAACTAAAAAAGAGCTTGTTGAAATAATACAGTCAACAGTTTCAAATATACTAAAGCAGTTAAAGTAAAAAAAATAAAGTAAATTTAAATAATATAAATTTAAATAATATTAAATTTAATATAAAATGGTGTTATAATATCGACTTTAAATTTAAAATAATAAACATTAAATTAATTATTAATTTATTTAGTAAAGATAAGGAGAAAAAATGAACGGTGAAGCAATAGGTTTAATTGAAACAAGAGGATTAGTAGCATCAATTGAAGCTGCAGACGCAATGGTTAAAGCTGCAAATGTTACATTAATGGGGCAGGAAAGAATTGGTTCTGCTTATATTACAGTAATTGTTAAGGGTGATGTTGGAGCAGTTAAAGCTGCTGTAGATGCTGGTGCAGCTGCAGCAAAAAGAGTTGGAGAACTTATTTCTGTTCATGTTATTCCTAGACCTCATCAAGAGTTAGCTTTGATACTTCCTCAGGAATAATTTCTTTTATAAAAAAGAAATTAGCTAATTAAGCTGATTCAATTATTTATTAAGCTTTAATAGAGAGGTATCAAAAGTGGATACTGAAAAATTAATAAAGGATATTGTAAAAAGTGTAATGGCAAAATTAAATGAATCTCAGTCTCAAACGGCTGATTCATCAAATATTACTAATAATACTAATACTAATAATAAATCTAGCAGTAATACAAGCTCTAAACTTACAACAACACAAGTTGTTGCTTCCGATAGAAAAGTAGTTTGTAGTATATCTGTAAGACATGTTCATCTTTGTCGAGAGCATTTAGATATATTGTATGGAAAAGATTATGAACCTACAATTTTAAAAGAACTTTACCAGCCTGGTAATTATGCTTATAAAGAAACCCTAACTTTAGTTGGTCCAAAACTAAATGCTATTCAGAATGTAAGAATACTTGGTCCACTTAGGAGTAAAACTCAAGTTGAACTTGCAAAAACTGATTGCATTATTCTTGGTATCGATGCTCCTGTTAGACCTTCAGGTGTTCTTGAAGGATCTGCATCTTGTGTATTGATTGGACCTAAAGGTGCAGTATATTTAAAAGAAGGGGTTATAAGAGCTAATAGACACATACATATGAGTCAAGATGATGCTGATTATTTTGGGATAAAAGATAATGACGAGGTTGATGTAAGAGTATCTGGACCAAAAGGGTTAACTTTTAATAATGTTCAAGTAAGGGTTAGCAAAGATTTTGTTACAGAAATGCATATTGATACTGATGATGGAAATGCTGCAGACATTGCTACAGGAACACTTGTTGAGATAGTAAATGCGTCTTGTATTTCTCCAATTGTTCCAGTACAAATGGCAGATTCTAATAAAATTCCTCCAACCATACCAGATAATAGTATTTCTGGAGAAATTACAGATCCAAATATTTTAAAAAATATAAATAAAATTACAGGCAGCCAGCCTTTAAATGAATCTGGAGTTAGTTCATCAGCAAGTTTAAATACAAGTCAAAGTGATAATACAAATGCTATGAGTGGTATTAATAATCTTGGGACTGCAAGGACATTAAAAACAGTCATAACTGTTGCAGATCTCGATAATTATAAATCAACTGGTATAACAATAACAGATAATGTAATTTTAAGTCCGCTTGCAAAAGATGAAGCTATTGCTAGAGGAATAAAAATTAATTATTGATTTTAATAGTTATTTTAAATTTTATTAAATTAGGAGGCAAGTGTGGAAATAGATGAGAAATTAATAGAGCAAATTGTAAGAAATGTTGTTGATAAGGTAGCGGCAACAAGTTACAGTGGTACCCTAAGCTCTAGTGGGGCGTCAAATTATTCAACAAAGGTTAATAAAGATGGACCTTTATTTGATAATATAGAGACTGCTATTGCAGCTGCAAAGGAAGCTCAAAAAAGATTTGTTGATTTAGGAAGAGATATAAGATATGGCATAGTTGAATCAATAAGAAAAGCTTCTCTAGCAAATGCAGAAAAGTGGGCAAAAATGGCAGTTGAAGAAACTGGAATGGGTAGAGTTGAGGATAAAATCATAAAAAATATAGTGGCTGCAGAAAGAACTTTAGGCCCAGAAGACCTTGAATTAAAAAGTTATAGCAGGTGCTGCACTGATAATGGAACTTTAACTGTGGATATGGCTCCTTATGGAGTTATAGCTGCAATTACTCCAATGACAAACCCTGCACCTATGATAATTAATAATACAATTATTATGATTTCTGCTGGAAACTCTGTTGTATTTTTACCCCATCCATCAGCAAAAAAAGTAACTCTTGATGCATTACTTGTAGTACATCAAGCAATTGTTGATGCAGGTGGACCTGAAAATTTAATTACCTCAACAAAAGAGCCAAATATAAATAATGCAAGTATTTGTATGGCTCATAAAGACATAGATTTAATATGTGCTACTGGTGGCCCAGCAATTGTTCAAATTGCAATGAAAAGTGGCAAGAAAGTTTTAGGAGCTGGACCGGGAAATCCACCAGTTCTTGTTGATGATACAGCTGATATTGCAAGGGCTGCAAGGGAAATAGTAGCTGGAGCTTCTTTTGATAATAATATTTTATGTAATGAGGAAAAAGTTTTAATTTGTATGAGGTCAGTTGCTGATAAACTTTTAAATGAACTTAGTAAAAATAATTGTATGATTCTTAATTCAGAAGAAGCACAAAGAGTAACTAATCTTGTTGTGAAAAATGGTGAAATCGATAAAAAATTAATGGGAAAAGATTGTGCAGTAATTTTAAAACAAGCTGGAATTAATGCTAAAGATGATTTAAGACTTGCTGTTTTTGTTGCAAATGATGAAATGCATCCTCTTGTTCAACATGAGCAATTAATGCCAATTCTACCAATGGTAATTGTAGAAACTTTTGAAGAAGGCGTAAGAATGGCTTGCAGGGTTGAACATGGTTTTAAGCATACTGCAATTATTCACTCAAATAATATTGAAAGAATTACATATTTTGCACAAGAAATTAATACAACAACTGTTCAAGTAAATGGTTCATCACAAAGATCTGGTGGAGATTTACATAACGGAGGTACTTCTTGGACGATAGCAGGTGCCACTGGAGAAGGATGTACAACTCCAAGATCATTTACACGACAAAGAAGATTATCAATATATGGTGCAATGAATTTTGTTAAATAAAGATTTTTATTTTTGATTTTTATAAAAATTTTTAATGTTTTAAATAAAATATTTTTTATATATGGAAGGAGAATAAAGTAAATGAATGGTGAAGCAATAGGATTAATTGAAACTAGAGGACTTGTTGGTGGAGTTGAAGCCTCAGATGCAATGGTTAAAGCAGCTGACGTTGTAATGATATCAAAAGCTTATATTGGAAGTGGAATTGTTACAGTTATTTGTCAGGGAGAAGTTGCAGCGGTTAAATCTGCAGTTGAAGCTGGTGCTGTTGCTGCTAAAAGAGTATCAGAAGTACTAGCAACTCATGTTATTCCTAGGCCACACCCTGAGCTTGATAAAATAATTTCAGGTAAATATGTAAGATCGGGAAGGGGAACAATACCAAAATCAAGAACTCCAAAACCTTTAAATGCAGCAAAACCTGCTACTGCACAAGCAAAGGCTTCTAATGCTGCTAACTCTGAGGAAAAGAAAAGCGAAAAGAAATCATAAATTAAATTAAAGATAATAAAAATAATTTAAAAATTAGAAATAATTAATAATTAATTCATGATAAATATTAATTTATAATAAATTTATAATAAATATTAATTCGTGATAAATGATAAATGATAAATGTTGAATAATAAATAATAAATAATAAATAATAAAATGAGTTGTTTATGGTTATGGAAAGAGCGATAGGGGTAATTGAATTTAGGAGTATAGCAGTTGGAATTGCTGCTGTTGATAAAATAGTAAAAGCTTCACAGGTAAATATTGTTGATGCTAAAAGTATTTGTCCTGGAAAGTATTATATTCTTTTTTCAGGTGGAGCTAGTGAAGTAGAGAATTCTTATAATAATGTCATTTTAAGCGAAAGTGAAAGATTTATAGTTGATGGTATTACTATTAAAAATATTTATCCTCAAATAATGGCTGCTATTACTCAAACTTCTGAAATAAAAGAATTAAAGGCAATTGGGATAATTGAGACGCTTACTTCTCCTTCTATTTTTTATGCTGCTGATAGAGCAGTAAAAGCTTCTGATGTAGATTTAGTAGAAATTAGAATTGCAAGAGCTTTAGGTGGGAAAAATACATGTGTTTTAAATGGAGATATTTCATCAGTTAAAGAATCAGTTATGGCTGGAATAGAATATGCAAAAGAAAAAGATTTTTTAGTAGATTATCAAATTATTGCTTCTCCACATGAAAGCATTTATAAGGCAGTTTTGTAATTTTTAATTTAAATTTTTTTATTTTAATTTTTATTTACTTTTTTACTTCGTGTTTTTGACATAATTTTAAAAATAAAGTTATAATAGTTATAATATTTTAATTAATATTATAAACAATAAAAATCGTAAAATATAATAATTAAATAAATACTTAAATATAATAACTTAAAGTTAAAGTAATTCTAATAAATTACATGATAGTATTATAAAAGGTAAAAGATTAGTTAGATTTTTTCAATTTTCAATTAAATTCAATTAAATTTTCAACAATATATTTAAACGATATATTAATAAAGGGATAAGATGAAAATAAAATTAAGTTATGGAAATGAAGGGCTGGAAATTGATGTAAATGAAAAAAATCTTTTAGAAATTATTGAAAGTAATGGTGCTAAACCAATAAGTGATGCTAAATCTGCATTAATTAATAGTTTTTTTAATCCTATCGGTAGTATTCCTTTAAAAGATAAAATAAAAGGTAAAAAGAAGATATGTATTGTTATTTCTGATTCAACCAGAGCTGTCCCAACAAAGCTTATTCTTGAAGCGCTTTTAAGTGAAATTGAAAGTTATGGAATAAATAAACAACAAATTACGATTTTAATTGCAACAGGTCTTCATAGGCCAAATTTAGGTGAAGAGCTTGAAAGGCTTGTTGGGAAAGAAATTAAAGAAAATTATAATATAGTAAATCATTATGCAAGAAAGAAAGAAACATGTGAATATATCGGAAAAACTAAAAATGGAACACCAATAATTATTGATAAAACTTACATTGAAAGTGATTTTAAAATTTTAACTGGATTAATAGAACCTCATTTTATGGCAGGTTTTTCTGGGGGAAGGAAAGCAATTTGTCCTGGAATAAGCTATATGGATATGTTTAAATATTTTCATGGGCCTCAAATTCTTGAATCACCCTATGCTACAAATGCAAATTTAGAAAATAACCCATTTCACCTTGAAGCAACTGAGATTGCAAAAATAGCAGGTGTTGATTTTATTGTTAATGTTACGATTAATAAGAACAGAGAAGTTACAGGAGTTTTTAGTGGGGATCTTGAAGAAGCATTTTATAAAGGTGCTGCATTTTGCCGTGATACAAATTGCAAAAAAATAAAGGGGGAAGCTGATATTGTTGTTACTTCAGGTGGTGGGCTTCCTCTTGATTCAACTTTGTATCAGGCAGTAAAAGGGATGGTAAGCGCAATGCCTGCAGTAAAAAAAGGCGGCATGATAATTATTGCTTCAGAATGTGCTGAGGGAATAGGAAGTGAAGAATTTACACAATTATGCACCTTAGAAGAAAACTTAGATGAATTTATAGAAAAGATAAAAAAACCTGACTTTTTTAAAATTGATCAATGGGAACTTGAGGAGCTTGTTAAGGCAAGGAGAAAAGCTGAAATTTATTTATACAGTCCATGTGTACTTGCAAGCAAACATAAAATTCCAAATTCGACGGTAAAATTAGTAAATTCAGTTGAAGAAGCTATAAATATTGGTCTTAAAAAATTTGGCAGCAATGCTACAATAAATGTTATTCCTGAAGGTCCTTACACTGTTCCTTTAATTTAATCTTTTAAGTAATTCATTTATCAAAGATTAATCAAGATATTTAAAAATTTGTTTATTTTATTTATACTTATATACTTATAAAAATACACAAAATTTTACATATTTTTTATTTAATTTTTTAAGTTAATTAAAATTATTTATTAAAAATTATATTAAAAATTGTAATATTTTAAAATTTATTTAATATTTATTTTTATTGGTAACATTTATTTATTAAAAATTATTTATTAAAAATTATAAAAAGGAAAATAAATTATAAATGGATAATAAATATATTGCTGAACTTGAAAAGATAGTTGGTCCTGAAAATGTTATTACTTCTTTTGAGGAAAGACTAACTTATAGTTATGATTCAACAAGGCTTGAATATCTGCCAGATGTTGCAGTTAAGGTTAAAGATGCACAGCAAATAAGCAACATAATTAAGCTGGCAAATGAATATAAAATTCCTGTTACTCCAAGAGGAGCAGCTACTGGACTGAGTGGAGGCTGTTTGCCTGTAAAGGGCGGGATAAGCCTGGTAATGGTTGAAATGAATAAGGTGCTTGATATAAACCCAGTAGACTTGCTAATTACAGTAGAGGCAGGGATTGTAACTGAAAACGTAAGCAAAGCTGTCGAGCATTTAAAATTATTTTATCCGCCTGATCCTGGAAGCATGAAAAGTTCAACTATAGGAGGAAACATTGCTGAAAATGCTGGAGGCCTAAGGGGGCTTAAATACGGGGTTACTAAGGATTATATAAATTCAATAGAAGTAGTTCTTCCAACAGGCGAGATAGTAAATATGGGGTCAAATACTGTAAAAGCAGTTACTGGATATAATTTGGTTGATTTAATGTGTGGCTCTGAAGGAACTCTTGGTATCGTAACAAAAGCAACTTTGGGACTTTTACCAGTACCAGCAGATAAAGTAAGTATTCTTGCATTATTTAAAGACATGACTGATGCTGCAAATACTGTAAGGGATATTGTTGCTGAAGGAGTAATAACTGCTACACTTGAAATAATGGATAAAGTTACAATTAATGCTATTGAAGATTTTTTAAAGATTGGTCTTGATAGAACTGTTGGAGCAATGCTTTTAATTGAAGTTGATGGACAAAAAGGAGCAGTTGAAATAGAAGCAGACATCGTTATGAAAGTTTGCAGTGCAAATAATGCTCTTTCGGTAAGAAGAGCAAAAAATGATAAGGAAAGAGATGAGCTTTGGGCTGCAAGAAGAGCTGCACTTTCATCACTTTCAAGAATTAAACCTTCAACAATACTTGAAGATGCTACTGTTCAAAGAAGCAAAATGGTTGAACTTATTGACGCAGTAAACGAAATTGCAAAAAAATATAATATGCTTATTGGAACATTTGGCCACGCAGGAGATGGAAATCTTCATCCAACTATTTTAACAGATTTAAGAATACCTGAAGAAGCAGAAAAAACTGAAAAAGTAATTGAGGAAATTTTTAACGCTACAATAGCTTTAGGAGGCACTCTTTCAGGTGAGCACGGTATAGGAATAACAAAAGCAAAGTATTTAAAGCTTGAGCTTAGTAAACCTGTTTATGATTTAATGAAAAAAATTAAAAATTCTTTTGATCCTAACAATATATTAAATCCTGGGAAAATGGAGTGTAATTGGGATTTTTAAAAAAAGTATTTTTAATTAGGTTTTAAGATTAGGATTTTTAAAGTTAAATTTTTAAAAATAGGATTTTTAATAAAATTTTAATTTTTAAAATATAAAAAATAAATCTATAAAATTTAAAATAAATTTTAAAAAAGGAAAAAATTTGGAAAGTGAAGCAAAATTAAAAACTAATAAAAAAGAAATAAAAGATATGCAAACTTTAAAAGAAAAAGATAATTTTGAAATACTTAAGAAAGCAGATGATCTTTTTGTTTGCAGCAGATGTGGAACTTGTCTTGCTTACTGCCCAATTTATAAACAAACTTTGGATGAAAGTCTTGCGCCAAGGGGAAAGATGAGCCTTCTTGAAGCTATAAGTAAAGGTAAGCTAGAATATACAGACAAAATTTCTGAAAAATTTTATACTTGTACTTCCTGCAATTTATGTAAAGAAGAATGCCCAAGCGGGGTAAAAATTGATGAAATGATAGAGACAGCAAAGGCTGATTTAATTGACGTCCATAAATATCCTGAAGTTATAGATATGTTAAAAGACAGAATAAAAAAAGCTTATAACATAACTTTTGATAGTAATATAGGAAGACTTGATTGGGTAAAAGCGCTGCCTGAAGGAGATCCACAAAAATATGTAAAAGAAAAAGCTGATGTAGTTTATTTTGTTGGATGTGTTTCTTCTTTTTCTCCAAGATCTTTTGGAATTCCACGCTCAATTGTACAGGATCTTGACAGTGCAAAAGTAAATTATACTCTTTTGGGTGAGGATGAATGGTGCTGTGGCTTTCCTCTTTTAAATTCAGGAATAAAAGATGTGGCATCTGATATGGCTAAGCATAATATTGAAGCAGTTAAATCAAAAAAAGCAAAAATTCTTGTTTTATCTTGCCCTTCATGTTATCACACCTGGAAATATGAATATCCAAAATATTATAATGAGGAGATTGATTTTGAAATTCTTCATATTTCAGAATATTTACTGCGACTTGTAAAAGAGAAAAAAATCAAGTTAAAGCCGCTTTCAGGTAAAATTACATATCATGACCCATGTGATTTGGGAAGAAATTCTGGAGTATATGAGGAGCCAAGGAATGTCATAAAAAGTATACCAGGAATTGAATATGTAGATTTGGAAGCAAACAGGGAGCTTACAAACTGCTGTGGCGGTGGAGGAAATCTTGAATCAGTTAATCAAGAGCTTGCTTCAAAAATTGCTCTTTCAAAAGCTGATGAGATTATTAAAACAGGCGCAGATATTGTAGTAACTGCGTGTCAGCAGTGTAACAGGACGATAGATGCTGCGATGAAAAAGAAAAAGAAGGAATCAAATGTAAAAGTAAAAGTTATTGATTTACCTGAATTAGTTTTACAAAGTATTAATAGTAGTGAAGAAAATAGCGAAGAGAATAAATAGCAAAAATAGCAAAGAGAAAAATTAGTCTTAAGTTTTTTTGGAATTTTTTACCGTTTATATAAATTAAATTATTATATTGGTTTTATAAGTATTATTTTTATGGTTTTTTAAATACAACAAATGGTACAATAAATAATTTAAAAAATGAGGAAAAGATTTTATAAAATAAAAAAATAAAAAGTTTAAAAAAATAAAAAAATTATTAAAAAAATTAAAAAAATCTAAAAAAAGATAAAAAGATATAAATATAAAAAATATAAAAAAGATAAAAATATAAGTAAAAATAATATGAAAAAATAAAAATACAAAAAAGGAGATATAAAAGGGAGGAGATTTATATGAACATAGAAGGATATGAGTTTCCAGAGGATTTATTATATGAAAAAAATCACTTTTGGGCAAAAATATCAGATGATGGCAATATAATATTTGGTGCAACTGATTATTTTCAAAAAATGGCAGGAGATATAGTATATATTGAACTTCCAATGAAAGGTGCAAAAGTTGAACAAGGAAAGTCGATTTCAAGCCTTGAATCCGGGAAATGGGTTGGAAAAGTATTTGCTCCATTTTCAGGAGAAATTATTGAAGTAAACAGCGAACTAGAAGATTCTCCCGAGTTAATTAATCAAGCATGTTATACCGATGGATGGATTGGAAAAATAAAACCTTCAAAAAAAGATGAAGAAATAGCAAATTTAATTAAACCAGGACCTGATCTGGAGAAATTTATAAAAGAGGAAATTGAGAAAAATGCCAAAAAGTAAAATAAAAATTGAAGTTGAGCCCATTGGTAAAAGATTTTTTATTAATGAGCCTACAAATTGTTTAAAAGCTATTC
>Ga0315298_1008175_pt1 | contig 13448 bp, 13 predicted proteins | sample WHS_1_MG_FD_203077 | JGI IMG/M metagenome (GOLD analysis project Ga0315298, IMG submission 203077) | Extremophilic microbial mat communities from Washburn Hot Springs, YNP, Wyoming, USA - WHS_1_MG | ecosystem: Environmental > Aquatic > Thermal springs > Hot (42-90C) | place: USA: Wyoming...
TTTTTGTTATTCATCTTTCCTCCTTCGAGAGATGCTTTTTGCACCTCTCATATTTATATTATAGCAGATTTTCTTTTCTTTGTCAAGTCCTTTTTATTTTTTTAGACTTGACTTCTTTCATTTCTTCATTTCAAAGAACATCTATAAAAATATTATAACAGATTTTTGTCAATTTGTCAAGTGTTTTTAATCATTAAAAAAACTTATAAAAATATTAGAAAAACTTATAACATCTTGACAAATCATTTTCAATCTTGCATTGTCAAATATTGACACAACACAAATAATATTGACATATCAAGTATTGACAAAACTGAAAAAATATTGACACAACAACACTTGACAAGAGACACAAAATATTGACATATCAAGTATAATATGATATAATTAAAATATGTTGAGTGACAAAGAAAAAGCAGTAATATATCTTATAGTAGAAAAGAAAATGAAGACAACTTCTGCTGTCAAAATCATATATCCTGAACTAAAAAGAGCGAGACAAAAAGCATATGAACTTTCGCATGACCCAGAGTGGCTTTCTCTCTTTGAAAAAGCACAGAAAAGAGAAATAGACACTACTACGCTTCTCTCTGATTTCTATAGACATTTTCTTGAAAAAAGAAAAGACACGAGAAATATCACTGAGAAAGCGTTTCAGATTGCGAGAGAATACGCATTTTCAGAAAAAAAAGTGCGTCCAACGTTGTTGATATCAGATACGAACGAAGTTAGAAAAGAACTTGTGAAAATCTATTTGAACCCCAACTTTTCCAATGAACTTCGCTTGCGAGCACTCGATATGCTTGCTCGTTCTTTGAATATGTATGCTGAACGCACTACGAGCATCAACTTGAACTTGAATGCGAACTTATCGCAAGAGCAAACAGAGCGACTGCTTCAAAATTATCTTGAGAACTTGAAGCAAAAAAAGCAACTGCCGAACGAGCCAAGTCCGAAAGAGCCGAAAGAATGATGCCGCTTACAAACTTGCAATCCTTACTATGAGTGATTGAAACAGTCAATATGTTATTTAATTATCTTGAAATGCTTTAATTGCAATCCTACCTATGAGGAATTGAAACACAAATAAGCCAAAACAGGTCAAATCATAGCAATGATAACTGTAATGTAGAGCAGAAGAATTAGGATAAAGTTAGAAAGATAGTTGGATATTTTAGATATGATACTGATTATGAGGTTGATTTATTAAACAAAATCTGGGAGATAAGCGATTTAATAGATAATTTTTTCATTCCATCATCAAAACTTGTAAGAAAGATAAGGGACAAAGATCATAGAGTAATCAAGAAAGAATATGACAGACCAAAGACGCCATATCAAAGGGTTTTAGAATCAGATTTACCAAAAGAACTTAAAAATGAACTAATGATTTTGTCATATGATTTTTTGTGTTCCAAATTCTTTATTTAGAACTGTATACTGATATATATCAGCTTGAGTTGAATATGCTTTTGAGTTTGTTTGTTTCAATTATTTGAAATTTCCAGCACGCAAAGGGGGGGCAGTATACGAGCGAGTTTTTGTTGCGAGCGAGAAAATTAGTCTTTTTCAGAACTCTTGGGCTTCAGGTAAATTTTAAAAATTTTCTTAAAAAGCAATAATTTTTTTATTTTATCTTGACAATAGTATGATTTTTGATTATAATATATACATATGCCTAAGGGATACAAGAAGGGAGAGGAGCCAGACATAGAGAAGATAATAATGTTGAAATACAAGCAAGATCCGTTAATGTTTTATAGATTTAACAAAGCACAATTAAAGGCTATAGAGTGTGTTAAGGAAGGTGAGCCGATAAACATATTAACATTTGGTAATGGGACTGGCAAGACATTTATACTTGTTGCTATATGGAGTGCTATAATGTTTGGGACGGAGAATCCAGTATTTCAGGGTGGGATATTTAGCAATTGGAGATTTCCGAAGAGTGCGAGGTTATGTGCACCTGAGCCGTTATTAAGTGACAATGGGGTTATACAGCGGTTGATGGCACAATTATTTCCAGAGGGTAAATATGAGCAATTGAAGAACAAGAAGCAGTATTATTCATTTGGCAGAACGACTACTGGATGGACTTGGGATGTTATGACTTATGACCAAGAGGCAACGCAAGCGGTTGGAGAGACAAAGGGGCTTATATTATATTCCGAGCCGATGCCTTATGCATTATTTGCGGAGAATATGGCGAGGTTAAGGGCTGGTGGGATGGTGATATGCGAGCTTACTCCTATGTATTATTCTGCTTGGCTTAAGGATGAGTATATAGATAAGAAATATTTGACTGATAAAGAGGGTAAAATTCTTGGTAAAGTGATGCATGTTGAGGGTAGTATCTGGGATAATTGCGTTGAAAATGGTGGATTTTTGACAAAAAAGCAGATAGAATTATTGCTTTCAAGATATCCTGATGATGAGCGAGAGCTCAGAGAAACTGGCAAATTTGGTTCACTTATTGGTGCGATATATAAGAATTTTAGGAAGGAGTATCATATTATTGATGATATTCCTGAATATCATAAAGAGGAATATGAGAAGAATGAGTATACTCTTTATAATGTTGTTGACCCGCATGATAGGAGACCTTTTGCTATTGGATGGTATGCTGTCTTTAAGAATGGCGATATCATAAATATCTATGAATTTCCCGATGAGAGATACCCGTTGCATCATAAAATAAAGGATTTTGGATTTACTCCAAGAGATTATGTAAATGAAATTAAGCATATTGAGATGGATATAATTGGTAAAAGGGCAAATTATAGAATTATTGATCCTAATTTTGGAAATACTCCGACTTTTGCAACTAATACAACAATAAAGCAAGAACTCTATAAGTGTGGTAAAGAAATTGGTTATGAATTAGTTTATCAAGACCCGCCTGATGATATTGAAACTGGTCATTTACTTGTTAAAGAATATCTCGGATATCCTGAAAAAAATATTAGACCAAAATTGTATTTTCTTTCAAGATGCAAAAATCATATCTTTGGTATGGAACATTATTGCTGGAAAGAAAAAAAAGGTGCTTATAAGACAATTGATGAAAGACCTGAACTTGAATATAAGGATTTTCCTGATTTAGTGAGATACCTTGTTTTGTGTAATCCAAAATATTCTGAACCATTAAAAGAACAAATTTTGTATCAAAAAAGAACAATTGGAACTTATAGAGGGGCTTGACATTTTTAAAAAAATATTGCATAATTTAATTGTATGAGTTTAATATATCCAAATTTTAATGAGTTTAGCGGTCATATAAATGTTTACGCTGATAATGTTTTGGGAATATTAAAATGCCATACCTGTGGTGCAACAATAACTGTTTCATTAAAAGGAAAAACAAGTGATTATACTGATGAGGAACTTAAATTTAAAGTTTTAAGAAAAGCACAAAAAGAACATAATTGCCTTGCAAAACAAAATATGTGGTTTGATAAATCCATTCTAAAAAAGCAATTCTCTGATTATATAGAAGGTTATGAAAGATTACAAGAATTAGAGGAGAAAAATGTTTTCAATAAATAAAACTCAAAAAAGTCCTATTGATTTTGGTAATAAACCACAATTTGGAAGACGATTAAAATTTTATGAAATTCTTTTTGGACAAACTCCTACTTATAGAAGAAAAAAATTTTCTGAACTTCTGGTAGGAAATTTGATAAGAAAGAGTGGATAAAATGCCATCTGTCAGTGAAAAACAAAGAAAACTTTTTGGTCTTGCACTCGCTATAAAACAAGGTAAAGCAACTGGAAGTAAAAAAGCAAGAGAATTAGCAGAAAAACTTTCAGAAAAGCAATTAAGAGATTTTGCTAAAAAAACAAGAAGGAAATAAATGGAAATATTATCTTTTTCATTATCAGATAAAGAAAAACAAGAGATAGTTAGACAATTTCAATCAAGATACAAAGATAGTTATAATTATTACAAAGATAAGTTTGATACTTTTATAAGATGCTATAAAATCTATAAAGCACTCGCTGATTATACTGATAATCCAGATGAAGAAAATATTTTTATCCCTTATGCATATGGCTTAATTGAAGATATAGTTGCAAGAAGCACTGATCCAATACTTGATAAATTACCAATAATAGCAAGAGCAAAAAGAAAAGAATTCCAAAAAAATGCTGATAATTTTCTAAATCTTTTTTCAACTTATTGGTCAAGTCCAGAGCACGTTGAGCAATTAATAAAAAGCGAGCGTGAAAAAATTATTACTGGTTCTGCTTGGGAAAAAGACGAATGGGTAAGTGAATGGGTAGATGGCTATGAATGGGTAGAAACAACTGCTACTAAAGTAGTTGAAGAAGTAGTTAATTTTTTGAATAGAGTTATAAAAACAAACATTGAAGTCCCTTATAAAAAATATGTTGAGCAAAAAAAGAAATATCCTAAAAAAGTTGGATATGTAACTACTTTTCCGAGTATATTTACCATCTTTCCTGAACCAAGAATAACTAAAATTGAAGATATGAAATGGGTCATCCAAATTGAAGATAATGTTCCAATAGAAGATTTGCAAAATGCTATGTATGTTGATAGTGAAGGAAATTTCCAACCAATTTATAACCTTGAAGAGTTGCTTAAAGATTTTGATAATAAACCTGAAAATGTAAAACCAAGCTTCTTTGAAACTGGAACAAGTTATTATGATATGTTCATAAATATCTCTAATAATCAAGCAGAGCAAAGGCAAAGTTATGATAAGGACTATAATAAAGGCAAAGTCCATTTGTCGCATATTTATGAACCAAATAGAATAATAACAATAGCAAATGGTAAATATGTTATTAAAGTTATCAAAGACCCATTTCATATTCCAAAAATACCTTTTAGATTAAAGACATATACACAAGATAATAGCAGTATATATGGAATAGGTGCAATAGAACCAATTGAACATTTATTATATGAACTTAATGATATTCATAGATTATCAATGCGTTCTTGGATAAGAATTATAAATGGATTAGTTGTCTACCACAAAGACGCAATCCCATTTCCAGATGACTGGAAGCCAAAAGCAGGTGGTAGAGTTAGAATTGACCCAGGAATATCACCAAATATACATAATGCTATTGCTTCTATACCACTGCAAGACCCATCACAGCAAATGATATTACACGAAAGCAATATTAAAGGACTAATTGAAAGAACTACATCTATTGTTGATTTTTCAGCAGGAGTTAAAGGAACTAAACAATATCATAAAACAGCAACAGGTCTATTAGAACTTCAAAGTAATATCGCAAGACGATTTTCTATCGGTAGAAAACTTATGCTTACTAATATTGTAAAAAGATTGCAAACTGCTTATGAATTATGCACACAATTTTTATTTGAACCAATAATTGCAAGAGTTAGTTTGCCTAATGGAAATACTATGTATCCTGAATTAACAAGAGAAGATATAATAGTTTATGGCGGAATTGATTTTATTATAACTAATGACCCATCACTTGGCGATGATACTATCAAAAGAAATCAACTTATGGTTCTACTTGAACTATTTATGAAATATGAAGCATTTAGAATGAAATCCGCTGATGCAAATATGATGAAAGCAAAAGTATCCGATTTATTCAAAAAAATTATTGAAGCATTTGGCTGGAGTTATCCAGAGGAATTACTTGAAACACCAGATAATACCTTAACTCCAGAAGTTGAATTTGAACTTATTCTTAACGGTCAAGAAGTCCGTCCTAATCCAAAAGAAAACCTTGTCCAGCATATAACAGAACATCTAACTCAATTGCATAGCAATAGATTAAAAGAACTTGCTTTGAGAAATAAAATTGATAATAACATCATAAAAATGCTTGAAAATCATATAGATGAGACAATACGATTACTACAAGAAATCGCACAAAATCCTATGGCTTTAGCACAAGATAAAATTATTGATGAAATTAAAAAACAAGCAATGGCTAAAAAAGATATCCAGTATGAGAAAGAAAATATAATGCCAAGACCAAAGAAAAATGTTAAAGCAGACCAGATTTCAAGGAGTTTAGGATGATATTTAAAAAACCAAATAAAGAAGAAATAGAAAATCAAAAATTACTTGACAAACATAATTATTTTTTGGTAAAATCTTTTATGGAAAGTGAGTTTTATAATAAATTGTTCCTTCCATTTTTGGAAGGAAGAAAAAAAGATTTACAAAATGGTATGATTTGGAGAGGTCAAATTTCTAAACCTGATGAAATTGCTATTGGATGTATTTATAATAGTGGGCGTATATCACAAATTGAAGATATTTTTAGTTTTTTGAATACTATAATTGAAAAAGGTGAACGAATAATAAAAGAAGAAAATGAAAAAATAGGAGGATAAATGGAAGTAGAAACTTTAGAGCAAGTTAATAACATAACAAATACTCAAGAGATGTCAACCTCTAATAATACTGAAACTAAAGGATTTTTAGATGATATTAAAGTTGAAGGTCTTACTCCAGCAGATGCTAAAATAGAAGACCAAAAAACTGAAAACTCGCTTGGTGAGGAAAATGTTCAACAGGAAAAAACTGATGAACAGAAATCCTCAACCGAGAAAAATACCGTTAAACTACCTACCGGGAAGGAAGTTTCAGTTGATGAACTGGTCAATTTATATCAACTCTCATCTGCTGAAGGGATTAGGTTGGCTCAAAAATTAAAAGAAGTTCAAGAATTGCTTAATGAAAAAGAAAATCAATTACTTGAACTTGAACTTAAACTTGACCAACCACCTTTCAAAATATTGACAGATGAGGAGCTGGAGTTGCTACCAACAAAAGAACAAGTTGCCTACCATATCAAACTTGAGAAATGGCAACAAGAAAAAGAAGCAAAAAAAGCAAAACTTGAACAGATGAAAAAAATGAAAGAAGAGGAGCAAAATAAACTTAAAGAATATATTGTTTCCAAAGTGGATGAGATGAGTAATGATGATAAAAAATATCCTCATTATAGCGAACTCATCCCTGTTATGGAAGCAATTATTCAAGAAGTCCCTTTTCTAACAGGATATAAAGAAACTCCAGAGATTGTATACTACCTTGCTTTGGGGTTAAAGTATCATAAAACGTTATCCGAAGGTAAATCTGTTCAAGAAAAAGAACTTAATAAGCAAAAACAAGAAATAACATTAAAGGCAACTTCTGTTTCTGGAGTTGGTGGTAGAACTGCAAATAAGATAAATAATTCAGCAGAAGAATTATTTGATATGAATTATGGTAATTCAATTTTTAAATAAAAGGAGGATTTTATGGCAGTAATTTCTGGTGTTAGAGGGACTGGCGTAGTTACCACAGAACAAAGAATTATAAGGGATGTTTCTCCCGTAATAGCACAGTTGCAACCTGATGCTGCTCCGTTAACTACTCTCTTAATGAGATTAAAGTCAAAAGTTGCAAGTGCTCCAAAGTTTGAATGGTATGAGGATGATTTACTTCCAAGATTTGATACGCTTACTGCAGACCTTACAGCAGATGCGACTACAATGACAGTTAGTAACTATCAATATTTCAGGAAAGGTGATATAGTTAGAATAAACAAAAATGAACTTGTTAGGGTTCTTGCTACTCCAACAAACTCAAGTGTTTCAATTAAAAGAGGATTAAATAATAATGGAATTGGTATTGCTGTTTCTTCTGGTTCTCAACTTCATATCATAGGGAACTCAAATGAGGAAGGTAGCGTAACAAGAGATATATTGACAACTCAAAGAGTTCAAAAATATAATTATTGTCAGATATTTAAGCATCCATTTGGAGTGACAAATACTGCTGATGTTACAAATCTTTATGGCGGAAGTGATATTAAGATTGAAAGGACTAAACATCTAATTGAGCATAAGAAAGATATAGAACTTTCTTTCTTGCTCGGTTATCCAACAGAAGATACCTCTGGAACACATCCTCAGAGAACAACTGGTGGTATAAACTATTTCATAACTACCAATGTTTATAACGCTAATGGAAATCTTACAGAAGCAGAGTTTAATAACTTCTTGAGGATGATAATGCAATATGGAAGCTCAACAAGAATTGGGTTTGTTTCACCACTACTTGCTTCTGTAATAAATGCTTTTGCAACAAGCAAACTCCAGACAAGATCAGACGAGAAAACATATGGAATAACATTAACGAGATATCAAAATGCGGCTGGAATAGTTGAACTCCATCAGCATAAACTATTAGTTAATGATAGTTTATCTGACCATTCTGGTATTGCTGGATGGGGTATCTTTGTTGATATAGATGACCTTATGCTCCGATATATGAATGGAAGATTCACTATATTAAGAGAGAATATCCAGCCAAATGATGCTGATAGCAGAATAGATGAATATCTATCAGAAGTTGGTCTCCAGTTGCAGTTAGAAAAGAAACACGGATTGCTAACTAATGTGATAGTGTAATTTGTGATGAAATAAATTAGTTATTATGCGGGTAGGGGATTACCTACCCGCTTAATAAAATAGGAGGTAATAATGAAAGATGAAAAAGAAGTAGTGTTTTTATGTAGGAGATATCCTAAACTTACTATGTGTATAACTCCAATGGGATTAAAAGATGCAAATGGTAATCCAATACCAAGAAAGGTTGCGATGTTTGGATTAAATCCAAAAGAACCAGGTATATATAGAACTTCTAATAAAGAAATTATAGAAAAAATAAGAAAAAATGAAATGTATAAATCAGGAATGATAATAGAAGTTGATGATATTCCAATGACTGCAGAGGAAGAAGCAAAAGTTAAAGTAGGAATAAATTCAAGTAAAAAATAATTTAAATTATGACACTTGGAGATTTAGTAGCAAAAATCAAAAGAAGGTCAAGTTATGGCGATCCAAGTGTCACTAATGACCAAATAACTGCTGATATAATCCACTGGATAAATAATAGAAGATTCTATATATGGGGTAGATATCCTTGGTTATGGTCTCTTAAAAATTTTACTATAACATTGCAATCAGGCGTTAGTGATTACAATATAGATGCAAGTATAGGCGATATCATTGCTTTATGGAACGCCAATGGTCCATTAAAAAAAGTAACACTTAAATACTACTTAACTTATTTGCAAAATAATCAATCGGGTAGTTCTGTTGGATATTATATCTATATGGGAATAGATCAATTAACAAAGCAAATAAAAATAAAAGTTGCTGGAATACCTGATAATATAAATACTTTAAATGGAATTGGTAAAGTTAGAATAAATAGATATACTATCTCAAACCTTAATGATGAATTAGATTATTTCCCAGATGAATTTATATCAACAATAGAAGAAGGTGTTCTCGCAAATATATATGAGGCAAAAGGTGAAGTTCAAGCATCTATTGCGAAAGAAAAAATATTTGAAGATGCGATTAACAAAATGATATTAAATTATAATATGAATTATGATACCGAAGATACAACACTAATGAATTCTGATTATTACATTTATCATAATAGATTAAGAGGTAAAGGGACTATAGTGACATAATTATGAAAAAAATTTTTTTTTTATTTTTTTCATTGATATTACCTTCCAAAATATATTCTGTTGATTATAAATACATTTCAAACTTTGGTGGGATAAATACTTATACTAATAGTTCTAAAATTCCAGATAGTGATGCTATTGACGCTGTTAATGTTTTAACTGATGAGGGATATTTGCAAAAGCGACCTGGGAGTTCTGTTTTCTATGATACCTTAAATCAATCAAATGTAATCAAAAATATTTATGAGTATATCTCTTCTAATAAGACAAGATATTTGATTTATCTTGCCTCAAATACTTTATATGCAACTGATTTTAGTCAATCCAGTTCTATTTCTATTTCAACAGTAAATCCAGATTATTTAATAAGTGCTGTTTTGGCTTGGAATAAAATGTTCTTTACTAATAAATTTGAAGACCCATTTTATTGGACACCAGCAAGTGGAAAAGTTGTTATCAACACTATGCCTCATTGCAAATTCATTGATTTTGCTGATGAAAGATTATATTGTGTCAATAGTTTAGAATATGGTGATAGTGCTATGTCTATAAGCAAGTATGGTGAATATGATGTTTGGCAAATACCTACTGATAGGCAATTAGTTGCTGATGACCCGAATTTGATTTATTTTGATAATGATGATGGACAAGGTATTACTTGTTTTAAAGCAACTCCATTTGGCAAAATTGTTTGGAAAAATAATTCAATGTATGTTCTTAAAGGATATGATAATAATACTTATTACAAATATAAACTTTCAGACAATATTGGATGTGTTGATAATGGAAGTATAAGATTTCTAAAGAATACCCTTATTTGGTTATCTCGTGATGGTGTTTATATTTGGGATGGTGGAAGCCAAATAAAATTGTTATCACAAGAAATTTTTTATGATTTGAAAAATAATAAGCAGACAAATTTTAATCAAAATAGTATTATATATAGAAACAAAGATAGTTTTGATGAAGGTGTTTATTCTGATACATCTACTTTAAATCCAACAGATTATTATGATGCATTAGAGCCAAAAACATTTAGAATATTTGAAAGTTCAACTCAATTTAAAAATGGGACAAAAGAAGGACTTACTTATGATGATAATGTTGGTGGGTTATATATACCACCAATGCTAATGTATGATGATTTTGAGGATGGAGAATATTATTACAATCCACATTGGACAGTTGTTAGATTAAATCCAAATGCTCCTAATCCTTTTAGTGTTGTTTCTCATAGTGGTAGTAAGATGTTGCAATATACTAAATCTGATTATTCTGATACCGATATTTGGATATATACTTCTACAAATACAAGTTCTTATGGTAGATGGTCAATATATGTTGACGGGAATAGCAGATTAAATACATTGAAATTTGTTATTGTTTCAAATAGCACTGATGTTGCTAATTATAATGGATATTCTGTAACTTTTGAAAATTCAACAAGTAGAGTATGTATAAATAGACAAAATGGTAGTTCAACTGTCCAACTTGGATGTTCTGCTAATGGAACATTTCTAAATTCTAATCCAGAGACATTTGAGATAATTAGAAGTTCAAATTATTTTAAAATTGTTAAAGGGACAAATACTATCTTAAATTTAAATGCTGATAATGCTTATACCTCATCTAACTATATGATATTGCAGTTTTTCCCAAATGCTTCTGGTGATACTGCTTTTGTTGATAATATTAGATATAGTCCTTTACTATCCGAAGGGACTTATTATTCAGAAGTTTATAACTCAAATAATTATCCTAATATTGCTACTCTATTAGAAGTAAATGAAAATTTAGATGCTGGGACTACTATTTATTATTACTATAATCAAAGTTATGATGGAATTACTTGGGATGAATGGGTTCAAATGCACAAAGGTTATAAACCAAATATAACAAAGCAATATGTTAAATTTAAGTATTATTTATCAAGTGTTTCTGCTTTTAGAACACCAGTTTTGTATTCTGTTAAATTAAATTTAAGACAAACTATTGGGGAATATTTGTCAAATGTCCATTACATTCCACCAAGTATAACTAAATGGCTTACTTTCTTTGCTTCTGAAAATAAGGGAAGTAATACAATCAAATATTATGTGCGTGGTAGTAATAATGGATTTAATAAATTGGATAATTCAATTCAATGGACACAGATAAATAATAATAGTGTATTACCATTTGATTTAAATATAAGATATGTTCAATTTAGAGTGAGATTTGAGACAAATTATCCTGATGACAACAAAGTTAATGCTGTTTCTTTAAACTGGCAAGAAGGAGATAATATCCCTGTTGCAAGTGCTACTCATAATGATAAACGGTATATTATATGTGTTTCAACTATTTCTGGGTCTCAATTTAATGATATTTGCTATGTATTTCAAGATAATGCTAAATGGGTAAAAATGAAAGGCAAAACAATTGTTTCTATGAACTTATTCAATAATGATATCCTTGCTGGTAGTAACAATGGTAAGATTTATAAACTTTTTGATAATAATACTTATACAGATGATGGACAACCTATAAATGCATATTGGATAACTGGTGATATGATGTTTGACGCTCCATTTATGAATAAAGTTATAAGAGAAGTTTGGGTTGATGCTGAAAGCCAAAATACTGCTTTATCAATAGGATATTCAACTAATAAGTCAGATGCATTTAAAGAAAAGATAATAAATTTATTTGATATGGGCAAATATCTTGTTAAAAGAGTTGAAGGATTACCTGATGGATATGATTATGGAAGATATATAAGGTTTAAAATAAGTAATAATGATAGTAGCAATTTTAAGTTAAATTCTGTTATAATATTATATGATGTAGAGAAACTAAAACCATATTGAGGAGGCTGTTATGGAATATTCAAGATATGCAGAGGAATATACTCCAGAATTACTTGGCGATTTTTATAGTAGATTAGCAAGACCTGTAAGAGAGGAGACATTAGCAAATATAGGTGCTTTAAGAAGCAATTTATTAAAAAGAGGACTTGTTGGGACACCGATGGAAGCATTGGGAACTGCTTATATCCAATCTGCTGGTGCTAATAAACTTGCTGATTTAATGTCTAATTTACAATGGCAGAGAGCAGGCTGGCAAAGACAAGAAAGATTGGCAGATATTGGAAGAAGATGGCAAGAAGAACAATCAGATATTGAAAGAAGATGGCGATCATCAGAAGCAGAAAAAGAAAGAGCATTTAGAGAAAAAATGGCAAGATTACAAAGAGAATGGGCGGAAGAAGATAGACCAAATTTGTTTGAACAAATAGCAGGAAGATTAGTAGGTGATGCTGGAACACTTGCACTTGCTAAATGGCTATTATAAGGAGGATATATGGCAAATAAAAGTTTTTTTAATCCAAAAGGAAGTTTTGCTATGGGTCTTGCTGGTGCTATTGGTGCTTGGGAGCCAGAGTTAATGAAATATGCATTTAAGGATATATTAACAAGAAAAATGTATGGTAAATCATTAAAAGATTTAACAAAAGAACAATTAGAAAGGGAACAAGAGGAATATTTAAGAGATAAGTTATTAAAAGAAACACAGATGGGAGAAAAAATAGCACAAACTGAATACTATAAGAAAAGAACTGAAGAGCTTGGGAAACCTAAAGAAGATCCACTACAAAAAGCAAGAGAAGAATTATTAAAAGCACAAACTGAATATTATAAGAAAAGAGCACAAACAACAGGAATGAAAAAAAGTGATTTTGAAATTGAAAAACATATAGAAACAAAATTACTTGATAGAGCACTAAAAATTATTGATAGTGAAATTGCATCACCTGAAGAAAAAAATAAAGCACAAAATTTAATAAATCGCATTTCAAAAAAATATAAAATTGATATTGATGAATCTTTACAAAGAGATATAGGAGATAATATCAATTTTGATGTGTTAAAAAGAGATATACCACTTGGATTAAGAATATCACCTTT
>Ga0315298_1008177_pt1 | contig 13445 bp, 14 predicted proteins | sample WHS_1_MG_FD_203077 | JGI IMG/M metagenome (GOLD analysis project Ga0315298, IMG submission 203077) | Extremophilic microbial mat communities from Washburn Hot Springs, YNP, Wyoming, USA - WHS_1_MG | ecosystem: Environmental > Aquatic > Thermal springs > Hot (42-90C) | place: USA: Wyoming...
CCAGAGAGCCTCGTCCTTCGGGTACAGCTCCTTCAGGGTATGGATGTCCCGCAAGAGATGAGGCCAGCAGCGCTGGTGCAGCCCCGGCTAGTGGTTGTAGGCGGCGTAGAAGTCGGCTGCCAAGGTGCCCTCAAAATCCTCGCCCAAGACCTCGTCCACCACTTCCTTGTTGCGACCGCGGCGTATGAAGTAACGCTCTCGCTCGGTGCTAAAGGTCCAGACCTAGCCCTTAGCGCCATCTTCCCGCGCCAAGGCGAGCCTCTAGCTCTCGAATGCGCGCCTCCAACTGACGCACCTTCTCCTCAAGACGCTGGATGAGCAGCCTTTGGGCGAGGATCGTCTCCTGCTGTTCGGCGATAACCGCCAGCAACTCCGCTCGGCTAGCATGCGTAAGGTCCATGCGCCCGCTATAACAATTCTCGTACCAAGACTCTGCACTGATACGTTGTCTGCATTGACAGGTCTGCACCGATGCTTTATCATCAAAGTAAGATGAAGGACTTGAACGAACGGGAGTCCGATTCTCTGAGTTGGGGCAACGTCTTTCGGCAGTTCAGAGAGCCAGATCACTTGATTGTGCGGATCGTGATGAGTAGCCGCCGGGGCGTTCCATTATTGAGGAAGCGAGGCAACGCGTGGCAAACATCGGCAGAGAGCTAAGGGCATTATCAACAGGCTTAGCGATCGGGCTCGCGGCGGCGGCCGTCGCCCGCGAGATGGAAAAGCCACCTGAAGAGCGCACCTGGCATGGTAAGGTAGCCTGGATAGTGCCTTATGACTACCGGCTTCCCACTTTGCGCCGGATCCGCGACACCTATTGGAACCCAGAAGACCCACACATCCTTACCAGTCAGGTTTTCGGGGTAGGTTGGACGGTCAACTTGCATGCCCTCTTTCACCGCTTGGCCAACATGTTGTGCTGGTGCTCTGGCCAGCAGAGCACCAGCACGAAGAGCGGCTGAGCGAGTCCAGTGGCTCCCCAGAGCACTAACTCCCGGCTGCCAGCCTAGTCGCTAGCCAGCCATATGTCACCCCTAGAGTGGTGCACCAGACGATAAGCACACCCACAGTGACGGCGGACAGAGAGAGGGCATGGGAAAACAGGGGCAGCGTGGGTGGGACAATGACCAGGAACGCGAGGGCGAGTGCCAAGCGATACTTGGCGCCCCTTCGAACTGCATGCTTCCCTAGTCCAAGGGATAGGGCGAGAAACCCAACGAACAAGACGTCAGCATCCACTCTCTGGGTCCGAACAAGAAGGTTTGCAGTCTGTGCCTGCGAGTCAACCGAGAGGGGAAATTGGCGTGCATCCTACGCCACAGGTTAATGATAGGGGAAGAACCGGCGACTGTCAATTCACCAATGGTTAGAAAAAGGTTAGAATAGTGAAGAAATGCGTCGTCTAGCCGAGTACTTACAGTCCAAGCAATCGCCTTACGTGCCGCTGATTACCCTAGCGATCACTCTATCTCCCTTCGTACTGTGTCTAGTCGGCACAGTATTGGCCGTGATCATTACTAGCCGGGGTTCCATTTCCTTTGTCGGCATCCTATGCCTTCTCAGCGCCATAGCCCTGTTCGTGGCCGTCTTTCCCGCCTCTTTCGTCCTTCTTCGCATCCTTAGACAGCGCAGTCTGCCTCGGGAATAAGGCACTGCCCAATGGGCTAGCCGCTCTTGAGATGAAGGAACCCGGAAGATGCGACAGGCGCGAATTACGTCCTTTTGCGGAAGGCCTGAATGGCGAGGGCATTTTCAGGAACACAGATCCGGCTTTCCCGAGAGTGCCAGAAAAGAGTCCCAAAGGAGTGGGCCAGTCAATGCAGCTTCCGCCGGAACCCAGGCCCCGCTTCAGGTCTGAATTCCGGCTGTTGCCAGGATGATGGGCCGCGGCAAACTACCGGCGCGCCATCAGTTCGTCGTAGGTCCAGCTGATGTTTCGGATCTGCCAGAAGGGTGCCATGTACTCGAGGCCAGCCGATCCGGGATAGCGGTCGATGAAGGAGACCTTTGCCAGTGTTTCGTCTCGGCTCCAACCGGCATCGATGGCCCTCTGGACCGCATCGATTACTTCTTGCCAGAAGGCAAGCATCTCGCTCACGGTGCTCTGGTCTCCAACCTCTCCATGGCCGGGCACGACATGGTCGACGTCCAGCGCCTGGATCTGACGTAGCGAATCTAGCCAGGCGAACAACATGTTGGGGTCCTGAAGAATTGGCATGACCTTATTGAACACGTTGTCACCGGTGAAGACAGTTCTTTCCTCTGGCACATGCACAGCCGTCTGGCCGGCAGTATGCCCTGGCAGATGCAGCAACCGGAATGTATGGCTCCCAACATGGAGAGTCATTCTCTCGCTGAAGGTCACGCTGGCCGCTCTTAGCTCGTAGCCTTCCAAATAGCGTACCCCCTCCGGGTCTGTTTCCCGGAAGCGTGCGATGAAGCGTCCCATTGGCCCCCCTTCTCTACTCTGCGCGGCGGGGTCGCCAAGTCCTTGCTGACGTAGCCACTGCGCCAAGTCCTCGGCCAATGCTGGGTGGAGCATCCCTTCCCTCGTCTGCTCTTGTGCAACGACAGTAGTAGGGAAGAACCAGTTGCCAAGGATATGATCCGCATGGCATTCTGTATTAACCAGATACCTAATGGGTCCATGCTTGGCGATCTCTTCCCGCCACCGCACGGCATCTGACGGTTGCTGCGGCGAATCGATCATCACAACGCCTTCGGCCGTAACGACGAAACTGGGGTTGCATCCTAGTGTTCTGGTCTCGCAGAATACGTTGGCTGTGACTCTCTCCATAAGGGTCTCCCTCCCTCCGCTTGTGGTTGGCCGGTACTGTACAGCAAACGATCGGGCAGGTCAAGGGCCCGCGGACGGCTTCCCGACAGATTGCCGAGGAGTTCGGTCAGTTGCGGCGGCATTGCCGATCCTGCGGATAAATGTATTGACATTCAATCGTGTTGGCGTGTACTATACTGGTAGATGCTTTGAGCGTTTCGTCAGTCTGGGTTATGTGCTGTTCACCGACAAACGGTGCGCCATACTTAAAAGGTTGGCGGAGTATGGGAAGGAAGATCGTGGTCATCGACGATGACGCGCAGTTTCACGAACTGATGGAAATCGTGCTCAAGCGCCGTCTGGCGGCCGAAGTCGTGAGATATGCTACTGGTCAGATATCACCAGAGGATCTGAGTCGGCATAGACCAGATGTTATTATCCTCGACTTAGTCATGCCTGAAATCAGTGGCTGGGACTTGTTGAAGACGCTTCGGCAGAATGAGCACACCGAGGGTATTCCAGTGCTCGTTCTAAGCGCTGCAGTACGCGAGTTGCGCGCGATGGCCAAGGAACTGGGAGCCATGCCGAATACGGCCTATATGGAAAAACCTTTCGAGATCGACAAGCTGTTCGATGTGCTGGAACGACTCAATTCTCAAGCCTCCTCAAGCTTGGCCACCACAGCCGCCGAAGCTCCCAATGCTGGATAGAACGCTCTGACGGCATTCGCCAAGCCTCTACGTGACGGCAAGTCCCGCGCCGCGCTACTTCCACGGCAACCAAGGAAAGTGGATAGTCAGTCGGCGATACTTGCTAATCGCGGTCAGCCGGCGTGGTCATACTTGTTCGCACACATGGGAGGTAAGGGTCTGATGACTACACACAGAGGTCATCTCGGTATCTATGCCGGTACGGCGAATCCTGAACTAGCAGCGGACGTCGCTCAGAGATTGGGTCAGCCGCTTGGAAAGCTAGTGGTCAAGCGTTTCTCAGATGGGGAAGTTCACGTCCAGATCGAGCAGAGTATCCGTGGGCAAGATGTTTATATCATCCAGTCAACTTGCCCTCCGGTGAACGAAAACCTGATGGAGTTGCTGGTGATCGCCGATGCCTTTCACCGAGCCTCGGCAGGCAATATCACCTTGATCATCCCTTACTACGGCTACGCGCGACAGGAAAAGAAGGCGACAGGACGCGAGCCCATCACGGCAAAGATGGTCGCCGATCTATTGACGACTGTCGGCGCCGACAGGGTAGTCTCCATCGACCTGCATGCGCCGGCCATTCAGGGCTTCTTCAATATCGCCATGGACCATCTGACCGCAGTACCGATCATTATCAACCACCTGCTGCCCAGATTGCGCCCTGACCAAGTGATAGTGTCTCCGGATGTCGGACGCGTCAAGCTGGCCGACAGCTTCTCGCGGGCGCTGGATATTCCTTTGGTTGTGCTGCACAAGCGCCGGGCCGGGCACGAACAGGCAGAGATACGAGGCGTAGTGGGGGATGTCGCGGACAAGTCGCCGATCATCATCGACGACATGATCTCGACTGGAGGTACGATGGCAGAGGCCGTACAGGCCGTCCTCGGGGCTGGGGCCAGACCGGAGATCGCGATCGCCGCAGTACACCCTTTGCTAGTCGGGCCGGCTATTGAGCGCCTGAAGCATCCGGCGATCAAAGAAGTGATCGTCACCGATACCATCCCAGTGCCACCGGAAAAGAGACTAGGCAAGCTCAGCATTCTCTCCGTAGCCGGGCTGCTAGCAGAGACGATCCACCGCCTGCACGAGAACCGGTCGATCAGCGCGTTGTTCCCGCCGCGCTACGACACCCACCCAGTCTGAGCTACTGCAGAGTGGCGTGTCTCTCGACCATTTCTGTCTCGGTCTTTCCTAACTGGCGCATCAGGGATACGATCATCGCGTCGCAAAGTACCATAGCCGTCAGCTCGAAGGCGGTGCTTAGTGGGGTGAGAGGCTCGTGCACGCCAGCGACCTGGCGCGCCAGGTAGTCACGGTCGCCGGTCCGCAGAACCCTGCCCGGAACGACTACGACCAAGTCGCTCAGATGGGCCACAGCAGAGTTCGGCGTAGCCGTAATCGTCAGAATCTTTGCTCCCCGCCGTTTCGCCTCCTCGGCCACTACCCGGACCGCCGGAGTCTCTCCCGAACCGGTAATCGTGACCAAGGCATCGCCAGGCTGTATCGCTGGAGTGGTGGTATCGCCGACAACGTATACTCTCAAGCCTAGATGCATCAAACGCATTGCGAATGCGCGGCCAACGAGACCACTTCGCCCGACCCCATGGACAAAAACGGAGGGTGCCTTCGCCAATTCCTGAACTAGAACCCTGACCTTCTCGGGGTCGATCTGTTCACTACTTTCCGCGATCTTGTCGATGATCTCGCGCATCGCCTCGATCATGGTCCTTCCTTCCCTCAATGGCATCTCGAAGCTCCTGAGCCACCAGTCCGGGCTCAGAAGCTCGGGTGATCGCGCCGCCGACTACAATGATCTCCAGCCCCGGGATGTCCAACAACTGGCGAATGTTGGTGGTGTTGATGCCACCAGCTACGGCAAGGTTCGAGTAACCGGCGCTAGCCAGCTCCCTCACGACGCCAATAGGGGTTTGGCCCGCTCGCTGCTGATCGATGCCGCAATGGACCAAGATGTAGTCCACGCCGAGGCTTCGGAGCCATTGGGCTCTCAAAGTCACGTCTGGCACTGCCAGCAGGTCGGCCACAATCTGCACGCCACGCAAGCGCGCCTCGTCGATGGCCCCTGCCATGGTTTCATCGGGCGCGACTGCCAGCACGGAAACGAGATCGGCGCCGGCAATAGCCGCCATCCGCACCTCAAGATCGCCCGCGTCGGCTGCCTTCATGTCGGCCAGGATGAGCCTGTTCGGGATTCTGGCGCGTAAGGAGCGCACCGCCGCCATGCCGTGCTGTTTGATCAGGGGAGTCCCAGCCTCGACGATATCTACGTAGGGCGCTGCGGCGGACACAATCTGCAAAGCTGCGTCCAGGTCAATTAGGTCGAGCGCCAGTTGCAGCTTCACGTCCGAGGTTTTACCGACTGCAGGCGCACCGCATCAAGATAGCGCCTCACCTCCTCGTCGGTAACCTGAGTAAAATCCCGGTACCACGCTCCCACGGCGAAGAACGGCTCCGGCGTAGCCAAGCAGACCACGCGGGTAACTTCGTCGGACAGGTCGACAATGCTCTCTCGCGGGGCCACTGGCACGGCCAGGACCACGGCTTGAGGCTGCCTCGCCCATATGGCACGAATCGCCGTCTTCATCGTGAAGCCGGTGGCAATGCCGTCGTCCACCACGATGACGGTGCGGCCTTTCAGGTCAGGCAGCGGCCGGCCGTCTCGGTAGAGGGCAATCCGCCGGTTGATTTCTTCCCGTTGTCGGGCGATCTCTGCGGCGACATGGCTCTGCGGGATCCCGTAGGCATGGATCTCAGGCTCATTCAGTTGTGCCTCCCCTGTTTCGGCAATCGCGCCGATGGCGTATTCGGGGTTACCGGGCGCGCCGATCTTCCGCGTGATGATCACGTCCAAGGGGATCCTCAGTTCTTTGGCAATCTCGTATCCAACGACCACTCCGCCACGCGGTAACGCTAGGACAACGGCGTCCGTTCCTTTGAACTCTTCGAGCTTCTGGGCGAGTCTCTTACCAGCGTCTTGTCTATCCTGGAACAACATCGCTTACCCTCCTTGCGGAACATCCCTTTTCGCCCTCTCGAAAACTCCTAGAACGTTTGTCGCAAGATATGTGCCGGGCTCGCCATGCGTGACAAGTAACCACGCATCACGTGTTACATGTCAGATCTCGTATCTCAGGTCGTTCGCGCCTGCGCAGGATGAATGGTAGCACAGCGGCGAGTGCTTGTCAACATAGTTATCATAATAGGCTATTGCCATCTGCGGGCCATTCTGATATGATGGTACCTGTAGTAGACCAGGCGGCCATCAGGGCGTTAGTCAGATCATCTGCCCCCCGAGTGCTGGTTCGCAGCGCCGCATTGAGTAGCCAAAGGAAGGAGAAAGCCATTGAGGAAAATTACTCAGAGCAACCTGGAAGCGGCCTTTGCCGGTGAAAGCCAAGCCCACATGAAATACCTCATCTTCGCGACGCAAGCAGAAAGAGAGTACCCAAATCTAGCCCGCCTGTACCGCGCCATCGCCTTTGCTGAACAGGTTCACGCGACTAACCATTTCCGGGTGCTCGGACACATTGGCAGTGCGGCCGAGAACGCCCAAACGGCTATCGAAGGCGAGACGTTCGAGGTCGAGGAAATGTACCCCGCCTACTACGAAGTGGCCAAACTGCAGGAGGAGAAGAACGCTCAGAGAACCACCAACTGGGCACTAGAGGCAGAGAAAGGACACGCCGTATTATATGGTAGTGCGCTGGAGTCGGTGAAGAAGGGCAAGGATCCCGCCTTCGGGACCATCCACGTCTGCATGATCTGCGGGTATACGGTAGACGGGGAGGCCCCAGACGAGTGTCCCGTGTGCAGGGCGAAGAAGGACAAGTTCAAAGCCTTCTGAGTGGCGACCAGTTTTCGTGCTTGAGGCAGGTCAGCCTAGCGGTGCGTCATACGGGAAAGTCGGAGAGTTGCTCGGCAGACTCTAGAGAATAGTCCAAAATCACTAGCGGATCGGTAATGTGGAAGTAAGCGGCTGAAGCCCCGATCTTCAGAACGGAGGCTTCAGTCGCTTCCACTCTTGGCATCAGGCATTCGCTAGACCTCAATGAGCCTCGAATGCGTGGGGAAGCTCTCGACGAATGGAGCAGCCGAATCAGGATGCTGCCCCGGCCTTCTCCCGCAGCCATTGGCCAAGTCCGTCAGCCAGACGGGCTGCCGCTTCTTCCTCGCTGCCCTTTCGCCTGACAATCAGCACATCGCCACACTTCTTACATATTTGCCGCCCATCGGCTAGAACTTCTCGATAGTGAGGAGGACAATAGGGCACCTCGGTGCCCAGAGGGACCTCCCGCTTTGCCGATGCCGTCAAATCACTCTACCTCCCAACGAGGCAAGCGCCACCAGTTGTCGCTAGGGTCGGCGTCCTTGCCTCCTCCATCCGCACCCACCGCATCCCATCACGTCCGCCCTTCCCCCGCCCGTTGAGCATCGGAAGCGTATTGGCCTTCTACCTTCTAGTTTCGGCATCGGGAGCTTCATCTTTAGAACCCATTTGGAGAATCGTACTCTGCAGCGCGGAGGGCACGGAACTTGCTAAGTGTCTAAGACTGACACTAGCATATCCGTTCTGGGCACGGAGTAGTTCGGGTGAGAGACGACGATTTGAACATCAAGTTGGATGGAGTGGTCATCTCCGCAGACGGTGAAACGGTCGGTACAGTGAAATGGGTGATTGTCGATCTCCGCACTGACGAAGCCAGCGGGATTGTCGTACAAAGTCGCCAGGACCCAAGCCGTTTCGTAGTGCTCGACATCGCCGATGTCGAGCTTGCCGAGGAGGACCACACTATCCTCAATCTGACCGCCGATGAATTCCAGCGGGCTCCGAACTGCGTCATCGCGCGACACATCTCTCCCCTTTCCGTCACCACTCCCTCTGGTCCGGTCAGCCCTCCGAAATGGAAGCAGCCAGCAAAGGACGTTCAGAAAGCAGCCGTGAGGCTAATGGCCGAGCGGAAAGCAAGACCGGGACCTGCCGAGCAGGTGGCCGCCGGAGAATCCGTTACCTGCATCGACGGACTGGCCGGGCCTCTGCACCGTGTTCTGCTCGACGACTATACAAACGCGGTTACTCAAATCGTGATCGGCAAGAGTCCCAATTTGTCCAGGGATACTATGGTACCTTACGAATGGGTCGTGCAGGTAAATGAGGAGGGATGGACACTGAATTGCCGGCTGCAGGACTTGGAATCCCTGCCTCCGGCACCCACCGACCTCGAGCTGTAAACGAGGGGTTGATAACAAGCCAAGCAGCATTCACGGGCTAGCCTGGTTAAGACACTTCCAGGCCACCTCAACTGCCAGCCCCCACCTCTAAGCTGCCTTTCGCATTTCCTTGATCTGCCGCTTCCGGGTGGCTTTTCTTTCCTTCAAACGGTCACGCTCGCGCTTACTCATGAACGCTTGGTGCCGCTTGAACTCGCTGATAATTCCAGCGCGGGCAACGCCGGCCTTGAAGCGACGCAGAAGGCTTTCGAAGCTTTCTTCATCGCGTCGAAAGACGCGCATTCGTCATCGTCCTTCCTATCCTAAACCACTTGTTGCTAATATTGTAGCCACCGGAATGGACCATGTCAAGGCCGTGTGCCAAACATCGCCACTCAGACTTCGGTCACCACCGGCAAGATCATGGGGCGGAGCTTCGTCTCTCGGTAGATAAACTCCCCGATAACTTCCTTGGTCTTGCTGACCAAATACCCATGCTCGACTTCGCCGCGCGGACGACGTGCTAGAGCTCGCCGCACTTTCGACTTCGCTTGGTCGAGCAACTTCTCTTCGTCGGCTCCGACAAATCCACGCGAGATGATGTCGGGCCCGCTGATCAGTTTGCCAGTCTTTCGGTCTACGGCGAGTGACGCAATGAGTATCCCATCCGCCGCGAGTCTCCGCCGATCTCTCAGAACCACCTGCGTAACGGTTCCCACGGTAAGACCATCGACCAGCACCGATCCAGAAGGAATCCTGCCCGAAATCTGAGCCCGTTCGGGTCTGAACTCCATCACATCGCCTACCTCAGGAATCAGAATGTTCTCGGAAGGCACCCCGGTTTCCAGTGCGAGATCTCGGTAGAGGACCTGATGTCGGTATTCGCCATGGATTGGCGCCACAAATCGCGGACGAACCAGTTCCAGCATCAACCGCAATTCTTCTCGACTGGCATGCCCGGAGACATGCACTGTTCTTCCCAGCGGACCGTAGATTACCTTCGCGCCAAGACGAAAGAGGTTGTCCACCGTATGCGCCACGGTTTCCTCATTACCCGGGACAGGCGTAGCGGCGAGGATCACGATATCTCCTTTGCTAATGCGAATGGGCCGGTAGTCATCCGCCGCGATACGGCTGAGCACGGACGTCGGCTCACCCTGGCTGCCCGTGGTGAGGAGGACAACCCGCTGTGCAGGTAGTCTGCGGGCATCGTCGAGTGTGATTACTGCCCCGGCGGGGATATCCAGGTAACCCAGATCATCGGCCACCTTGAGGTTTTCCTCCATACTACGGCCAGCTACAGCCACCTTTTTCCCGAGGCTGTGGGCGATGCGAATGGTCTGCTGCATGCGGATGATATTGGACGCGAAAGTCGTGAGAATAACGCGGGCTGGAGCATGGGCGATGATTTCCTCCAGGGTCTCCCCCACCACCCGCTCAGACGGAGTCCAGCCAGGCATTTCGACCCTCACGCAGTCCGACAACAGCGCCAGTACGCCGCGATCTCCCAACTCACGAAGGCGCTCAATGTCGCTTGGCCATCCGTCAACAGGCGTCCTGTCGAACTTGAAATCGCCGGTGTAAACGAGCGTGCCCGCCGGCGAGTGGATGGCAAGGCCGGCCGAATCCGGCACGCTGTGGGTGACATGGTAGAACTCGACCTCAAAGGACCCCAGGCGGTATAGCTTGCCAGGCTCGGCGATGTGAAACTCTGCTAGATCCTCGACGCGATGCTCCTGGAGCTTAACACTAATCAGCCCCTGGGTTAGCTTGGTGGCAAAGATTGGAACACGCTGCCCTAGCTGAGAAAGAAAATACGGAAGTGCGCCAATATGGTCTTCATGGCCATGCGTCACTAGGATGGCCCTCAGTCGATCAGCGTGGGAAACCACATACGAGAAATCAGGAATGACCAAATCAACGCCATGCATGTCCTCTTCAGGAAACATCACTCCCGCGTCAAGCAAGAGTAAATCTCTGCCGTGCGCTACGAGCGTCGAACTCTTGCCTACCTCTCCCGCTCCCCCAAGGGGCGTCGCGGAAATTCGAACCTCGTCCAAATGCCTACCTCTCAAATAACCATGTGCCGCTGGTGCGACGATTCGGGATCCACCTACAGGTGTATTCAATCGAAACGGCGGTAACCGTCAGGGATGCACATGAAATATATTCGGGATCCACCTACAGGTGTATTCAATCCGCTGGAAGAATGGTATGTCGCCGCCGATACATCCGTCTATTCAGGATGCATAAGGTGTGCCAGCAACAGCAGTCCGCGCAACGAGGTTCGACCGCCGCGGCATAGCGAGGGAAGCGACGCGGCCGGATACAATCAGGCTGCTGCTTCCCGGTCTTCTTGCCGCGGCGGTTCGTGCTTCCTAATTCTGAGCCAGTCGATGCGCCGGCCAGTCACTGAAAGCACTGTGATTGTCGCCTCCGGCAGCTCGACACGATCGTCGACGACCGGCATACGCCCCAATCTGGTGTATACCAGCCCGCCTATGGTGTCTACCCCCTCTTCTTGCAGGTCCAGCGTAAGCGCCTGATTGACCTCGTCGAGCGTCACCCGGGCATTGACTATCGCCTCGTCTTCGCCGACCATCTCGATCTCCTTCCGCTCCGGTTCACCATACTCGTCTTGAATGTCGCCGACGATCTCCTCCACAAGGTTCTCGAGAGTCACAAGGCCGGCCGTGCCACCATATTCATCCACTACGATCGCCATGTGGTTACGGCTCTGCCGAAACTCGCGCAGCAGTTCATCCACCTTCTTGGTCTCGGGGACGAAGATCGCCGGCCGCATCAGATCCCCGAGCGTGAGGGCTTTCTCGCCGTTCCCAAGGTACCTAATGAGGTCCTTGGCATGAAGAATGCCGATGACGTTATCGATGTTGTCCTCGTAAACTGGCATCCGGGAGTACCCTCTTTCAAGGAAGAGTTGCACCACTTCATTCAAGGGAGTGTCCTTTTCCAGGGCGACGATGTCCACGCGGGGGACCATCACCTCGCGCACGCGCAGATCCCCGAAATCGAAGATTCCTTCGATCATATCTCGTTCAGAGGGCTCCACCACCCCTTCCTCCGCCGCAGCATCCACAATGGAGCGAATCTCACTCTCTGTGACACTCGGCAACCGCGCCCTTTCGCCGCTTCCAAACAAGGCCAGCACGATGTTGGTGCTGAAAGTCAACACTGCGACCACCGGACCGAGTAGTCTGGAGAGCAACTCAATCGGCCGAGCCACTGCCAAGGCAATCCGATCTGCCGATTGGATTGCCAGGCTCTTGGGTACCAATTCCCCGAAAACTAGGGTGAAGAAGGCGATGGTCAAGGTGACCACAATGAAGGAGATCGCGTCACTTTGTCCGGCAACAAAACCGACTGGTACCTGACGCAAAGCGCTGCTCAGAAGAGCTACCGCGCTAATCGCGCCGACAGCAGATGCGAACAAACCGGCTACGGTGACTCCCACCTGGACTGTGGCAAGGAAACGGCTCGGGTTCTCTGTTAGTCGCAGCACAGCCTTCGCCGCAGGGTGTTCTTGCTCCTCGGCCAGCTGCTTGACTCGCGTTTTCCGCACAGAAACGATGGCGATCTCCGAAGCCGCGAGGAAGGCATTGATTAAGATCAACACCACAATGAGGATTAGCTCAAGGGTGAAATCTTGGACCGTACTAATATACTCTCCTTCTCCAGCGGCTGTCCGCTGGCAACCGGATAAACGGAAGCGGCCGAGCTCTTGTCGGAAGCTCCTCTTATTGGTACTTTAGCATATCTCTTGCTTATATGCAACCCGCGGCTTAACGCTCACTTGGTAGCTGGCGCACGTATGGCAGGGGCTTGTCTCCCGCGCGGGAGACAAGCCCCTGCCATACATTATTGGGTGGGTTCTCAAGCTTCCTGTTTACTACGCAAGGTCTAGGGAAGATTGAGGAGCCGTCTGGCCTTTTCCACGGCGCTGGCCGCATCCGGCGCGTAGCCATCGGCGCCCACGTTGTCGGCAAACGTCTGAGTCACAATAGCGCCACCAACCATGACCTTGACCCTGTCCCTCACGCCAGCTTCTTCTAGGGCTTCAATTGTCGGCTTGATCATCTGAATGGTCGAACCAGTCAGCGCCGACATGCCGATCAACTGTGCTCCCTCCCGCGCAGCAACCACGAATTTCCCGGGGTCGACATCGGTTCCGAGATCGACCACCTCGAAGCCGGCTCCTTTCAGCATAACGCCCACAAGGTGTTTGCCAATGGTGTGGACATCACCTTTGACACTGCCCAGCGCCACCTTGGCGATTGGCTCTACCCCGGCTGCGGAAAGCAGCGGATCGAGGAGTTCCATGCCGGCGATCATCGCGCGTGCGGCCAGTAGCACCTCTGGCAGAAAGATTTCCTTAGCCTCGAACTGAGACCCAATAACAGACATGGCCGGGATCAATCCTCGGTTAAGGATTTCTTGAGGAGCGGCTTTCTCCGCCAAGGCAGCACTCACCAATTCCTTGACCCGTGCCATTTGACCGCCAATCACGCTTTCCGAGATCCCTTCTAGGTCGACCATGTTTCCTCCTCATTAGTATTCGTCAGGCAGATTAGGGAAAGTGGCACCACGCTTCCGGCGCGCACCATTGTACTCTGGTTCAGAAAGGCGTGCAACTCAGCGACTTGCATCATCATAAGAGTTACCGAGTAGTGTATCGTTGCCTGACAAATACTGTTGCCCGAGGAGACTGGGATGGGAGACAT
>Ga0315298_1008179_pt1 | contig 13444 bp, 14 predicted proteins | sample WHS_1_MG_FD_203077 | JGI IMG/M metagenome (GOLD analysis project Ga0315298, IMG submission 203077) | Extremophilic microbial mat communities from Washburn Hot Springs, YNP, Wyoming, USA - WHS_1_MG | ecosystem: Environmental > Aquatic > Thermal springs > Hot (42-90C) | place: USA: Wyoming...
CAGAGCATTGTCCATGCCCCCAAGGATACCACTGATGTCAACACACAGCCGACCTAACTGCTGGATGCTACCTCGCCAACTGATGGAACTGTGAACAGTTACGGCTCCAGAGCGGCGACCCTAACCCTGACCCAGAGGGAGAGGGGGTCGACTGGCTCCCTTTCCCTTCGGGGGAGAGGGAACATGGCTTACCCGGAAATGATCCGCCGGCCGTATTCCAGGAGCACGGCTGTGCGGTCGGCCGACGTCTGCTTGTCCAGGAAGTAGAGGCTCAGGGCATCGAGGGGACTGAGCTCCTCAATGGAGCGGCCGCCGAGCCGGCGGCGGTATTCGCGCTGCACTTCCTTAGAGATGGCCGCCACATAGTAGGCATCCTTCAGCGCGCGGCGAATCTCGTGCTCTTGCAGGAGTCCCTCGCGTTGCGATGAGATCTTGATTTGGAGGCGTACCACTGCGTCGGCCACGTTCTGCCGCGCGATGGCCTGTAGCACCGTTTCTGTAGGGTCGTCGCTGTCGGCGTCGACGCGGACAGTCAGAAACCGCCGACTATGCACGCTCTCGAAGCTGAACTCGGTCTCGCGGCGTCCAGACTCTCCACGACGGATTTCCACCACTACGAAGCCCTTGGGATCCTCTTCTTCCCCGAAGTCGATCCGCTGCAGGCTGCCGGCGTATACGACCGGTGGCATATTGCTGAGCATCTGGTACTTGTGGATGTGGCCAAGGGCCACGTAGTCGAACGCCCGGTCGGCGATGACGCTCTTGAGCACCACGTAGTCCTGCCCTACCATGATGCTGCGCTCCGATCCGGGGACAGCACCTGCGATGGAGAGATGAGCGCCCAGCACGGCGGGGACCGATGGATCGAGGCCGCTAGCGTGGCTTTGGACGACCCGGCCGATCGCTTCGGCCATTAGGTTGTTCAACTCCTCGAGCGTCTTGTCCTTTGCTTCCTCCCGACTGAGGAGAGCACTGCGAGGCAGCCAGGGCACAGCGACCACCTGTAGGGGACCGTGCTTGGTCTGCAGGCCTATTAGTGCCGGTTTCCCAGCCACGTGCACATTCTGTATGGCCAGGGTGTCAAAGATCTCCACGCTCGTCGCCCGTCCCAAGGCGTTAGGAGTATCATGGTTGCCCGCCACCAAGACGACTTGTACGCCTTGCCGAGCAAGCCTGCCGATCCGCTTGGCAAACTCGCGCTGCTGAGTCGTGCTGGGGTCGCGACTCTTGTAGACATCGCCGCAGAACAGGACGACATCTACTTCAGCATTCAGGGCATAGTCCACCACTTCGTCCAGAGCGGCAAGGAAGTCGCTCACCCGAGAAGAAAGTCCCGTTGCCGGGTCAAGCCGGCCGTAGTTCTCCATACCGAGGTGGAGATCGGCGACGTGTACGATGCGCAGCGGTTCGCCACCCATTAGAAGCCGATCCTCGTCCGGAGCTCGGCCACCAGGTCGGCAATCGGGACGCGGACCTGGGTCATGCCATCGCGCTCGCGAATGGTCACTGCCTGGTCGTTCAGGGTCTCGAAATCCACGGTCACACAGAACGGGGTGCCGATCTCATCTTGTCTCCGATAGCGGCGCCCGATGCTCTGGGTTTCATCGTACTGGGTCATCCAGTACTTGCGCAGCTCGCGATGGATGTCTCTGGCCACGGCCGCGAGGCTCTCCTTTTTGCTGAGCGGCAGTACCGCTACTTTGATCGGGGCGAGCGCGGGATGAAGCCGCAGCACGACTCGGATGCCTTCTTTATCCGCTTCCTCGTCATACGCGTCGATCAGGAAGGCGAGCAGCGACCGGTCCACGCCAGCGGAAGGCTCGATCACGTAGGGAACAAAGCGCTGTCCGGACTCCTCATCGTAGTAAGAGAGGTCCTGCCCGCTATACCGGGCATGCTGCGTCAGATCGAAGTCACCCCGATTGGCGATGCCCTCGATCTCGGACCAATCCAATGAACCCGGGAATTTGTATTCGATATCGAAGCAGCATTTGGCATAGTGAGCGAGTTCTTCAGGGCCGTGCTCACGCAGCCGCAAGTTCTCCCGCTTCATGCCTAGGTTCACATACCACTCGAAGCGGTAGTCCAGCCATCGCCTGTGCCATTCCTCATCTGCACCCGGCTTGACGAAGTACTCGATCTCCATCTGCTCAAACTCGCGGGTGCGGAAGATGAAGTTCCCGGGGGTGATCTCGTTGCGGAAGGACTTGCCGATCTGTGCGACACCGAAGGGCAGCTTCTTCCGCGTGGTGGTCAAGACGTTGGTGAAGTTGACGAAGATCCCTTGGGCAGTCTCAGGGCGCAGATAGACCACCGATGCCTCGTTTTCTACCGGCCCCATGAAGGTCTTGAACATCAGGTTGAACATACGGGCCTCGGTCAGCTCGCCGCCACAGGCTGGACATCTGCCGCCTGCCAGTTGGTCAGCGCGCCAGCGCTGCCTGCACTGCTTACAATCGACTAGGGGGTCGGCGAAGCCGGCGACATGGCCGCTGGCCACCCATACCGACGGGTGCATGAGAATTGCTGCGTCGATGCCCACCATGTCATCACGTTCCTGCACCACCGCTCTCCACCAGGCATCGCGCACATTTCGTTTGAGCTCTACGCCTAGCGGGCCATAGTCCCAAGTGCTACCAAGACCACCGTAGATCTCGCTGCTAGGAAAGACAAAGCCACGCCTCTTGCACAGAGAGACGATCTTGTCCATATCTACCTTACGTGTCGACTCGGCAGCCAAGAGCGATCCTCCTCACGGACAAGGAAAAGACCTCATCGTCGCTACCAATGACGTGAGGCCTCATGCCATCAGTCTCTTTGGCTACCTTACCTTACCAATTTCGCACCTCTCTGTCAAGGAGAATGGCGAGCTTGTCGCTTTTACAAGCGGCAAGGCTTCCGGTAGAATAGGGACGTTGCGAGGAGGTGTAGCTATGCTCTTGAAGATGCTTTCCTTGGGGCCATTTGCTGTAAATTGCTTCATCGTCGGATGTGAGACCACCAAGGAAGCGATGATCATCGACCCAGGCGATCAAGCGCAGATCATTCTGAACACAGTGAAGGACCTTGGCTTGACGGCCAAGCTGATCGTCAACACCCATGCACACATGGATCATGTCATGGCCCTGGCCGAGGTCAAAAAGGCCACCGGCGCGCCATTCCTGCTCCATAAGGACGAAGTGCCGATGCTGCGGCAAGGCCCGGGACGATCCCTGCTGATGATGGGGCTTCGGATGCCCAAGATACCCGAGCCGGACCAACTACTGCAAGAAGGTGACGTCGTAAGAGTTGGAGATCTGTCTTTTGCGGTCCTGCACACGCCCGGTCACACACCCGGCGGCATCTCACTCTATGGCGAAGGCGTGGTCTTTACGGGCGATACGCTGTTCAATTTCGGCATTGGCCGCACCGATTTCAACCCCGATCCAGAACGTTCCCACAAGCAGCTTATCCACAGCATCAAGACCAAGCTGATGGTACTGCCCGACGAAACGAAGGTCTACCCCGGCCACGGCCCGGAGACCACCATCCGGGTGGAACGAGAGTTCAACCCGTTTCTGAGTTGAGTTAACGGGTATCGACTACCAGCGATCAGCTATCAGCTGTCAATAGGCCCTGTCATTCCGGCATTCGCCGGAATCGAGGCCCCAATGCCACGGCTGATAGCTGATAGGCGATCAACCTGATCGCCTATTGGCAATGGTTGATAATGGATTGACAGCACATGGGAAGCTAGATGCCAGAGGCTAGATGGGGCATAGTATGGCAAGCATAGTGACCAAGGCACAACTACATGAACTGGTCAGTCAACTCTTCGAGAGTGAACTGACTGCCGCGCAACGCTTTTTGAAGTACCTCCTGGATGCGGGGAGCGATCCAGTCCTCCGAGCCCTAGCGAACGCGCCGATTGATGATGAGCTAGAGACGCCAGAGGAAGCTGCGGCGGTTCGCGAGGCTAAACAGGATCTGGCCGCCGGTCGGATCAAATCCCTTGATGACGTGCGCCAGGAGCTGGGTCTGTGACCTGGCAGGTCATCTTGACTCACACCGCAACACGCGATCCGCGACGAATGGACAAGGCGATAGCGGAGAGAGTCATCCGCGCCTTGGAGAGACTGGCGCCGACGGGGCAAGAGGATGTGATCCGACTGAAAGTCGAGGTCCCGAATGGCGCCTCCGAGTAGGAGACTAGCGCGTCCGGTTGGTCTTTGGCTACGACGACCTGACGATTACTGCCCTGCGCGTTCTGCCAAGGGGCCGCGCCTGTTGTGATTAGAGTCGGCTGCGCTAGCCAACTCGCACAACAAGGCCCGAGTAGACAGGAAGCATTACTAGCACCCTCTGTCCACTAATCCCACGGGCACGAACGGAAAGATAATCCTGAAGCGTAGCGAGGTCGAGGCCGTGGTGCCAGGCAGCGGACCACCGGCAGCGTACGTTGGCGCGGCAGAAGATTCGGAGCCACCCAGCGCTTGCGCGAACTCACCTCGCTCAATCAACAGGTAAGGATCCCCGCCGACGTGGGCGACGGTCGAATCTTGCGGATAGGGATCGGTCGCCGCGGGGAGGGTTAACCTATAGTATCCACCAGACGGCTGCACCACACTGATGAGCCGGCCGTATTTGTCCCTTAGCTCCGCCGTCGTGTTTACGGCCACGATCGAGACTGGCACGCTGGCTCTCACCTTGCTCCAAGCCACGGTGACCTTTCCTAGGCCAGCCGAGTTCAGGCCAATGATCTCGGCATTCCCCAGGTCTCTGCTTGTGACTGCGCTGGGGTTTGCCAGATAGGTGGCGGCGGTCTGGTAGGCATAGTAGGCAGGCCGTGGCGTACTGTCGTTGCGAATTATGCCATAGGCTGGCCACGTCAAGCCGTCATCGTAAAGCTGGTGAAAGAAGATTTTGTCGACCCCGCTGGCGGCGGCAAGAGCAACTACTTGTATCCAGTAGGCCGCCTGCTGCTCCATCGTACCCATCAGAGTGTTGTTCTCGGCACAGCTGTGACCTGGCGTGTCGTCGCAGACGGGGATGTTGGTCTCATTGAACCAGAGTGGCTTCGCTGGGATCCCGGCGGCGGCCATTTGGCTTCGTGCCAACGTCGCGAAATTGGGGACATTGTAGACGCTGGTGTAGGGATGGTAAGCCACTCCGTCGAAGAAGTAGTTATTCGCCCTTGCCTCTGGGTCGCGGGCGATAATGGCTAATACGCGGGGGAAAAAGGTCGGGTCTATCCAATACCAGAGACCGCCGAAAAGGACAGTCACGGTGGGATCGGCCGCTTTGGCAGCCTGATAGCCAACCTTTAGCAATAGCTCGTATTCTGCAGCTCCTCCGCTCCAGAAGTCAGGTGCGTCGGGCTCGTTCCACATCTCCCACACGCGCACCTTATCCTTGTATCGCTTCACAGTGTCGTACACGAAGCGGGCCCAGTAGTTGTCCTGGTTGATCTTCTGCTCCGGCGCCGAGAAGACCGGCTTGTCCAGGTTCATAGGTGGCGATGCTGCAGAACTGACCTCAAGGGGGCTGATTCCGGCGATCGAAAGCCCACGAGTCCCTCTCCCTAGCGGCGGCAAGGAGAGACTCGACAGGCCGGAAGTAGCGGCCCAGGCTGGAGTCCCCACAATGATGCCGTTGATCTGTAGCCCCGCGTTTAGATCCCCGTAGACCACGCTGTCCTGCTGGCTGAAGTCGTAGGTGCCTTGTGTGGCCTCAACCTTATCCCAGTAGATCGGCCACCGGGTCCAGTGGGCACCGGCGGAAACCGCCTGCTGATAGCGCAGGCTGGCATTGGCACAGCCTGGCCCATTGACCCAAACGAAGCCGATGTGGTTGTCGCCGATCTGCTGGGCGCCCGATTGCGGCGATTCAGCAGTGGATTTCGCGGGCCGAGCGGCGCCCGGGAGAAAGACGAGTAGCGCTAGTAGGATGAGCAGGGGAGCAACAACAATTCGGTAGAGTGTTTGCTTGCCGATCTTGATTCCCTCCATTTGCCCGATCACGTGTCACGAATCACGCATGGTCGCGGACTCTCGGACCTGGGAGCGAAGGGTCAAGAGCCTCGTCCTAATGCCAAAGCCAGAACAGCTATTCCCAGAACAAGACGGTAGGCCACGAAAACGAGCGTTGAATTCCGCTGCAAATAGCGCAGCAGGAAGGCGATCGCCAGAAAACCGACTACCGCCGCCGAAACAACCCCCACCGCGAAGGCAGCCTGCTCATCAGCGGGAATGCCCATGCGGGCTACCTCATAGATGTGTTTTGCCGCGGCCCCGGCGGTGATCGGAATGCCGAGCAAGAAGCTGAAACGTGCGGCGCTGCTGCGTTTGATGCCGCGAAACAGTCCCATGGTGATCGTCGCCCCGCTACGGCTTACCCCTGGGATGATGGCGAAGGCTTGGGCCACCCCAACCAGTACCACATCCCAGAGGCTCATCTGCTCGATATCCTTGTATCGCTTACCGAACATCTCAGCCGCGAACAAGGTGACCCCGAGCGCCATGAGCATGATCGCCACCAGCCAGGCAGCGCGAAAGCCCGTCTGGGCTGGCTGTTCTAGCAAAGCCCCAGCAATAATACCAGGCACAGTGGCAATGATCAAGAGCCCTGCGAGCTTTGCCTGCGGATCAGCAAAGCTCCTCTTTTGGAGGCCGAGAACGAACGCGATGACGAGTTCCACCAAATCACGGCGAAAATAGACCACCAGCGCCAGGAGCGTCCCGGCGTGGAGAGCCACATCGAAGGTTAGCCCTGGGTCTTGCCACTGGAAGAGCCAAGGGATGAGCACCAAATGACCGGAGCTGCTAATGGGGATGAATTCGGCCAAACCCTGCGTAATGCCCAGGACTAGTGCTTGGAAGATAGACAAGGTTTCCTCCTAACGGGGACGTTGCCTGGATTCCGCCCTTCTGTGCAAGGACCGGAATGACAGAGGCGACCACCGGGATAACGAGGTGTCTTTGGAAGCCAGGTCGAAGGAGGGGCGAGTGCGAGGTGGGCACTCGGCGGCGGCACTGGCCGCGCGTTCTTTTTGGCTCTTCATCCGGCTTGCGCGTGGAGATGGACCGCTTCACCAGCGGTCCATCTCGATAGCTGTAACATTTCAAGGGGACAGTAGACGCTATCACAAGGTGTCCCCTGTGATAGCGCCACAGATTTCCATTTCTACTTGACGAAAAGTGGCGACATCACGAGAGTGATAGTAGCGAGTAGCTTCACCAACACATGCAACGAAGGACCAGCCGTATCCTTGAAGGGGTCACCCACTGTATCGCCAACAACCGCCGCAGCATGGGTAGGCGTCTTCTTCCCCACGACCTTGCCGTCAGCGTCTTTCATGTTCCCCGCTTCGATGTACTTCTTGGCGTTGTCCCAGGCGCCACCACCATTGTTCAGCACAGTTGCCATAATCACGCCGGCAATAGTACCTACCATCAGCAAGCCGCCTGTCGCTTCCGCTTTTAGGAACAAGCCAACGATCACCGGAACACCAACCGCCAGGAGACCAGGAGCCACCATCTCCCGCAAGGCAGCCCTTGCGGTGATGTCTACGCAGCGAGCGAAATCGGGTTTCGAAGTCCCGGCCATAATGCCTGGATCGGCTCGGAACTGTCGCCGTACTTCTTGAATGATATCGCTAGCAGCGTTGCCCACAGCCCGAATGGCAAACGAGCTGAAGAGGAAGACGAGCATGGCACCGATCATGGCACCGATGAACACCACCGGTTTTGCCAAGTCGATCGACTTAAACGGCGCCCCAGTGAGCCGCTCCACCTCTTGCAGATAGGCCTGGAAGAGCAGGAACGCAGCAAGGGCAGCCGAACCAATTGCATAGCCCTTGGTCAGTGCCTTGGTGGTGTTGCCCACCGCGTCAAGGGCATCGGTGATGTGCCTGGCGCCTTCTGGCGCGCCTGACATCTCGGTGATACCACCAGCATTATCGGTGATCGGTCCGAAGGTATCCATGGCAAGAATGTAAGCCGCTGACATGAGCATGCCCATGGTCGCGATAGCTGTACCGTAAATACCACCATTCTCGAGGCCGGTCTGCTCGCCGAACCAATAGGCCACGCCGAGGGCGATAGAGATGGCGATGACCGTCGAAGCTGTGGTTTCAAGACCTACGGCGAATCCAGAGATGATGTTTGTCGCCGGCCCGGTTAGAGAGGCCTTGGCGATAGAACGCACTGGCCGCCAGGAGCCAGCGGTATAGTACTGAGTGATGTACACAAACGCGATGCTGTTCAGAATGCCAACGATGCCAGCGCCGATAAACCAGTTGTACTTTTGGTCAATGCCGCCTAACATCAGATAGGTAATCCCGGCCATGGCCAGTACCGAGAAGGTCGCTACCACGTAGTAACCGCGGTTGAGCGCGCTCATAGGATTCTCGTTTTCCCTGCCACGCACAGATAGGAGACCGAGAATTGTCCCGAAGATACCGAGACCGCGGATTACCAAGGGGAATAGAATCCACTCGACATGTTGCCGCCCGGTAGCAATGAAAAGGGCAACGCCGAGGATCATTGCGCCGATGTTCTCGGCGGCCGTAGACTCAAAGAGGTCAGCACCACGACCAGCGCAGTCACCTACGTTGTCGCCGACCAAGTCGGCGATCACAGCGGCGTTGCGCGGATCATCTTCCGGGATGCCCGCTTCGACCTTACCTACTAGGTCAGCGCCCACGTCCGCCGCTTTGGTGTAGATTCCTCCGCCGAGTTGGGCGAAGAGAGCGACAAAGCTAGCGCCGAACCCGAAGCCGACGATCAGATCCGGGGCCTTGACCAGCTGGTCGGTGCTGCCCCAGCCGCCGTAGAGCCAGAAGATCGTGGACACCCCAAGGAGACTAAGTGCCACGATGAGGAAGCCGGACACGGCGCCACCACGAAGAGAAACCGTGATCGCTTCTGATAAGCTCCGTTGCGCGGCCGAAGCAGTGCGAATGTTGGAGCGTACTGAGATGTACATACCAATGAAGCCCGCGAGCGCAGAGGCACCCGACCCAACCAGGAAGGCTAGAGAGGTGTGCCAGGCGAGGTTCCAGTCATCACGCATCCATCCGAGAAGCGCACCGATGATCACGGCGGCCACGATGGCCAGCATGACAATCGTGCGATATTGCCGCGCGAGAAAGGCCATCGCGCCTTCGTAGATCATGTCGGAGATGGACTGCATGGCTTTGGTGCCGGTATCGCGGCGCAAGACGTCGGTGGCCAGCCAGAGCGCAAAGAGAACGCCTACGATCCCCGACCCCAAGATCACCCAAGGCCAAATACCATACATTGTGGGTATCCTCCTGATTCAAAGTGATAGACTGCAGGCTACACCATGGGCTGGACGCCAGCCCAAGCAGTATCAGCTCATTTCATCCCCCCTCATCGGGTCGCCAGCTCTGGCAGGATGCGAACAGCGAGGAATCGGGCCACTCCCCGGCCAACAAACTCCACTAGTTTCATAGCCGGAGGCGGCTAGGAGAGCCAGGAGACCGAAGCGGCGTCCCCGTTCAAGACTTTGCGCAGCCAGCGTGCGAATCATAACAGAAAGTGGCGATGACGATCAAGCAAAGGATCGTGCGGCACTATCACCATTGATTTGTTACTTCAGCCGATGCCTCTTCCGCGCTATGACCATCTCAAAACGATTTCACGAAGCGCGAGGGCTTGGCCCCGTCGGCATGTGTGCTGGGGCTTCGCCCCAGCGTTTCGTTTTAAGATGGGCTCTAGAGCCTCTTCTCGAATTCTCTTAGTTTTACCTCCAGTTCGCTTTGGCTCAAAGCCATGGTCAAATCGCCACGCGTTCTTTCGAGGATGCCCCGGGCGGCATCGGTAGTGCGTCGCAGATCCCCAGTCATGCCATCGGGGAAGTCGATAGTTACCAAACCGCCGTAGATGTCATCCATGGCCGCGAGGGCTTGTTCGCCTATGGCCGCCTCCCGCCGTCGAATTGCGTCGAGCACGTAGCGACGCAGCTCCCCTACTACTTCCCCCAAGCCATTCAAATAGGCCACGTAACTCACCGCCAGATCGTCGGGATCGGGCAGAGGGTCACCCTCGAGCAGTGCCAGCGTCGCCGCGGCCTCGGCATATTCCTTTTCGGCATCCTGCACGAAGCCCGCGTAGTAGATGTCTTCGTAACTCACAAGGTCTGCCTTTATGCGATCCAGACGGTCCTTGGCAGACTGGACAAGATTGTGCGCGGCGGCAAAATCCCGGCGATGCGCCGCGCGAATGGCATTCGCCGAGTAGCGGATGATATCGCGCGAATCTTGCAGCGCTTTATCCCGTGCCTTGTACTTCTCGGCGAAATTGACGCGGATCCGCTCTAGTATCTCGTCAAGCCTCTCCAAGGTCCAGCCTCATCAGGTCGCACAGCCGCCGAGCGGCCTTCGCGACGTCGGGAGCCGAGACGACTGCGCTGATTACTGCCACACCGTCGGCGCCGGCATCCACCACCTGGCGCACGTTCCCCTCATTGATCCCACCGATGGCGATGACTGGCAATCTTACGGCGTTCTTTACTTCGCGCAGGATATCCGGCCCGGCTGGCCTGCTGTCATCCTTGGTAGCGGTAGGAAACATCGCTCCTACGCCCACGTAGTCGGCGCCATCTAGTTCGGCCTTCCTGGCCTCGGCGACCACTGCCGTGGAGCAGCCCAGAATCATTCCCAAGGGGAGCATTTCTCGCGCTACTGCAGCAGGGAGGTCCTTCTGACCGACGTGGACGCCATCGGCGTGGGCGGCGATCGCCACATCCACGTGGTCATTCACAATGAATAGGACGTTGCTTGCCGCGCAGACCTCTTTCAATTCCCGCGCCATGGCGAGCATCAGCCCTTTTCCCGCTTTCTTCTCGCGATACTGGATCACGCTCGCTCCACCGGCGATCGCCGCTTTCGCCACCTCGACGAGGGGACGACCAATCGTCATCTGCTGGTCGACGATGACGTAAAGCCCTCTCACTCTGGCCGTCTTTTCCCGGCGCATCAGACCGTCAATAAGGTCCTTCTCCAACTGATAAACGGCGAATCGAATCTCTTTATACAGGTCGGCGTTCGATGGCAAGCGAACCCCAGGCAGCTTGGTTAGCTCCTCCAGTACTCGCAGCGACTCCTGGACCCGCTTGGCATTCGCCAGCACCAGTGCGTTCGTGTCGCGACGCGACATTTCAGCTAGCGGGTTTAAAAAGGCAGCGTGATCCTTGGTCGCCTGTCGAGAGCCCAGCAACGTATTGCTGGTCTCATCATCAACGGCAAGCCTGTGCCGCAACCCCTTGAAGCACGCGGTCAACGCAGCATCATCCAGGGCAAAGCGCGCCACTTCCTCCAGCACGCGCAAACCCTCACGAGCCCTATTGAGATTAGCATCGATAGCTCGTAGCATGGTCATCAATCCGTCAAGTCGTCCAGAGAGCCGCCCTCCAAGAGCTTCTTGCCAATCTCTCCGGACTGAGCTCTCTCCACCATCTCGTCGAACTTAGGTCCTAGATCGGCACCCAGCTCCTGCGCACGCTTCTTTGCCCACCGGCCGATGTTGCGCGGGTCCTTGTAGTAGTCCAGGTCGCCTGTCTGGCGTGGCGGACCAAGCTCCTCTTCGATAGTGGAGGCCGACTTCTTGATTGCGACTCTTGAGATCAGACGCGTCAGTTCCTCGCTGCCACAAGCGTTGCATTTCGGCGTCAGGGGGCTGGAGATACTACGGACAAAGATGCTCAACTTCGCGTGGCAATGGTTGCAGCGGAACTCGTAGATCGGCACGGCCATCCCCCCTCACTCCAGATCCTCCGGCGGTTCGTCGCCCTCCCCACCTTCGCCTATCAGATCCTCGGGCATCTCCCCCGCCTCCATGCGCTCGACCATTTCGTCGAACTCCGGCCCCAAATCTTCGCCCATTTCCTGCCCCATCTTCCTAGCCCAACGAGCAATGCTGCGCGGATCGTTTTCGTCGATATCGCCAAAACTGCTCGGGTCGGCAAGATCGTCCAGCCGGCTCTCCTCAGATTTCATCACCGCGAAGCGTGAGACCAAGCGGCGAAGATCGGCGCCGCCGCACTTGCTACAAGTGGCATCTCCAATCATCGAGAAGCTGCGAAAGAAGACGCTAGTTCGAGCGCCACATTGATTGCACCGATACTCGTAGATGGGCATGACTCCTCGCTCCTTGTGATCTCGGTCAACTACTCAGGAAATGACATTTTGAATATGCTCCAAGCGACGTAACTCGCCACTTGGCGATAGACTGATCGCGACCACGTCGATGCGACATGGCCCGGCATCCTCTTCATGCTGCTGCAGATAGGTCTCCGCCAAATCGACGAGCTTGTGCAGTTTCCGGTGGTCCACCGATTCCTCAGGCAGGCCGAACTCAGGGCACTGGCGGGTACGCACCTCAACAAAAACCAGGCATTCGCCGTCACGAGCCACGATATCGATTTCCCCTACCGCACAGCGATAGTTGGTGGTGCGGATCTCATAACCGTGCTCCTGCAAGTACCTAACCGCAAGATGCTCCCCCAGCCTGCCGAGCTGCTGCCGTCGGCCGGGCCGGTGATCAACGGGCTTGGTCATGAAGCATGGCCGCCACTGGTGCAAAAGAGCGACGATGGATAGCGCAGGGACCAAGCTCGCGGAGACACTGGATATGAGTGGCAGTTCCGTATCCCTTGTGCTGAGCGAAGCCGTAACCCGGATACTGCTGGTCTAGCTCGATCATTAGTCTATCCCTCGTCACTTTGGCAAGGATCGAAGCGGCAGCGATAGATATACAAAGCTCATCGCCTTTGATCACCCCCTTGTTTGGCAAGGTGAGACTAGGCAGCCCATAGCCATCCACAAGAAGAAAATCTGGCGCTGGCTTCAGCCTCTCGACGGCCAGGCGCATGGCCAAGCGCGACGCCTCGCCAATACCTAAGGAATCGACCTCTGCCGAAGAAACCACGCCAGTCGCCGAAGCAACAGCATGTTCGACCACCTTGCAATATAGGCGCACCCTCACCGCAGGGGCCAGCTGCTTGCTATCGCGCATCATATGTAGCCACAGTGCTGGGCTATCGAGCGGCAGGATCACGGCAGCGGCCACCACAGGGCCAGCCAGTGGCCCCCGTCCAGCCTCATCGACCCCGGCAATCAGACGGTATCCCTGGGCCCGCAGTATCATTTCCTCAATCAGCGTGGATACAACAGCCATGCTTAACCAGAGAGAGTCGTGTGAGCGGCTCGCCAGCCTGCGGAGGTCTGGGGTCACCAGTGTTTCCAAGAGCACTGGCTCGCAATGGCGAACCTCTGCCTGTCTTTCCCGCTATAGGGTTAGGCAAGATGCATGGTAGCATAAGGACCTGGGAGTGTCAACAGCGATCAGGGAGAGTTGTGAATGGTCTATGATTCTGTCACCCCGTAACGGTTCAGTGAAAATGTCACCCATGGGGTACCATAAAGAGTATGGAACCGGAGATG
>Ga0315298_1008181_pt1 | contig 13443 bp, 8 predicted proteins | sample WHS_1_MG_FD_203077 | JGI IMG/M metagenome (GOLD analysis project Ga0315298, IMG submission 203077) | Extremophilic microbial mat communities from Washburn Hot Springs, YNP, Wyoming, USA - WHS_1_MG | ecosystem: Environmental > Aquatic > Thermal springs > Hot (42-90C) | place: USA: Wyoming...
CTTTTACTTTCTCCACAAAGTTATCCCTCTGGGAAACTACGGCGAAATCAATGGTACATGCATTCATCTTTCCCCCAGGCCGAGTGACAGGGTTCCCTTCGGTACCGGTGCGGCTGTTCGCAAAATGCTTCTCACCGGCGAACTTCGGTGGATGACCTATCATTTCGATGCCTTCAGAGACCTGAGTGCTTTGTTCGGCAGGGTTCCCCTTTTGTATAGTTCTTCCAGAGAAACAACCAGAGAAATTTACCATAATCTGCCGCTTCCTCTTACGGAATTTCTTACCCTGGCCGAGTTTTCTGAAATTATGGATGAATGCCGAACGAATTCTGCAACCGAAGCATCATTTTCCAAACGATTCTTCAGGTGGTTCAATGTGTTCCGTGTTATTAAATTCCTGAACGCCGCCCATGAAACGTTCTATCAGAAAAAAGAAATATCAGAAGCGGTTCCGGATTTGATGAAATATGACGGAAGCCACCCGTCGGGGCAACCACTGACAGCAGGCGAACTGCTTTTTCTTTTCAGGACAGCCGACAGGAGTGGTTACACGAAGGTTATTCCTTAATGATGAAGATGTCTTCATTGTCTTTTTTCATCAGATACTGTTCCCGGGCAAACTTTTCGAGATGATCGGCATCTGATTTCAGCTCTTCGAGCCGGGCCGAATCGGCTGCAATTTTTTTCAGGTAGTAGGCTTTGTCAGCCTTCAGGCGTTCGAGTTGACGACGGGTTTTGTACCGGTCAATCATGTTATTCTGGTCAAAAAACATGAGCCAGATGACAAAAAGGAAGATCCCCGCAACATATTTGTTTTTTAGTTGCCTCAGTATGCGTTGCAGTATCAGACGGACTTTTTGCATACAGCAAAATTAGCACGAATTATTTCTTATATGGAATGAGTTTTCAACGGGTTGTTGAAGAAATTACCTGTGAGGCAAAATTATTACGGTTGGAAAGTTCTTTTATCAAATTATCAGTTGGTTACAACTGAATTGTCACTATCATTCTTCAGTGGATATTAAACCCGGATTGCGCATCAGGAGTGGTAACGAACTAATGCGCAGTGCGATGGCCTTTTAGGATGGCATCCGGGCAAATCCCGCTGGAACCAAATTCCTGAATTTTCACCGCCGGCAATTAGAATACATGTAGTTTCTTCAATACATAAGGTGTTGCAGAGGTTTGCGTTCCTTCTGCCATGGATGCAACCCTGGACATTGGAGTTCGAAACCTACGGTTTCGTGCTGTTTTCGTTCCATTTTTCTCAAACAAGCTTCCTTTAAACATGTTAAGAAACGCAAAGAGCAATAACACAAATATGAGCCAAGTCTCATTCCAAAAAGGGATTTCATTTATGAACGCAAAGCCCATACGCGTTGGCCAGGGCAAAACAGGTGGCCCGGGCTGTTGTGAATGCCTGAATGCATAGAATTACGGCAGAGGGCCCGACGCCAAAGTCGGGATTTGCCCTTAATACCCGCAAAATATTTAGTGAAGGACTAATTTTCTGTGATACTTGCATAAAGGATGAGGGTAGGGGTATTTATGAAAAGGGTTATGCGGGGTTTCACCCCGAACCCTGAGTTACTTTTTTGTCAGCTACACAAAAAAGTAACCAAAAAAAGTCTCCACGATTGAAGGCTGAGGCCTCTTCGGAGGGTACCCAAACTATCGTCCATAACCAACCCGGCCTCAGCCCGCACCAATCGTGGACGTCCCCCCACCGGCTTGCTAAGGGTAAGAGCAAGAGCTTAATTCCGTTTCTGAAAAGGAATTTCTTTCCTGAACGTAAATCCAAAGCGCGTGGGTCAGGGCAAAACAGGTGGCTCGGGCTGTTGTGAATGCCGGAATGCATAGAATTACAGCAGAGGGCCCGACGCCAAAGTCGGGATTTGCCCTTAATACCCGCAAAATATTTAGTGAAGGACTAATTTTCTGTGATGCTTGCATAAAGGATGAGGGTAGGGGGCTTTATGAAAAGGGTTATGCGGGGTTTCACCCCGAACCCTGAGTTACTTTTTTGTCAGCTACACAAAAAAGTAACCAAAAAAAGTCTCCACGATTGAAGGCTGAGGCCTCTTCGGAAGGTAGCCAAACTATCGTCCATAACCAACCCGGCCTCAGCCCGCACCAATCGTGGACGTCCCCCCGCAGGCTTGCTAAGGGCCAGAGCAAGAGCTTAATCCCGTTTCTGAAAAGGAATTTCTTTCCTGAACGTAAATCCAAAGTGCGTTGGCATCCGGACAAACCCCGCTGGAACGCAGTGGAAGCGGCCCAACGGGCACATTGCGAATATTTATATGAGCAATGTGGGTTAAGCCCGGATTGCGTATCAGGAGAGCAAGCGAAATAGGTGTTCCCCTTAACCGTAAAACTGCAAAACAAAAATTAAACCACTCTTTGTCAATTCATACGAATTTTAATAAATTTGATTTAAAATATGAGCATTTATTTAATGGAAAATTGCACATAATATGACGTTTTAGGTGTATATATGCACCTTTTGTCAGGAGGAGGTGCATATATAAACGAGTTGGCAGCAAGCGTAAAACGACATGATGCAGCAGACATTGACCGAGTGAAAACAGAAAAAAGAGAAACAAATTTTGACAGGTGGACAACGACATACAGGCAATTTAACTTCGGGTCAATTCGGGCGGACGGTCCGGCACTCATACCAATGCAATGAAAAAATTAAAACACCCCCAACGCACGAAAAAAATGAATTTATATGGCTACCCGCATTGCACACATTTGCTGGCTGCTCTTTGCTCAAACATAGCACGCAGCAACAATCAAAAGAGTGCAATATTTTATGACCACCATTTTAACTTCGTGTAATGACAGATGTGCATGATAAAATAACAAGAAGCTACAACATGAGTCGCATCAAAGGCAAAGATACAAAGCCGGAGATGATGGTAAGAAAGTATATTTTCTCAAAAGGGTTTCGTTATCGCCTGCATGACAAAAGACTTCCGGGAAAACCGGATATTGTTTTACCCAGTCTGAAAGTTGTTATATTTATTCATGGGTGTTTTTGGCATGGTCATTCAAATTGCAGGTATTTTGTTATTCCGAAAACACGGACAAAATGGTGGTTGACAAAAATTGAACGTAATAAACAACTCGACAATGAAAATTTATTAAAATTGAAGAGCGATGGATGGAAAGTTTTCACTATTTTTGAATGTAAGTTAAAAAGTAATTTAAGGGCAAAAACACTTGAAAACTTAGTAAATCGACTAAAAACAATATCAGAACAGAAAAGACAGTGAAACAGTTAAATTACATAGACCTTTTTGCCGGAGCATCCGGACTATCTGAGGGTTTCAAGCAGTTGAAATTTAACCCGGTTGCTCATATCGAAATGGACACAGAAGCGTGTTTAACTATAAAAACCCGTGAAGCATATCATTATTTGAAGGAAATAAATAAAATAGATGTGTATTATGACTACATCAGCGGAAAAGTAACACGGGATTTTTTGTATAAGCAGCTTCCGTTAGAAAATGACAATAGGGTTATTAACACTGAAATTTCAGATTCATCGCTGAAACATATTTTCAAAACAATTGAAACCAATCTTAAAAGATTACAAAACAGCGAACTTGATTTAATTGTTGGAGGCCCTCCTTGTCAGGCTTATTCATTGATTGGAAGGCATAAAGTGGATTGGGAGAAAGACTACCGTCTGAAACTTTACGTTCAGTATGGGAGATTTCTAAAGGAATTCAAACCCAAGGCATTTGTTTTTGAAAATGTTCCGGGATTAATTACTGCCAAAAACGGAGATTTTTTTCGCAATCTTAAAATCTACTTCCGAAAGTTAGGTTATGAAGTTTATGATAAAATACTTAATGCCGCAGATTTCGGGGTGCTCCAAAATCGTAAAAGAGTAATCATTGTGGGATGGAGGAAAGATATTCCGTTTGCCTTCCCTGACTTAAAAATGATAATTCATAACTTCACTACAGAGGACATTTTTTCAGATCTTGCTCCACTTACGCCGGGTCAGGCAATTAATAAAGGAAAATACATAAAAACATCGTCTGATTATATAGAACAGTTTGGATTACGTAACGGTGTTGAATTCTATACTCAACATTTATCAAGACCACATAATAGCAATGACCTTAAAATATATAAGATTGCAATACAGAAATGGGAAGAAGAAAGAAAAAGATTAAAATACACTGACATTCCTGAAAAACTTAGAACGCATAAAAATACTGAATCTTTTCTTGACCGGTACAAGGTTGTTGACGGGAAAGGGATTTCACATACGATCGTTGCTCATATAGCTAAAGACGGACATTATTATATTCATCCCGATATCACTCAATGCCGCTCAATTTCAGTGAGAGAAGCTGCGAGAATTCAATCGTTCCCAGATGATTTTTATTTTGAAGGTTCCAGAACTGCTGCCTTCAGACAAATCGGGAATGCTGTACCTCCGCTCCTTTCATTGGCTATTGCCAAAGGTATTAAAAAACAGTTTCACCAAATATGAGTATAACATTTCGTGAAATACTTAATCAAAAATCATGGACCAGCTATGAGGATTATGTAGCGGAAGGCATAAATAAATATTCCTCAGAACTTTCAAAAGATATTTCAGAAGGCAGAAAACATAAGAAAGCCATCCGCGAATTTCTGGAAAAGAATTTTGAAATAAAAACAATTCCTGATGATCTTAGTGAAGAATTGAATCTTCTGACATCGGGGCAGGTAGTTGGTATTGACGGAACCATTGCGACTCATAAAACAATAACCGGGACAATGGCCCAAATCGGAGTTGTAGCCGTAAATTACCTGAACGAAAAAATACAACATTCCTGTTTTATCAGCGAGGCAAAATACAAACAGGACATCAAAGATGTTGCGGATTATCTTTACTCACATGAAAGCATAAATAAAATTGTTTCCGCTCCTGTACTAAGAGCAGCTTTGCAGGTTCGTGAACGTGAATTAGGCCTTGATGATAAATTCAGAGATAAATACAAAATTTATCACGGCCCGTTAATCCCGTTTGAAATGCTTGCTAACCCGGGAAAGGCTGAGCTGAAAATTCTGGATGTTACTGTTGAAATTCTCGAGAAGATAATTGCAAACAGAAAATGTTTCAGTATTGTAAGCCGTTCACAAAATGATGCCTATATAAGAATAGGACTTTCTCTAAATCCCGGAGAATATGTGCAACTAAAAAAATCAGTAGGTCTGGAAATTTTAGAGGACAGAACTTTGCTTAAAGATAAAGACCGTTGGCGTGAAGAAGACTTTCTGAAAGTGAACAATTTCATCAATCAAAGAGCAATGAAAATTAAAGTTGGAGTGATAAAAATTTCACAAAGGCCCTATGTTTTTCATGCTCATGAAGAAATTTTTGACCTTGCTGCGAGGTTAATTTTCCGTGATGCAATGTTTCAAAAGGAAAAGGGATTCCCTTTGCTGGTAGATTATGCGGACAATCTGTGTTCAACCTATTTCAAAGCAAGCGACTTTAATAAAATTATAGAGTATCAATTGGCTAAGGAAGGAGAATTCCTGTCCGAAATGTCAGAAGAAACATTAAGACAAAAGTAAAATTATGGAATTGGATAAAAAATTTGCTTTAGGTTATGTAAACTTTGATTCGGGAGTCGGATCAAACAATGAAGTTGAAATTCGTGTGCCATATGATAAACTCAAAGAATTATCAAGAGGGAAATATGTAATTATACCACACGATACAGAAGGATATTTCTATCTGGCAAGACTAACAAAAGGTCCGTTCTTTACCCCTGATGCGGTAAGCCGTGATTCTGCGTTTGCAAGAGCGTCTATAGTTCAGGCAGGCGACATTGACTTTATACCTGATTACCATGGAATCGGTTATTGCGAACTGATAGGACTGTTTCATTACAATTCTTCTCATCTCTCAGGTGTGCAAACCAGACCACATCCGAAATCACCTGTATTCAATTTACCACACGATAAAATTCAGGAACTGCTGAAGCTCAAAGGCAATATGTATCTGGGACAGTTAAGTGGTTATGAAGGGATACGTGTTTATCTTGATGCCAATTCAAAGGTCGTATTACCCAGAAACATCGGAATATTCGGAACTGTAGGTTCAGGGAAAACCAATTCATCTCAGGTTTTAATTGAGGAAGCAGCGGTAGCTGGCTGGGCAGTAGTGGTTTTGGATGTCGAGGGAGAATATATTTCAATGGATAAACCTAATTCTGAAATAGAGCATAACCCCGGACTAAAAAGGAAAGCAGAACAGTATCATATAACACCTGAGGGACTAAAAGCTTTTCAGGTTTACAACCCTGCCGGAACGGACAGTAAAAGAAAAGATTCTTTGGAGTTCAGTATTCCGTTTGGAAGTCTGTCGCCTTATGAGCTTTCAGCTATAATGGGAATGAATGAAACGCAGGAAGACCGTTTTATTGACTTATGGGATAAGCAGGTTGCGGATATTACAACCACATCTCTTAAACCTATAAATCCAAAAAACCAATGGAAAGCCATAGAAGAAAATAAATTTCAGGAAGAACCTGAGTACCCGGAATTAACAATCCAATCCTTGCTTGAACGTTTAAATGAAGAATTAAAGGAACAAAAAGGTTCATCCAAAGCATCATGGCTTGTAGTAAAACGATTACTGAATCGTTTAAGGAGATTTGGGATTTTTGATTCTACAGATGATCTGCTTGATGTAGAAGATTTCCTTAAGGCAGGTAAGGTATCTGTGTTGGATTTAAGTAACTCATACACAGTTCAGGTAAATAATATAGTAATCGCTTATTTGCTCAGAAAGATTTTTGACAGTAAGATTTCTAATCCAGATTTGCCACCGACAATTATTTTCATAGAAGAAGCACATACGTTTGTGAGTAAAGAAAATGCTTCAAAAATGGAAGCACTACTTGATCGTTTGCGTGAAGTAACAAGGCGTGGAAGAAAGCGTTGGCTGGGTATATGTTTTATTTCACAACAACCTTCTCACTTACCGGAGGAAATTTTTGAGCTGTGTAATACTAAAATTATTCACCAAACAACTGGTTCACGAAATCTCAATGCGCTCAGGATTTCGGCAGGGAACGTAAATGAAGCCGTATGGGATGATGTCCCCACTCTGGGTCAGGGAAGATGTATAATTATATCTCCTCAATACCAGCATCCGATAATGACCAATATGCGTATTTGTAAAACAAACAGAGAGCATACCGATTAAATGACGGAAATTAATTTCAGACCAAAGGCACGCCTGATTAAAATTCTGGGTGAGCAGTTAATAAAAGATGCTACGGTTGGCATAATTGAACTTATTAAGAACTCATATGATGCTGATGCCACCACCGTTAAACTGATATTTGATTCCCTGAATACAGAGAATGCAAAAATCATTATCAGGGATAACGGAATAGGAATGGACACGGAAACTTTTATTACAAAGTGGATGAATCCTGCAAGCGGCCATAAGGAAGTTCAGAAAAACAGAAAAATAAGATCTAATCTTGGCCGGCTGCCTTTGGGTGAAAAAGGTGTGGGGCGTTTTGCTGCACAGCAGATAGGAAACAAACTGACACTTATTTCAAAAAACAGTATTGACAAAAAAATCCTTTCTGCTGAGATAAACTGGGAAGAATTTGATACTGCAGACAAAGATCTTTCAGAAGTTAATATCAGGTATGAAGAGATAGAAAATTCAGATTTTTTTCCGGGGAATAATACAGGTACTGTTCTTATAATTGAAAAGATAAGAAATAAATTCTCTGAAAGCGATGTTAAAAAGATTTACTCGGCTATAAGAAGAATGAAAAGTCCTTTCAGGGGGGTTAATGATTTTGATGTTTCCATTTCATTTCAAAATTGTCCTGAAGAATGGTCTAAATACTCTGACCTTAATACTTCTGAAATACTTGAAAAAGCTCCTTTTATTTTTATTGCCATTGCAGATGATAACGGAATTGTTGATTGGGAATACAAATTCTCATTTCCCGGCTTTAAGAAAAGAGAAAACAAAGGAAAATCAGATTTATTTCAGGAAACGGACATTACTCTTGACAAAGATATTAAGACAGGTAGCTTTCTGATTTATCTTCACGCCTACCTGCGCGGGGAGCCATTAAAAGTTACGCAGATAAACCCTAAAGATATTGACGAACTATCAGGAATCAGCGTTTACAGAGATGGTATCAGAATTCTGCCATACGGAGAAAAAGGGAATGACTGGCTTGGTCTTGACAACAGAAGGATTCAGAACCCCGGGCAGAGATTAGGCAATGATCAGGTTATAGGAATGGTGGAAATTAATCAGAGTGAAAATTACGTTCTCAAAGATAAAACCAACAGGGAAGGTTTGATTGAAGACAGATATTATGAAAAATTTACCAAACTGATAACCGGTGTCATCACATTGTTCGAAAGAGAACTCTATGAAGATCGTAAACTGTTTCAGAAAAAACAGAGAAAAGTTGAAGAAAATATTATTAAAGATAAATTAAATACTGTTGAAAAAGGTTTAAATCAAATAGAAGAAAAGGTACAGGAAAAAAATGAAGTACCTTCCGTTGAACTAAAACAAACTCTGAATCATATAAAACCAGTATATGACGAATTAAAAACAGAAATTCCCGTCACAATCGGAGAACTTGAAAGTGAAAAGAGAGTTCTGTTTAATCTTGCCGGTACTGGTTTAGCTGCCGAACGGTTTACTCACGAATTTGCCAGAATAATCGGTGGGGCAATTTCATCGCTTGAAAGATTAAAAAAACTAATAGACCTTAATGATCCGAGAATAAAAAAGGAGACAGATACATTGACATCAGCTCTTGAGGCCCTCAGAAATGATATCCGCCTCTTGGGTCCCATGTTTTACATAAAAAAAGTTGCAAGAGAAAAAGAGCTTGATGTAAGAAAAATTATTGATAACACTGTCAGTCTGCAGGAATATATGCTCACGAAGGAAAATATAAATCTTGAAGTAACCGGAGAAACTTTCACAGTGCTTATGAGAGAAGGTTCATTGATGCAGGTCTTTAATAATCTTCTTGATAATGCCATTTTCTGGTGTTCAAGAAAATCAGAGTCAGATAAAAAACAAATCAGAATTATCATTGATAATAAAAATTTTACGGTTTATTTAACTGATTCAGGACCAGGAATAAACAGCAGATTCAGGGATAAAATATTTGACCCTTTTTTCTCAATGAAAGGCGAAGATGGCAGAGGTTTGGGTTTATATATTGTAAAGGAAATACTGGATGAAAAAGGGTTTGGCATCTGGCTTGTCAATCAGGAAGATTATCCCGGACTGCTTTCCGGTGCCAGCTTTAAAATTGTATTTAATGAAAAATCTGAATAGAAAAATCTGATAAATATATGGAAAACATCAAAGACATAGTAAAAAGAGTTCTGATTATAGAGGACGATGAGGATACTATCATTAATCTGAAAGATGAATTTGCTAATTCGAAAATTGAGAGTATTTGTTGCCAGAATTACGATGATGTAGAAAATGCTCTCAGAAATAATATTCTTTTCGATGCTGTTATTCTGGACTGGTATTTTGTTTTAAATGAAAATTGTGATTATAGCATAAAAATTTTAAAGGAATTAAAGAACAGATATTTTGTCCCTGTGTTTGTTTATACCGGACATTTACCGGATTTTGACAACAAATCTGAAGATGAACTCGGATATCCTAAGAATATGATTCTGGGATTTGACAAAACCATTGGTGTAAATGAATTAAGAAACAAAATTTCAGAAATATTAAATAATAATCTTACCTTTAAGCTGGCAGTTAGTTACAGAAAAAAAATCCATTCACATTTAGAAAGTGTTTTTTTTGAACTGAATACAACTGAGAACACTTCACTGGGCAAGGTTCTTAAAATCATTTATGGTGACGGAGAGAATATGGACTGGAACAATGATATCATAATTACTATGCTTCACAGATCACTCATTTCCGATGATGGTTTTACTAAAAGAATTTCACAAATACTCAGAAATATTAATGATAAAGATCAAAACAATCTTGATCAAAACAGAAAATTATTAAGCAAAATATTATATCACTACGGTAAGTCAAATTACATCAGAAACGGGGATATTATAGCAATAAAAGATATTAATAATAATTTTTTGGCATACGGTATTGTCGTTACTCCCGATTGTGATTTGGAAAATAAATCTTCCCGACAGATTGAAATTATTGAGTTAAAAATATTTAATGAATCTGAATTAGGCAATGCCATAAAAGATATAAAGACTTACAAACATCCCTCACTTTTTTATTTTCCTTCAATTATAATAGATAATGAACGCATTGATTTTGTTGGATTTTTAAAACAAAAGATACTTGTGCAGGAAAAAGATATTGCTGATGGAACAAAATTCCCGTTAGCATCAAAGCGGTTATTATATTCACAATCTTTTATTTTTAAGGAAACTGACGTAAAACTTGAATTAATTTGTTCCAAGGTAAATCCATATAAAGCGGAATTCTTTCAGAAACTGAATACCCACAACAGTCGTGTCGGAATTCCTGATATTAAAAAATTATTATAATGTCCCTCACACAAAAACACACAAATTACGAGGTAGCACATACTGTAACACTAGCCAAAACATAGCAAAGAATATGCTTTTCTCAACCCAAAACGAAATATAATTTTTTCTACCCTCTCTTCGGTGTTTTAATTTTTTTGCACACACAAACCAAGACAGGCAAGTATTTTGACAGGTCAGGTGATAAACAAAACAGCAGGGAAACTTGACAAAGAAGACAGAAAGTCAGCTGCAAACAGCGTGTTGCCGTAATTGGCGGTAACCCCGAAAAAACGAGGCAGGCTGTATAAAATTGAAATTGAGTGCTGCTATAAAATTTTTGTGCTTGATGACAGCGAAGTGCTACAAAATCGCCAACTACGGCAACACGCAAAACGTTGTCGCCAATACAAAAACACAGATACCATGACACGATGGATTTTATTTTTTACGATTCTGATTTTTGTTGCTGCATGCGGACAAAATCAAATTAATAATGAGAAGTCAACAACGCTAATAACTGATTTCGAAAAACCCGAAGGAGTTTCATTTAATGTAAACGATGTTGAGATAGCTGATTCTTTACTAAAAATGGATGCCGCAAAACTTGTTTTTGAAAATAAACTTGGAAAAGAAATTTTATTTTTTCCTGAAGAACAAACAAATTTTGCACTTGTAAGTTGTCCTAATAATGGATTAATTCAAACTATTCAGGAATGTTATGACAATCATCGTCCATTAGTTTTAACTCCTGATATAATTTGGTTAGCAATTTGTCAAGGAGTATCAATTCATATTAATGAGCATTATGATTCTCTTAAAAACATAATCTTTATTGAGGATAAACCAGATAAAATTGAAATTAGAAATGATAGTCTAGAGTATTCGGCGAAACATTGGAAAAGTTTGATAGAATCGTTTGCCAATGAAACAAAAAAATATACCAATGATGATTTCTATTCTTTTTTTGTTTCTGAGTTTACAACTACTACTGCAATTGACAAGACTGCTTATCAGATTACTTTATTAGAAAGTTATAAAAAAGCATTTGAATATATCGGAGATACAGGCTGCGGGATACCTTCTATTCTTATTTCTGGGGAAAAATCAGATTGGATGACAATATTTAAAAAACTTGATATGCTTTATAAAATCGGGCTTTCAAATTGGGCAAATAATTTAAAACCAATTATAGCTAAATTTATTAACGCATTTGATGGAAAACAAAATAAGGAATTTTGGCAAAGTATCTATAAAAATGCCAGTGAATATAACGCTTTCTATATATCGGGTTGGATTATAAAGTTTTTCCCATATATAAAAGAATTAGAATCAAGCGGTGTTTATGATGAAAAACGAGGAGAAACCAGAGTTGGGGAGATTTTTCTGCCAAATAAATTCTTAGATGGAGACAATTATTTACTTTCAACTTTATCAACCGATAATTTTCCATCAGGAATTGCAAAAGTTCCAGTAACTTGGAATAATTACTACAAAAAAATTACTAGAAAGATAGAAGTTTATGCTGGATTTTTCGCAATTAAACAATATCCTGATAAAAGTCTTGAACCATTTATATCATGGGCTATCTGCGAGGAGGAGGGAAAATCCCCCAATCATAAATTAGCTAAAAACAAAAGTCGTGATTTGAAACATAAACCTGAATATTGGTCGCCGCATTTTGCAAGAAAATTTACTGATTCAGCGATTTATGATATTAAAAATTTTAAAACCCAAAGCAATAGCATTTCATTTATAAGGTCTTTGATTCTTGATTCTTTACAAAAAAATAGTACTTTCAATAGTGCTGATTATTTGGGCGATACAATTCAAATCGAGATATTGTTGAACGGAAAAACTAATAGAATATTTTTGACAAAATCGACTAATAAAGAATTAACAGATTATATTGCTGGACTAATAAAAGGATTGCCAGGACAATGGTATCCTGCATTAGCACATCCAACTGACGTATTAGATTTATGGGATTTTCCAGAAGAGGAAAATAAGATAAAGGTTCGTGCCAATAGTATTGTAAAAATTGGATTGTAAAAATGTACTGGCCCCAATATTCGGTATAGTTAATTACATCATAATAAAAAAAACTTATATTTGTATAACCCGTGGTTGAAAAACGGGGAGCATTAAACCCTGCCTGACTGCCGCAGGCAGGCAGAAAAAGCAAAAAGTGTGACAACCTGTCCCGCTTTTTTCTTTTAAAAAGCGGGAAACAACTTACCCATATTGTCCGTGTTATGTGCTGCACTTATTTATCCTTGTCCTGTTTGATTTGTCTTACAAGTTGTTGTGGAATAGGGATATTAAGTTGCTGAAATTGTCTACCCCAAGACACACCATGACAAGATTCATAAAGTTTGACGAATGGTGTAATATTAAAGAATCCATTGATTAGGATGTAAGACTCCCATAACAAATCCTTCAGAGGAGCTTCAGCAAGTTCAATATTCAATTCTAATGATTTTAATTTATCGAAAACTAATGGTCTTGAATGTAATAGATGTTTGTCGTAGTTAGAAAAATAATTTACAGCTCTTTTAATTTTGTTTTGATTTATTTTGCCTCTAAACATATATTGTTTTAACCAATTGCCAACTAGCTCCTTAGATAGTTTTTCTGAATCGTCACAAAGCTCTAATAGATCAAGTGAATATTTTTCAATTAATGGAATATATGCAGGAAGGGCTTCAGGACCATCTTCCATTATTATTCTTTTTACTTTTTCAAATCCCCGTTTAATTGATCTGGCAGGTATTCCATTAATTTGAGGATCTATAGGACCTAATGTAGCACTTGGGTGCATAATAATGTTATTACCGGATAATGCGAGCATTGTCGCTGCAGAATACGCAGAATGTGGGATAAGAAAATTTA
>Ga0315298_1008190_pt1 | contig 13431 bp, 15 predicted proteins | sample WHS_1_MG_FD_203077 | JGI IMG/M metagenome (GOLD analysis project Ga0315298, IMG submission 203077) | Extremophilic microbial mat communities from Washburn Hot Springs, YNP, Wyoming, USA - WHS_1_MG | ecosystem: Environmental > Aquatic > Thermal springs > Hot (42-90C) | place: USA: Wyoming...
ACCGGTAAGCCGTGTGCGGGAAATTCGCACGCACGGTTTGAACGGGGGCCTTGACCGCCTCTACCCCCATAAGGTCGTATAGGAGGTCAAGGTCTACCAATGCCCGAGCGCGACCCTACACTCATGAGCGGCGTACCCGAACTGGTGCTGCTGCGGCTGCTGGCACAACGGGAGATGTACGGCTATGACATCGCCCGCGCCCTGAAGCTGCTCAGCCACGAGACACTCAGCCTCGGCGAGGGTGTGTTGTATCCGGCGCTGCATGCGCTCGAGGCGCGCGGCCTGCTGCGCTCGCGATCGCGGCAGGTCGACGGCCGTACGCGAATCTATTACCAGGCGACGCCCAAGGGCTGCCGGCGGCTCGAGCGCCTCACCGCGAATTGGCGCCGCATGAGCGAGGGTGTGGAGCGCATTCTGGGAGCACACCATGACTGAGCTGCGTTTTCGCGCGCTGCAGCGCGCACTCATCGAGCGCGGTATCGCCGCGCGGCACGCACGGCGGGCGGCGTTCGAACTTCAGGCGCATTTCGAGCAGCTGCGAGCGGAGCGGCTCGAGCGCGGCGCAGCGCCAGGCGAGGCCGAACGCGATGCGCACGAAGCGCTGGGCGGCGACCGGATGTTGGTCGAACGCTATGCGGGTCGCGATGAGCTGAAGTCCTGGCTGTGCCGCTGGCCACTGCTGTGCGTTTTCGGGCCGCTCGTGAGCTTCACCGCCGCGAGTATCTCGCTGATGGCGCTGCTGGTGGTGACGCTCGATGCAATTCACCTGACTGGACATCACATGAGGGTGCCGGTTCTGGCCGCCGCGGCCGTCAATAGCGCGGTTCAGGTGGGGATGCTGTGGGTGCTGCCGGTGATCGTGGCGGCGCTGTTCGGTGTGCGGGCCTGCGGTCGCCCGATCCCGGTCGGCGGGCTGATCGGCGGGGCGCTGTTGGCGTGTTTTGCGGCCCGGCTCATGAACGTCGGGCTGATGCTGCCGGTGGCGGGCCACCGAGGCAGCGCCTCGATGGGCTTCCGGATCGCTTCTTCCGCCCTCGCCGGCGAACTGACACCCGCCCTCATTGCTACGGCCGTGGCACTCGTTCCCTACTTCCTCCTGCGCCATCGCCCGCACCCGGTACCATCACCGGACGGCTGAGCAGCGCGATGCGTTCCAGGTTGTCGCGACTTGGAACGCATCGCACCGTCACAGCCGTGCTGGCGCTGGTGCTGCACGCGGCACTGGTGGCTCTTCTGTTGGCTTCGCATCCGCCGCCGTCCCGGCGCCCCGTGCGCTGGGTCTGCGTGCAGCTGGGTCTGTCGGCGCGGCCCGCTGCGGCCCCTCGGCGCGGGCACAGCATCCACCCGGCGCGCACCGCGCCGGCGCTGCGCCATCCCGGCCCGGCTTCGCTCGTGACGCGCTCAGGTGTCGTCGCGACGCGCGCGCCGCTGTCCGCTCACGCGCGCGTTACGCGCGCAGTCCGCTGGTTTGCCGCGCTGCGACGTGCAGCACGTACCCTCGATGCCCGACGCGTCTCAGCTGGCGTGATCATCGGTTTTCCCCACGCAGATCCGTTCCGGCGGGCGCCGCAGCGGCGCCCGTGGGACGGATGGGACCCGGTCGCGACGAAGCGCATTCGGAGGCTGCGATCGGGCGGCATCGCGGTTCTGCTCACCGACCAGTGCGCGATCGACTTCGAGCCGTTGCCCATCCTCGGGTGCGCGCTCGGCAAGACATCCGTGCCGGGAGATCTGTTCGCACACATGCGCCACCGATCCGCCGGCGGCCTGCCCTAGGGCCGGCCTGCCTTGACGAGCCAGAACAGGCCCGTCTGGAGCACGAAGCTGCCGTCGGCTTCGAGTCCGAGTGCGGCCTGCACCTCGTGCGGCGCGCCGTTCTGCAGTGCCCTGATGGCATCGATGGAGCGCTCGGGCGTGCGCATGCGCGACACCCACGAAGCGAACTCGATGCGCACGGACCACTGCCGGTATTCAATCTCGGTGAAACGCGCCGCAGCAAACAACTCGCGCCACTCGCGTACCGAGCGGTCACGCACATGGGACGGATCGCGCAGCAGTTCCATCGCTTGAAAGTGCGTATCGACGAGCGGGTCTTCAGGGGCGATGGCGTCGATGATGAGCGCGTGCCCGCCGGGCTCGAGCACCCGGCTCATTTCCTGCACTGCGGCCGGCAGGCGCGTCCAGTGATGAGCGCTGTAACGGGTGCACACCAGCGCGAAACTCTCCTCGGCAAAGGGCAGCGATTCGGCACTGCCGGCCCGCACCTCGATCTGCTCGAGCCCGCGCGCGGCCGCGCCGCGCGTCACGGCGGTGAGCATGTTCGCGGACGGGTCGAGGGCCACGACGTGCCCGACATGCGCAGCGATTGCAAAGGCCAGATGGCCTGCGCCGCAGCCGACATCGAGCGCCCGCGGCAGGGTGCCGGGGCACTGGCCGAGGAGTGTTCGGGCGTGCTCCAAATCGGGGCCCGCGGCATGCACCGCACTGCGCAGGTACGCCTCGGCGCGCGGATCGAATTGAGCGTGAACGGTCTGTTCGTGGGAACGCATGGACAACCTCCGGGGGGCGACCGGGTCAGTATGCGCAGCGCTTATCCGGGTACAAGACTGCGCCTGATACTATTACTACGACTACCTCGATCCGGCTGGTCCATATGACGTCCCCAGCACAGTGCGGCGATTCCCGACGGACGCTCGAGCCTTCGCTCGGCGCCTTTGTGCGTGCGCAGCGCGAGCGGCTGCGTCCGGAGTCGTTTCAGTTCCCGCGCGGCCGGCGCAGAGCCGCGGGACTGCGGCGCGAGGAGGCTGCCCAGTTGTGCGGCATCAGCGTCACCTGGTACACGTGGATCGAGCAGGGGCGTACGCGGGCGATTTCGCATCAGACGCTGGCTGCGATCGCCGAGGGGCTGTGCCTCTCGCGCGCCGAGCGGGCGTACCTGTTCGAGCTCAGCGGCCGGGCCGATGTGCGGCCGCCATCCGCGCCACCCGACCCGCGACCGCTGCTGGCGCTGGTGCGTGCCGTGCGCACGCCGGCCTATGTGATCGACCGGCACTGGGATGCCGTGGCCTGGAACCGAGCCGCCGCGCAACTGTTCGCCGACTGGCTCGGCGCGCGCGGGCCGCGCAACCTGCTGCGCTACGTGTTCCTCGATGCGCGCGCAGCGGCTCGTAGCCGAGTACCGCGCGGACACGGCCGGCCGAGAGGATGACCCGGTGCACCTGGAGCTGGTGCGCACGCTGGCACAGGCGAGCCCCGTGTTTACGGCCGCCTGGCGGTCCCAACAGGTGCTGGGGCGCGAGGGCGGTGTGCGGAGCTTTCAGCATCCTCGGCGTGGACACTGCCGGTATGAGCAGTACACCCTGCGGCCGGCGCAGGATCCGGCTCTGAAGCTCACCATCCTCGTTCCGCAGCCCTGAGCCGGGCAAGTGGTTGTCTGGGCCGCAGGGGCATGCCAGCCTTGGATCTTCGCGTGCGGTTCAGGAGGAGCATGATGCCGAACGATTCCGCGGCGCCTCGCGAGGCGCTTCCCACCCAGCTGCTGGGCAAGACCGGCATGGCCATCACCCGCGTCGGCTTCGGCGCCTGGGCGGCCGGTGGCACCGAGTGGGGATCCGTGGACGATGCGGATTCGATCCGCGCCATCCGCCACGCGCTCGAGCGCGGAATCAACTGGATCGACACGGCCCCGATCTACGGCTTCGGGCATTCCGAGCAGATCGTGCGCCGCGCGCTGCAGGGTGTGCCGGCCGCCGATCGGCCCTACGTATTCACCAAGTGCGGTCTGGTCTGGGACGAACACCGGCCTGCAGCGGCCCCGCGGCGGGTCGGTACGGCGCAGAGCCTGCGCCGCGAACTCGACGCGTCGCTGCGCCGTCTCGGCGTCGAGCGCATCGATCTGTACCAGGTGCACCGCCCCGCGGACGACACCGCGCTCGAGGTCTACTGGGAGACGCTGCTCTCGTTCCAGCGGGCCGGCAAGATTCGCGCCGCGGCGCTCTCGAATCATTCGGTGGCGCAGCTCGAGCGGGCCGAGCGGCTCGGCCACGTCGAGTCGCTCCAGCCGCCGTTTTCTGCGATCCGCCGCGAGGAGGCTGCCGAGATCCAGTGGTGCCGGGCGCACGACACGGGGGTGATCGTGTACAGCCCGATGCAGGCTGGTCTGCTGACCGGTGCGTTCACCACCGAGCGGGCGCGGACCCTGCCGGCCGATGACTGGCGCAGCCGCGATCCGCACTTCACCGGCGAAGCCCTGCAGCGCAACCTCGCATTCGTCGAGGCCCTCAAGCCCCTCGCGGCGCGCCGCGGCGCGAGCCTGGGCGCGATCGCGGTGGCCTGGGTGCTGGCCTGGCCGGGCGTCACGGGCGCCATCGTGGGCGCCCGCACCCCCGCGCAGGTCGACGGATGGATCGGCGGGGCGACGCTGACGCTCAGCGACGAGGAGCGTGAGCAGATCGCCGCGGCTCTCGAGCGCACCGGTGCCGGCGGCGGGCCGGTCCGCCCGGCGTATGACGGACCTCACGGAGTGCGGCCATGAAATGCATCCAGTTCCACGAACACGGCGGGCCCGAAGTGCTGCGCGTGGAGGATCTCGAACTCGCCCGGCCCGCGCCGGGCGAAGTCCAGATACGCCACACCGCGATCGGCCTGAACTATATCGACGTGTACGACCGCACCGGCCTGTATCCCGGCGAACTGCCCGGTTGCCCGGGGCGCGAGGCGGCGGGCATCATTACCGCATTGGGTCGCAACGTGCGCGGATTCCGTGTGGGAGACCGCGTGGCGTACGTGCACTCGGCTCCCGGCGCCTATTGCCAGGCGCGCAACCTTCCGGCGGCGCGCCTGGTGAAGATCCCCAGGGGCATCGCCGAGGAGCAGGCGGCGGCTCTGATGTTGAAGGGGCTGACGGCGCAGTTCCTGCTGCGCCGCACGCATCGCGTGCAACGCGGGGAGCCGATCCTGGTGCACGCCGCTGCCGGCGGGGTCGGACTGCTGCTCACCCAGTGGGCCAAGGCGCTCGGCGCGAAAGTCATCGGAGTCGTCGGCAGCGAAGCGAAGGCCGAGCTGGCACGCAAACACGGCTGCCGGCATGTCCTGCTGTCGGGGCACGGTCCGCTCGCGCCGCAGGTGCGCCGTCTGACCCGTGGCGCCGGTGTCGCGGTGGTCTACGATTCGGTCGGGCGGGACACGTTCATGGATTCGCTCGATTGCCTGCGTCCGCTCGGCCTGATGGTGAGCTTCGGCAATGCCTCGGGGCCGGTGCCGCCGATTGCGCCGCTCGAGCTGAGCCGGCGCGGCTCGCTGTTCCTGACGCGCCCGACGCTGTTCAACTACATTGCCAGCCGCGAACAGCTCGATGCCGCCGCGCGCGAACTGTTTTCGGCCGTCAGGAAAGGCGTGCTGCGGGTGCGGATCGGACAGCAGTACCCCCTCGCGGAGGCGGCCCATGCACATCGCGATCTGGAGGCGCGCCGCACCACCGGCTCGACCGTGTTGATTCCGTGACGCTGCGGCGCGCAGCGCGGCTGCGCCGGGGGGATCGGTGGGGCGTCGGATGAGCGCGATGCGCGGCGGTCACGTTCGGGACGGGCCCGACTGCTCGAGCGTCCGCGGGTCGTCGGCCTCAGCGAAGTATCGGTCGCGCGCCATGCGCATGGCGCGCTCGACGAACGCCCTGCTGCAGTGGAATCTCGGAGGCGGGGAGTATGGGCTCGATCGGGAGGCGGCCGAAGCGTCGAGGTGTCGAGCGCGGCGGGGCGCATCGTGCCGCGCGCCGGCTCACATGCGCGAGGCGACCGTGGCCCAACGGTGCCGCAGCAGAGTGGTCTGCAGCCACTGCTTGACGCGCAGCGCATCGGCGGTGCGCGTGTACTTGCCCCAGGAGTGCATCAGCACCATGACGATGTCGTGGTGGTCGATGTAGGTATCGAGCACCAGGCATTGGCCGGCCGGATCGGTGAAGCCGGTCTTCTGCACCACGATGTGCCACCAGCGATCGCGGACCAGCGGGTCGGTCGGGTAGTACGGCAGCCGCCAGCGGCCGTCGCGGATCGTGTAACCGGGGCTCGTCGAGTAGCGGCGAATGACCGGGTTGTGCGCCGCCGCCAGCACCAACTTGGCCAGATCCCCCGGCGTGGACACGTTCTGTACGGACAGACCGGTCGGCTCGACGAAATGCGTATGGGTCATGCCGAGGGCGCGCGCCTTGGCGTTCATCGCCCGCACGCAGGCGGGCAGTCCGCCCGGGTAATTGCTGCACAGCGTACGGGCGGCACGGTTCTCCGAGGACATCAGCGCCAGGTGAAACAGCTGTGCGCGCGTCAGCCAGATGCCGATCGGCAGATGCGAGTACGGTGTCCAGTCTGCCCGGGTCACCTGCAGGCGCTGCGCGAGCGGCTGGTGCGCGTCGGCCACGACCAGCGTGGTCATGAGCTTGGTGATCGAGGCGATGGGCGTGACACCGGCGGACCGCTTCGCATAGAGCACCCGCGCCAGGGTCGCGTCGTACACCAGCGCTTCCTGTGAGCGCACGTAGGGGCGGCTGACACGTCGCGCACGATGACGAATGTAGCGGTGGCGTAGGTAGCGATGGCGCACGGAGCGGTGCAGGGGGTGCCGCGGGGCTGCGTGCGCGGCCGCACTCGAACCAAAGCCACCGATGAGAAAACTGATCAAAATCAGGGCGAGCAGTCCAGAGCCGCGTGTGCTCATCGGTTGTTCTCGGTTGTTACGCTGATGCAGAGCCGTCCGTCGTACGCTCCGGGGCGGCGCAGGCGCCGTACTGTGGCGTCCGGGCATCCCCGCAGGTGCAGTGCGCGCGCATCATGCCACGCTATTTGACAGTGCGGCAGAGGTCGGCTCACAAAAAAACACGTTGCAGCACGCGCCGTACGCTGGCGCGGGGATGAATCGGGCCGGCGCGGACGCCCCGGCTAGTGATGGCGCAGGCGCACCAGCACGTATGCGGTGCCGAGCAGCGCTGCGAGCAGCACCCAGGCCCAAGGATTGGCGAAGTTGAACAGGTACCCGCCGCCGAGGGGTTTAGGGACCAGCAGCGAACGGTTGTGCCGGTTGACGTAGAACGGTCCGTACCAGCGGCCCTCATCCGGCTGCCCCGCCCGGGGCAGGCCCGCCGACCGGCCGTGCTGCGCACGGTACATGCGAAAACCGGAGCGCACGAGGGCGACGCCTCCGGTGATCAGCGTGGCGGCAAACAGCACGGTCCACACGCGGAACAGCTCGAGCGGCAGCGGCAGCAGGGTGAATGCGGGCCAGAAGGCCACGAACCAGGCAGACGCGACGATCAGCATCGCGGTCTGGCGCCGAAAGACGCGCTCGGCCGCCATCGAGCCCGGCGACGCCTGCGGCGGCTGCTGCAGCATCAGCCAGGCGAGTGCGATGAACGCGAGGCAGATCGCGCCCATCGTGCCCATGACCGAGAAGACTGCCGAGGCGGAGCGGCGAACCCAGAAGTCCGGAACCCCCATGGCCAGGTTCCAGCGGATCGGGATCATGGGCGGCAGATGTGACCAGCGCAGCGCCACCCAGGCGCCGAGTCCGGCCAGCCAGATCAGCGGAATCAGAGCCGTCAGCCAGCCGCCCGGCAGACGCAGCGCGGGCGGGCGGTTCAGAGGGGATGCGGGTCCGGACATCGGCTCGAGGATGTGTGGTTCTGGAGTGTTATGGGCGTGGATGATACGCCATTGGCCCGGCGCCTCGCAGCGCCGCCCGCGATGCTGTTAGCGGGTCTGCGTCCCGAGCCTGCCGCGCAACGCCGCTACGCCGAGCAGCACGCCGAGTGCCACGCCGCCCCAGGCGATGAGCACCGGTGCCAGGGGGCCGAAATGTGAGCGCAGCCAGGGCATCGCGATGACCGCGCCGGCGCCGGCCGCAAAAGCCGCCCCGAGCAGCGTGCCGAGGGTCGTACGGCGGATCCGCACGAAATCGGCCTGCAGCGTGGCGAGCTGCTCGTGGTGCTCGATCTGCAAGCGCGCGCGGACCTGTGCCACGTCCAGGTGCTCGAGCCGGCGGCGGGCGGCACCGAGTTCGGCGCGAAAGCGCTGCGGCAGTCCCGGCGGCCTCAAGGCCTGCTCGAGCGCCGCATCGAGCGCCCGGTCGAGCTGCGAGTCGATGCCGTGCTCACTCATGAGGTCATCTCCTGCCAGTAGGATGGATCGGCAAGCCCGCGCCGTTCAAGCAGGGTCGCGAGCGCTGCGCGGGCGCGAAACAGCCCCGCTTTCACCGTGCCCTCGGGACAGCCGAGCATCAGCGCCACTTCGCTCACGGAACGATCCTCGAAGTAATACAGGCGCAGAACCTGCCGTTGGCGCTCCGGGAGCAGTTCCACCAGATCGCGCAGTTGCTGGACGCGTCCGTCGGAGGAGTCCAGCAGCACCTCGTCAGCGGCCGGTTCGCGCGAGTGCTCGCCCCATTCCGGGGCGTCCAGGGAGTCGAACGTGCGGCGGCGGGCGAGCGCGCTGAGGCAGCGATTGCGCGTGATGGCGTAAATCCAGCTCGAGAGCCCGGCACGTCCGTCATAACGCTCGAGCGCGTGCCAGACGCGCAGCAGGCTCTCCTGGGCGGCATCCTCGGCCTGCGTGCGCTCCCCGAGCAGCGCGCAGCACAGCCGGAACACCTTCTGCTCATAGTCTTCGAGCACCCGCGCGAAGGCCTGCTCGCGCGCCCCGCGGCGCAGCAGGCCCAGTACTTCCGCATCGGATGTCTCGGGCCGGCCGAGCGCAGTGTTCAAGCATTCCCTCCGTCCTGCAGTACCCGCCCGGGCCTGCGTCGGTTTCAACTATTTTTGCGCCGCTGCGTGAAACCGCTCGCCGTACGCGAGGGTATCAAATGCGACCCATCACATCATTCCGGGAGCCACCGCTCATGTCGCTGTCCGATACGCTGGTTTCCATGCTCAGCATGGCCATTCCCATCCTGGCGATCCTCGGTGCCTTCACCGTCGCGATCGTCGGCACTTACATCCATTACCGCCGCCAGCGCGAATTGCTGCAGCTGCATCATGCCGAGCGCATGGCGGCCCTCGAGAAAGGCATCGAACTGCCGCCGCTGTCCCCGGAGCTCCTCGGCTCGGGTTGGGGACGTTCCTGCCGCAGCGGCCGCAGCAGCGGAATCGTCACTCTGCTGGTCGGAGTGGCCCTCACCTTCGCGCTGTGGACCAATGGCGGGGGTTGGTGGGGCCTGATCATCGTGGCGGTTGGGCTCGGGCGGGTCATCGAGACTGCGCTCGGGAGCCGCTGGGCCCGCGGCGCCGGGGCTGTCAGTCCGCCGGGATTCGGCCCGGGCCCCGGGCCCGGTTCGGGGCCGAGCCAGCCGAACTGAGGCGCATCGTCCCCCCGCGCCGGGCTAGCCGCCTGCGCGCGGGGAGAGACGGCTGGTGAGACTGCGGGCCAGCACCAGCAGGATGATGATGCCGCACAGACTGATCAGCTGGCTGGCGGCGAAGCTGTTCGCGTAGAGTTTGACGAGCAATTCGCGCAGCGCAAATACGACGGTGACGTCGAGCAACTGCGTCAGGCGTACGTGCCGAGTCTTGACGTAGCTGGTGAACGTGTCGAACAGCTCGATGAGTACGAAAACATCGAGCACGGTCACGATCAGGTTGCGGAAATCCTCCGCGTTCACGGTATTCGACTTGACGTCCGGAATCAGGCGCCAGACGTTCATGACGACGTCGAAGAAGGCGAACCCCATGACGACGATCATGATCAGCACCAAGCCGATGATGATGACGTCGATGGCGCGATCGTACATCCGCAGGATCAGGTCTCTCATGGGCCGCTGCTGCCGGTGCTTGAGGTCGCGCTCGGTTCGCGCCGGCCTAATTTATCATCCGCGCGGCCCTGCTCGCGTCCGCCCGTGCCGGGCGGGCTCGCGCAACGCCTCCGCCCGGGCTCCGGGTCCCTGAAGGGGTCGGTCGGGGGGCGTGGGGACGCCGGCTGCCCTCAGGGGAGCGTCCCGGCCGGCCCCCGGGGGTGGATTCCGGGGTTTTGGGGCGCCCCGGAGTGCTTTTCGGGCCTCTCCCCGTTGACACTCCCGCTCCCCCTCCCTAGAATCGCCGGCCTTTCTCGGGTCGGCCCGACTGCGCACCGGCCCCGGAAATAGCGACACCCAGACCCCGGGCCAATCCCTCGCCAGTGCGCTCCACGGAGTGCGCCGTGCGCAGGCGGCCCGGTTTTCGTCCGGCCGCTCACCGCACGGGCGCACCCTTTGCACAAATCAGGGGCGCCGTCCGCGCTCGAACGCAGGATCTTGGAGACAGTATGGCGACCACGGGTCAGCTCATCCGGCAACCGCGCCGAACGAGAACAGAGAAAACCAAGGTGCCCGCGCTGGGGGCTTCTCCCCAGAAGCGAGGCGTCTGCACGCGCGTGTACACCACCACGCCGAAAAAGCCGAATTCCGCGCTGCGGAAGGTCTGCCGCGTACGCCTGACGAACGGCTACGAGGTCACCAGCTACATCGGCGGCGAAGGCCACAACCTGCAGGAGCACTCAGTGGTGCTGATCCGCGGCGGCCGCGTCAAGGATCTGCCGGGTGTGCGCTACCACACCGTCCGCGGTACCCTCGATTGCGCCGGTGTCGGCGAGCGCAAGCAGAGCCGCTCCAAATACGGCGCCAAGCGCCCTAAGAAGTAAGGAGGATCCGGTATGTCCCGCCGAGCCCAAGCTCCGGTCCGCACCATCCTGCCGGACCCGAAATTCCACAGCGATATGCTGGCCAAGTTCATGAACGTCGTCATGAAGGACGGCAAGAAGTCCGCGGCCGAGCACATCATCTACGGCGCCATCGAGCGCATTGGCGAGAAGACCGGCAAGCAGGGCCAGGAGGCCATCGACGTGCTGTCGGCTGCTCTCGACAACGTCAAGCCCGTGGTCGAGGTCAAGTCACGCCGCGTCGGCGGTGCCACGTATCAGGTGCCGGTCGAGGTGCGGGCCACCCGCCGCCAGACGCTCGCCATGCGCTGGGTCATCGAAGCGGCCCGCGCACGCAGCGAGAAGTCCATGGCGCACCGCCTGGCGCACGAGCTGATGGATGCCGCGGAGAATCGCGGCGCCGCCGTGCGCAAGCGCGAGGACACGCACCGCATGGCGGAGGCCAACAAGGCCTTCGCGCACTACCGCTGGTAAGCGGCGGCGCATTGGCCGGGTACTGACCGAAGAGGATTGAGGACAGCGGATCGTGGCACGCGCAACGCCCATTGAGCGTTACCGGAACATCGGCATCTCTGCCCACATCGATGCGGGCAAGACGACGACGACCGAGCGTATCCTGTTCTACACCGGTGTCTCGCACAAAATCGGTGAGGTCCATGACGGCGCGGCCGTGATGGATTACATGGAGCAGGAACAAGAGCGCGGCATCACGATCACCTCGGCGGCGACGACCTGCTTCTGGAAAGGCATGGACGGCAGCCACCCCGAGCACCGCATCAACATCATCGACACACCGGGGCATGTCGACTTCACCATCGAGGTGGAGCGCAGCCTGCGGGTGCTCGACTCGGCGGTGGCGCTGTTCGACTCGGTGGCCGGCGTGCAGCCGCAGTCCGAGACGGTGTGGCGGCAGATGAACAAGTACGCCGTGCCGCGTATTGCGTTCGTCAACAAGATGGATCGGGCCGGCGCGAATTTCCTGCGCGTCGTGGAGATGATCCGCCAGCGTCTGCGCGCCAACCCGGTGGCCATCCAGCTGCCGATCGGTGCCGAGGACCGGTTCGAGGGCGTGGTCGACCTGATCCGCATGCAGGCGATCTACTGGGACATGGAAACCCAGGGAACACGCTTCGAGCACCGCGAGATTCCCGCGGACCTCAAGGCTCAGGCCGAGGAATACCGCGGCAAGATGATCGAAGCGGCCGCCGAAGCCAACGACGCGCTGATGAACAGGTACCTCGAGGGCCAGGCGCTCAGCATCGAGGAGATCCGCGCCGGCCTGCGCGAGCGCTCGCTGCGCAACGAGGTCGTGCTGTGCATGTGCGGCTCGGCGTTCAAGAACAAGGGCGTGCAGGCGCTGCTCGATGCGGTCATCGAGTTCATGCCCTCGCCGATCGACATGCCCGCCGTCAGGGGTATCGGTCCGGATGGCGAGCCGGCGACGCGCAAGGCCGGCGACGAGGAACCGTTCGCAGCGCTGGCGTTCAAGATTTTGAATGATCCGTTCGTCGGCAACCTGACCTTCTTTCGCGTGTACTCGGGCGTGCTGAACTCCGGGGACACCGTGTACGTGCCGACCAAGGGGCGCAAAGAGCGCGTCGGTCGATTGCTGCAGATGCATGCCAGCGACCGCACCGAGATCAAGGAAGTGCGCGCCGGAGACATCGCCTCCGCGGTCGGCCTGAAGGACGTGATCACGGGCGATACGCTGTGCGATCTCGAGAAGGCGATCACCCTCGAAAAAATGGAATTCCCCGAGCCGGTGATCTCGGTGGCGGTGGAGCCGAAAACCAAGGCGGACCAGGAAAAGATGGGTCTCGCCCTGCAGCGTCTCGCCAAGGAAGATCCTTCGTTCCGCGTCAGCACCGACCAGGAGTCGGGCCAGACCATCATCGCGGGCATGGGCGAGCTGCACCTGGAAATCATCGTCGACCGCATGAAGCGCGAGTTCAAGGTCGAGGCCAACGTCGGCAAACCGCAGGTGGCCTACCGTGAAACCATCCGCGCCACGGTCGAGCAGGAAGGCAAGTTCGTGCGCCAGTCGGGCGGTCGCGGCCAGTATGGCCACGTCTGGCTGAAAGTCGAGCCGAACGAAACCGGGAAGGGTTACGAGTTCGTCAACGGTATCGTCGGTGGCGCCGTTCCGCGCGAGTTCATACCGGCGGTCGACAAAGGCATCCAGGAAGCCTGTCAGACCGGCGTCATCGCCGGCTACCCGGTGGTCGACGTCAAGATCACGCTGTTCGACGGCTCGTACCACGACGTCGACTCGAACGAAATGGCGTTCAAGATCGCCGGCTCCATGGGCTTCAAGGAAGGGTTCCGGCGCGCCCGGCCGGTGCTGCTCGAGCCGATCATGAAGGTGGAAGTGGTGACGCCGGAGGAATACTCCGGGGACGTGATCGGCGACCTCAATCGCCGGCGCGGACAGATCATGGGCATGGACGACTCGCCGGCGGGCAAGGCCATTACGGCCGAAGTGCCGCTGTCGGAAATGTTTGGTTACGCGACCAATGTGCGCTCGATGAGCCAGGGTCGCGCAACCTTCACGATGGAATTCGCGAAGTACCTCGAAGTGCCGCCGAATATCGCTGACGGCATCATCAAGAATTAAGGTTTATTTAGGTAAGCAGTCATGTCCAAAGAGAAATTCGAGCGCAGCAAGCCGCATGTGAACGTGGGGACGATCGGGCACGTGGACCACGGGAAGACGACGCTGACGGCGGCGCTGACGAAGGTGATGGCCGAGACGAACGGCGGG
>Ga0315298_1008192_pt1 | contig 13429 bp, 10 predicted proteins | sample WHS_1_MG_FD_203077 | JGI IMG/M metagenome (GOLD analysis project Ga0315298, IMG submission 203077) | Extremophilic microbial mat communities from Washburn Hot Springs, YNP, Wyoming, USA - WHS_1_MG | ecosystem: Environmental > Aquatic > Thermal springs > Hot (42-90C) | place: USA: Wyoming...
TATTTGGATAGACTTGTCGATATATTAAAGAGCTTAAAAATTGAATATGTAGTCTTTGACAAAATTCTTCCTAATCCTATTAAAAAACATGTAATGGAAGGAGCACAGATTGCAAGAGAAGAAAAATGCGATTTTGTTATTGGGCTTGGAGGAGGAAGTAGCATTGATTCAGCCAAAAGTATAGCTATTATGGTAAACAATCCTGGCGACTACTGGGACTATATAATAGGTGGTACTGGAAAAGGAAAACCCATAGAAAAGCCTGTTCTACCTATAGTTGCAATAACTACTACAGCAGGTACTGGCACAGAGGCAGATCCATGGACTGTGATAACTAATGAGGAGACCAATGAAAAAATTGGATTTGGTAATCAATATACCTTTCCTACCCTTTCTGTGGTTGATCCAGAACTTATGCTTAGTGTGCCACCTCACCTTACTGCTTACCAAGGATTTGATGCATTCTTCCATTCTGTGGAAGGATTTATTGCTAAAATTGCTACCCCAATAAGTGATCTTTACGCCCTAAAAAGTGTAGAGCTAATTGCCAAATATTTACCAATATGTGTAAAGGATGGCAAAAACTTATTGGCAAGAACATATGTGGCCCTTGCAAATACCTTAGCTGGATTTGTAGAAAGTACTTCAAGCTGTACATCTGAACATTCCTTAGAACATGCTCTCTCAGCCTTCTACCCAGAGCTTCCCCATGGAGCAGGACTAATTATGGTCTCAGAAGCATACCATACCTTTTTTGCTTCCAAAGTACCAGAAAGGTACATTCAATTGGCAAAAGCTATGGGTGTTGATGTAGATTCTCTCCCTGCTGAAGAAAGACCTTTTGCCTTTGTAAAAGCCATGAAAAAATTGCAAGAAGAATGTGGAGTAGGCAATTTAAAGATGTCTGACTATGGAATAAGGGAGGATGAAATAGAAAAATTAGCAGATAATGCTATAAAAACTATGGGTGGCCTTTTTGAAATGGATCCTTATAAATTAAGTTTTGAAGAAGCTGTTGAGATTCTGAGAAAAGCATATAAATAAAAGAGGGGTTAGAAACTTGTTTCAGGAGACTATATTATGAATAAGATTCCTGTAATTCTTGATACCGATATTGGTACTGATATTGATGATACATGGGCTCTTATTATGCTTATCAACTCTCCTGAACTGGATGTTAAATTAATAACAACCGTAAGTGGAGATACTCTCTATAGGGCAAAAATTATTGCCAAATTACTTAAAATTGCAGGTAAAAAAATTCCAATTGGTATAGGTCTTGGAGATCCAAAAAATTCTTTAAATTTTCAAGAGCCCTTTGTAAAAGATTTTGATATAAATTCCTATGAAGGAGAAATATATAAAGATGGGGTTCAAGCCATGGTTGATAAAATAAAAAAAATCAGAAGAACCAATTACTATAATATCAATAGGACCTACCACAAACATAGCAAAGGCAATAGAAATCTATCCTGATCTACCTAAAAAATGCAATTTTGTTGGAATGCACGGAAGTATATATAAAGGTTATGGGGGCAAAGAAGAAAGAGATCCAGAGGCTAATGTAAGATCCGATATTCCTTCTATCAGAAAGGTATTATCGTCAGATTTTAAAAGTAAAATAATAACTCCCCTTGATACTTGTGGTCTTGTTTTCTTAGATGGGGAAAGATATAAAAAGATATACAACTCAGAAAAACCCATTCTAAAAGCATTAATGGAAAATTATAAAATATGGTCAAAACTTGTCACATGGACAAAAGTAGATCTTGAGAATCACTCCTCAACCCTTTTTGATACCGTAGCTGTATATTTAGCATATTCTTATGAATTTCTTGAAATTGAGTCAATAAAAATAACAGTTACCGATGATGGTTACACAGTGCCAGATGAAAAAGGGGATGAAATATTAGTAGCTATAAGATGGAAAGATCTAAATGCCTTTCTTGACCATTTGGTAGAGAGATTATTGGGAGAGGAATAAGAGGGAAGAAGAAAGAGCCCGTAGCATACGCTACGGGCTTTATCTTTATTTTAATCCTATTAATAAAGAATCACTATTGAATGGTGACATTTTAATTATTGTTTCACCTTCTGTTTTCTTAACTTCTGGAACAAAAAATTTTCTTTCCATAAGCTCTACTCCTTCCCATTCATAATCCTCATTCAATCTCAATATTACATTAGAATTATATGGATTATATATTACAATTTTATTTCTTCCCTTTGATATTCTTATCTCCTGGGTATCATTTATGAGCAAATCATTAGCTGGTTCTATATCATATAATTCGTACTTTTCAAAAATCCATTTTGCAAAACTCACGTCATAAACTCCCAGAAATACCAAGGCATCCCTCCAATAATAAGGAGGTAGATGTTCTGAAAGAGAATATTCTGCTATTCTTTTCTCCCAAGACCATATTCCATGAGCTCCATACGTTACTCCAGCTTTTGCCCCAGAAAGGAGACTTTGCCATACAGCCTTTCTTACATCATTCCTTGTAAATCTTCCATATATATTATAGTTTCCTATAGATCCTATCCCTTCATAGCAGGGTTCTCCATTAACAATAGGTCTTTTAACCTTTTTGTTATAAAACTTAAGGGCTGTTTCATATGCCCAATGCATTTTATCTTTAAAATGGCAAGATTGATACATATAAAAATCATAATAAGGAGAATTAATTATTTCCTCAGGGACGTCAGCATAACCACCACAAAGATGCAAGGTTGTTAAAGAATTGGGAGCATATTTTTTAGCCATCTCCAATGCCTTTAAATAGTATTCTGTTGCTCCCTCTCCCTCAAAATCTGTATCACCAGATATTATAAATATAGGATTATAATCCTTAAATTTGTTTATCACATAATATAAATATTCCTCTAAATTTTCCCTTGGTATAACATGAAATATACCTTTTTCCGCTAACATCTTAGATAACCAATTATCTGGCACATAATTTGCCCAAAGTATTACTAATGCAGGAATTAGATTCCTTTCTACCATCATTTCCACCATATTTCTTGCTCTTTCAAAATACTTTTCGTTTATCTTATTAAAATTCCATTTTCCATTAGGTAATACTTCAAAGGGATCCATGTAAATATCGGTAGCACTCCTATCCCATTGAGGAAGAACATCAATTTGGATAGTATTAAATCCTTGTAATCTTCTATAATTTAAATAATCTTTCCATTCCTCTATGGTGATATTTGTAAAGGCACTCCAACAAGTATCTGCAAAATAGAAAAATATTTTTCCATCCTTAATAAAGTAATCCTTTGTATCCGATATTCTTATATAACCCATATATATACCTCTCTATTTAGAATTAGAGAATAACCAATCTACTACCTCTTCACTCTCATAGGCAGGCACCCAAGATGCATGAGGATGATATCCTATAGATTCAAGATAATCCTTAGGAAATTCTGTATATCTAACCTTTCCTCCTATATCAACCAATTTTCTTACTATATCACGAGATAAGGAAACAGGTACCATTGGATCATCTTCTGCATGAAATACCCATATTGGAATATCCTTTATCCTATCCACTCTATTTAAATCTCCTCCACCACATATAGGGATAGCGGATGCAAAAAGCTCAGGATGTTCCATAAGAATAGCAAAAGTACCATATCCTCCCATGGAAAGACCAGTAATATATACTCTATTTTTATCAATATTATATTTAGATATCAAATCCTTAATAAGATTTGCCACAGACAAAAGCTCTTTATTTGCCTTAAAGGGATTTCCCCTTGTAATAAGCCCTGTCCAACTACTATAAGGTGGGCATTGAGGTGCAAGTACAAAACAAGGATGCTCTGCTTGATGTCCAGGCTCTGCCCAAACTATAGCTCCTCTATTGCCTGCAAGGGGTAAGTAATTATCATTTCCTCTTTCTCCTGCACCATGAAGAAAAACTACAAGAGGATATCGCTTTGAAGGATCAGTATTCTTAGGGATAAATAAACGGTAAGGTAGATCTACATTTAATTCCTTATCATGATATAATTCCGCTATAAAATCATCAATAATTAAATGTTTCTCATCAGTATTTTTCAAAGAAAAGGCTGGAATCTTCTTACCATCAATAGAGTAGATATCATTCTTTTGAGTTACTAAATACTCTAATTTATACCTCCCAGTTAAAAATCTATTGTTATCAAAATATGTAGTAATAGCATTCATATCCTTTGGATCTAATTCTATAATCACATATCTTCCTCTATTGGCAAAAAAATTCATTACTAATCTTCCATCTGAATTTGCATACACCTTTTTTACAGTCCTTTTACCAACATTGCCAATCTTTGACTCTACTTCAAAGATATTTGGATTTAAAGTATTACCATCTACCTCATAAGCATATTCCAAAACTACAGCAAATACCTTCTCTCCCTCTGGAAATACTCTGGTAACTAAAGTAATACTTTTAACCTCATCCATGGAAAAACTCACCTCCATTAATAATAGAATTAGAAGTAAGAAAATAAAAATTTTTGCCCTCATCCCTTACACCCCCTATATAATATTATTTATGCTATTTTATCATGATTTTTTAAAAAACATTATTAAAAAGTTTTCTAAATAAGATTTTTCTATTCAAATTCGTTATACAAGCTAACTAATTAAGAATAACTGTAATTTATAAGAATAAATTAGTCATTGATATTTACTTTTTTCTCATATATAATATAACCGTACCATAAATTTTAATAAAAATTTTATTTAAAAAGGGGGTGCAACCCTTGAAAAAGGTACTTTTAATCTTAGCTATCCTCTTAGTACTTTTTTCCCTAACTGGGACCACAGCCCAAGTATTACCCCAAGGCATATCTCGAGATAAAACCTTAATTCTACCATTTCTTTTTGCTCCTTTACCTGTACCAGGTAACTGGAATCTTTGGGCAGGATGGAGAGCCCAAAACTGTGGTCTTCACCAATTTGTAACAGAGCCGTTATGGACATTAAACCCAGATGTAGTAAAGGGTGGAATAATAAACGCTTTAGCTTCTGAAGGTCCAATTTATAATAAAGATTTTACAAGACTTGTTATTAAGTTAAGAAAAGGTATCTATTGGAGCGATGGGGTAGAATTTACAGCGGATGATGTAGTGTTTACAATTCAAACAGTAAAAGATACAGAAGGGCTTGATTATCATGGTGCAATGCAAGATGTGAAAAAAGTTTATGCTCCTGACAAATACACTGTGGTTATTGATCTTAATAAACCAAATGCCAGATTCCATACCTTCTTCTTAGAAAGATGGGGCGCTCTCAGACCAATGCCTAAGCATATATTTAGCAAAGTAAAAGACATACTTACTTATGATTTTAACCCACCAGTAAGCTTAGGACCTTACGTGTATGTAAGCCATGATCCAGCTGGTTACTGGGTACTTTGGAAAAAGAGAACAGATTGGCAAAGAACAGTAACAGGACAGCTATTTGGAGAACCTAAACCCGAATACGTATTATTCATCAATTATGGACCTCCTGAGAAGCAGAATATGGCTATGTTAAGACACGAATTAGATGCTATACAAGGAACCGCAGAGCAGATGTTAACAATGCTAAAGATGAGTAACACTACAAGAAGTTATCGTGATACATGGCCATATATTGATCCAAGAGATATCTCTACAAGAGGACCTGCTTTTAACCATTTAGTATTCCCATACAATAATAAAGATGTAAGATGGGCTCTTGCTCTATCAATAGATATTGTAGAATTAGCTATTTCCACCTATAACGGAATGGTGGCTATGACCCCTGGACTTCCTCTTGTAGTTGGTAAAAACTTCTATGACTGGTACTTCAAACCATTAGAACCATGGTTAAAGAATCTTACCCTTGATATTGGTGGAGGAGAAAAATTCAAACCTTGGGATCCAGATGCACCTTGGAGACTTCTTGATTGGGCAAAGAAAAACTACAAGGTAGATATTGATCCTAAAAATAAGGAAGAAGTACAACTAACATTAGGATACGGTTGGTGGAAATATGCTCCTGATGTAGCAGAGAAATTATTAGTAAAGAATGGATTTAAGAAAATTGGAGGAAAATGGTATCTACCTGACGGAAAACCATGGAAGATAACCATATTAAGAGGTCCTGATCCTACTGATATGGCAAACATTGTGATTCTTGGAGTTGCAGAACAATGGAAGAAATTTGGAATTGATGTTGTATTTAATGTGTCTGCAGCAGCTGCCACCCTTGCTTTAAATGGACAATTTGAAGTATTAAATACAGGACATGGTGGATTTGCTGGTGAACCTTGGGGATTACATCCTGACCTTTACTTATGTTTCAATGCCATGAATAGTAAATTTGTAAGACCTATTGGAGAACCTACCCTGGGATGGGCATGCAGATGGAGCGATCCAAGAATGGATAAGATAATCTCTGAACTTGAAAAAACTCGTTGGAGTGATCTTACAACTATTAAAAAGCTTGGTCTTGAAGGGCTAAAACTTCAAATAGAAGAAATGGTTGCTATTCCTTGTTTCAACTGTCCTATTGCTATAGTCTTTGACGAATATTATTGGACCAATTGGCCAAGTCCTAAGAATGATTATGCACGTTCTGACAACTTTACAACTTGGCCTCAATTAAAATATATTCTCCATCAAATTAAACCAACTGGAAGAAAGTAAACATTGATTTAAGGCCGAGCAAGGTTAATTCCTTGCTCGGCTCTCAATAAAAGGAGGAATAAAGGAGAAATGTCTTTTATAAAAAGATATTTAATACCAAGATTAATCCAATATGTAATAGTAACCTTTCTTGGTTTAACTGCCATATTTATTTTCCCTCGTCTTCTTCCCGTTGATCCAGTTAAGCAACAACTTACCCAATATCAAACCTTTGGAGTATATGTTTCTCCTGAACAGCAAGAAGAGATAATCAAAACCCTTAAACAATTATATGGTCTTGAAGGAACCCTTTGGGACCAATATATAATGTTTTGGAAAAGATTTTTTAGTGGAAACTTTGGTCCTTCTCTTTCTCGTTTTCCAACACCTGTAAATCAGCTCATTGCTATGGCTCTTCCATGGACCTTAGGACTTCTTTCTGTAACAACCTTTTTGAGTTGGATAATAGCGGTTATTGCAGGAGGTATTGTAGGATATTTTAGAAAAAAATGGATGGAAGCCATTGATATATTAATTATGATCATAAGACCTATACCTTATTATATAACTGCCCTTATATTTCTTATTTTATTTTCCTATATATTCCCCATTTTTCCCTTAGGGGGAGGTATAGGGGTAGGAAGAACTTTGTCTTTTAATTTACAAACTATTTTAAACATAATAAAACATGCCACTCTACCAGCCTTAACTCTTCTTGTAGTGGGAATAGCTTGGCAATTTCAAAGCATGAAATTAATTGTCCAAAGTATACAGACTGAAGATCACGTAATATATGCAAAAACCGCAGGAGTAGATGAGAAAAATATAGTTTTTAGCCATATCATAAAGAATGCCATGTTACCTATGATAACCCAATTAGGGCTACAATTTGGAGGAATATTTAGTGGAGCATTAATTACAGAGATGGTCTTTACCTATCCAGGAATTGGACAGATTTTATATGATGCCATAATGAGAGCAGATTATAACTTAATTATGGGAATCATGTGCATATCTGTGGTAGCAGTTACCACATCAGTTTTATTTTTAGATCTTATTTATCCCTTCTTTGATCCAAGAGTACGTTATAGATAATAAACTTAATTCTCATTGGAGGATGAAAAAAGTGAATACTGTTAAAAGTTTAATTTATGATCTATTTAAAGACTATAGATTTGTTATCGCCTTCCTTATTATTTGTATATTTATTCTTTTAGTTATCCTTTCCTTTTTCTCACCTTATAATCCACAAAGAATGTATCAAGTACCTTCAGGTCTTCCACCATCTTTTAAGTATCCCTTAGGTACTAATTGGTTGGGACAAGATGTATTTTGGCAACTTACCTTTGCTATAAAAAATTCTCTCATAATTGCATTAGTTACTGCTTTTTTCTCAAGAATAATTGCAGTAATTGTAGGAATTTTAGCAGGATACAAAGGTGGGACAACCGACAGAGTTATAACTACCATAGGAGACACAACCATGGTACTTCCTTTCTTAATAATTCTTATTGCCATATCTATGATTCTTAAAGACTGGACAAATAACTTCTTTAATTTAGGAATACTATTAGCTTTCTTTTCATGGGCTTGGGATGCAAGGGTAATTAGATCTCAAGTTTTAAGCTTAAGAGAAAGAGAATTTATAAAAGTAGCGGTACTTTCAGGTATGCCCACTATAAGAATTGTTAGAAAACAGCTTTTACCCCATGTACTACCAATAGTTTTCACTACATTTATAAATAATATGTCTTGGGCTATTGGTATGGAGATCACACTTGCTTATCTTGGCCTTGGTATAGACCCTACTGTACCTACCATAGGTACGATGCTTCAAACTGCCATATATAGGCAAGCCTTATTCATGGGGCTTTGGTGGTGGCTTCTCACTCCTATAGTTACCGCTATTCTTCTTTTTGTTGCTTTATACTGGATATCTGTAAGTTTAAGTGAATATTTAGATCCAAGAGCTCGATTCCAAAGGATTGGCTTTGGAAAATAACATATATTTAGATTCATGCCATTTATGGAGGAAGATTAAAAATGGAAAAGGTATTAGAGGTTAAAAATCTAACGAAGGTATATTCAATAGGAAGTGTATTTTCAAAAGTTAAGATAACCGCAGTTGATAATGTATCCTTTTATATAAATAAGGCTGAAATATTTACCCTTGCGGGAGAAAGTGGTTGCGGAAAAACTACCACCGCAAAAATGATTTTAGGCTTTGAAGAACCAACCTCTGGAGATATTATAATAGAAGATAAATCTATTCAAAAGAATAAATCTCAAGATTTTAGAAAAAAGGTCCAAGCAGTATTCCAAAATCCCTTTGAAAGCTTTAATCCTCTCCTAACTATAGATGATATTTTCTTTGAAACAGTATATAACTATAAAATGGCTGAAAACAAATCTCAAGCAGAAGAGATAATCAATGATAAATTAAAAGCGGTAGGACTATCTTTTGATGAAATAAATGGTAGATATCCTACTGAACTTTCTGGAGGACAACTTCAAAGAGCATCTATAGCAAGATCTCTTCTTACCAATCCATCCATATTAATAGCAGATGAGCCAGTTTCAATGGTAGATGCATCCTTAAGAATGTCAATAGTAAATCTGTTCTCAAAATTAAAGAAAGAGATAGGACTTAGTGTTTTATATATAACTCATGACCTTGCCACCGCCTATTATGTTAGTGAGCGAATTGCAATAATGTTTCGAGGAAATATTGTAGAAATGGGACCTGTGGATAAAGTACTTATTTATCCTAAACATCCTTATACTCAACTTCTTATAGAATCCATACCTGAGGCAGATCCAGATAAAAAATGGAAAAGAAAAATAAGCATTGCAGACACTGAATATACAGAATATCTTAAGACAGGTTGTAAATTTGCAGGAAGATGCCCAAATGTGATGGAGATTTGTAAAAAAGAAGAACCAAAAGAAGTAATGGTGGATAATGTTATAGTTAAGTGCCACCTATATAATGGGAGGAGAGCATAAAAATGAGCGAAGTATTAAAAACTGAAAATTTAAAAGCCTTTTATATCCTGGAATATTGGGGAGAAAAAAGAGTAATTAAAGCAGTCAATAATGTTAACCTAAGTATAAAACAAAATGAAATATATGGTATTGCGGGAGAAAGTGGTTGTGGAAAATCTACCCTTTTAAAAGCATTACTCGCTAACTTAGATCCTCCCCTCCAACTTATAGATGGAAAATTATTTTATAAAACAAATGGAGATTTTATTGATGTTTTTTCTCTTTCCAAAAAGGAGATTAAAAATTTAAGATGGTCTTTTATCTCTTATATACCCCAAGGATCTATGCATGTATTAAACCCTGTAAAAAAGGTTAAAGATTCCTTCTTAGAAATTTTAGAAAGTCATATAAAAGCAAAGGATATAAAAGAATACTTTGATCTAATGAGAGAACATTTAAAAGATTTAGGACTATCTCCTGAAATATTAGAAGCCTATCCCCATCAACTTTCAGGAGGAATGCGTCAAAGAGTTGTGATTGCTCTTGCCACCCTTTTGCATCCTCAAGTTATATTAGCAGATGAGCCAACCACTGCCTTAGACGTTGTAGCCCAAAGAGCTGTTATTCAGCTACTTAAAGATATTCAAGAAACATTTCAAAATACCATTATTCTCGTAACCCATGATATGGGGATACATGCCCAATTGACCACAAGAATGTCTATTATGTATGCAGGAAAAATAATTGAAGAGGCACCAACTCAAGAAATCTTTAAAAATCCTATACATCCATATACTAAATATCTTATACAATCTCTCCCTAAAATAGGAGAAAAAGAGCAAAGAGAGGGAATAGCTGGGAGTCCTCCCTCCCTAATATCTCCACCACCAGGATGTGCTTTTCATCCCAGATGTCCAACTGCAAAACCAGAATGTGCAGAGGAAGAGCCAAAACTTATAGAAGTTTCTCCTCAACATAAAGTTGCCTGTTTTCCTAATTAGTTTTAAAAAGGGGAGGTTATTATTATGAAAAAGATAAATATAGATAGATCATGGGAATACTTAGAAAGTCCTCTTAACTATATTGACTCTGTTATGAGGGAAAAAAATTGGACTTTGGTAGATTTACCCCATGATATAGCCATTGAAAAGGAAAGAAGGAAAGAAAATCCATCAGGACCTGACGAGGGATTTACCCCAGGATGTAGTCTTTTTTATAAAAAAGAGTTAGATCTTGGAGAGGAGTACAAAGATAAAAATTTAATCTTGGAATTTGAAGGAATAATGGGAATCTCTGAGATATTTATAAATGGCTTTTTAGTAAAGAAACATTTTTATGGATATACCAGCTTTCTTGTAGATATAACAAAATACATAAAAATTGGGGAGAAAAATACCCTTATTGTGCATGTGGAAAATACCCATAAGCCAAGTTCTCGATGGTATGCAGGAACAGGCATTTATAGACATGTTTGGCTACATGTAGGGGACAGGGTTTATATAAAGCCATGGGAATTTCATGTAACATATGACATATTAAATAATGAAAAAGCCATTATATATCCCAAAGTTATATTAAAAAATACTGATGACAAAGCCCAAAATGGAAAATTGATCTTTGAAATCTTTGCTAAAAACAATGAGTTATTAAAATCAAAAGAGATAGATTTTTATTTAGATTCAAAAGAAGAAAAGGAATTTAAAACTGAGATAGAACTTTCTAATTTTATTTTTTGGGATATAGAAAATCCTTATATATACAAAATGAAAGCAAGGGTTATAAAGGATAATAAGGAAATAGATAGCTCTAAGACTGAATTTGGCATTAGAAGTATAACCATATCCCTCGAAGAAGGGCTTAAGCTTAATGGTAGACCAATAAAATTAAAGGGTGGATGTATTCATCATGACCATGGAATATTGGGAAGCAAAAGCTATGATAGAGCAGAAGAAAGAAAGGTAGAAATTCTTAAAAATAATGGCTTTAATGCTGTAAGACTTGCCCATAATCCTTATGCCCCCTCCTTTTTAACCTATTGTGATAGGCTGGGATTATTAGTAATTGAGGAATTTTTTGATGTTTGGACATGTGGTAAAAAATCTTATGACTATCACCTATATTTTGAAAAATACTGGGAAGAAGATATTGAAAGTACAATTAAAAGAGATTTTAATCATCCCTCCATCATCATGTGGTCTATAGGAAATGAGGTTACATGGGGATCTGGTATAGATTGGGAAAGGGAAGAAGGATATTCAAGTATATATGAATGGAGTGATAAATTAGCTAAGAAAGTAAAAGAGCTTGATCCCACAAGATTAGTTACCTCCGCCTTTTGTGGTCTTTCCTTTGAAAGTATAAATGTGGAAGATAGGGAAGAAGATAACATTGTCCTTTTAGGTATATGGAAGGGAAACGAAGAAACTAAAGAAAGATGGGGAGAGATAACTAAGCGATTCTTTAGGCACTTGGATGTGGCAGGATATAATTATAAGATTGAAAGATATGCATACGAAAGGATTAAATATAAAGATCGCATAATATGTGGTACTGAGACTTTCCCTTATACTATGTATGATAATTGGAAAGAAACATTGGAAAATCCAAATGTAATTGGAGATTTTGTATGGACTGCCATTGACTATCTTGGAGAGGCTGGAATAGGGAGAGTATCTATAGATAGGGAAGAAGCTAACAATTTCTTAGGGAAATATCCATGGTTTTTAGCCAACTGTGGAGATATTGATATATGTGGTGAGAAAAGACCTCAATCTTATTATAGAGATATAGTATGGGGAAATAGAAAAGATCCTATAATTTTTGCACTTCCACCAGAACTTTATGGGAAAAAACTATATATGAGGGCATGGTCATGGGAGCCTGTAGAAAGAAGCTATAATTTCAAAGGATACGAAGAAAAACCTATAAGAATATACATCTATGCAAATGCGGATGAGGTAGAACTCTTCTTAAATGGAAAATCTCTTGGAAGAAAAATCTCGGGTGAAAAAGTAAAATTCAAGACTACTTATGATATTACTTATGAACCTGGCATATTAGAAGTTATAGCTTATAAAGATGGTAAAGAGGTGGGTATAGATCGTTTAGAGACTACTTCTAATCCATATGAATTAAAAATTATTCCTGATAGAAAAGAACTACTCTCCTATGGAGATCTATGCTACTTAAAAATTATAGCTGTAGATGAAAAGGGATTAATAGTACCTGATGCAGATAATAAAATAGTGGTAGAGGTAAAAGGAGATGGGAAATTAATAGCTCTTGGAAATTCTGATCCATTTTTTGAAGGCTCCTTAGTAAGCCCCTTTGGAAAACTATATAAAGGTAAAGCCTTAGCTGTAATAAAGAGTATAAAAGATGAAGGAGAGATATACATAAAAGTATCTGGAGATATGTTAAAATCCTCAGAAGAAAAAATTTACATTAAAAGGGAGATACCATAAATTAAATTAAAGAATTGATAATTATCTATAAAAAATAAAAGATAGAAGCCTGAAGGGGAAAGGCTATCTATTATATTAAATTTTTCATTTTTAAATTGGGATATCTTTTTATTATTTGATAAAATGTAATAATACTTGATATATAGAGAGTTATAATCGTCTTTAAAAGATAGTTCTAAAATAAAATTATTCCTTTCCCCTTTATACCCTATATTTATATTCAACTTTAACGGAAGAAATTGAATATAATCTTTATAACCCTCATAACCACTTATTAAAGGCCTAAAGGCTATATAACCATTCTCATCCACATATTCCCTATCCGAGGA
>Ga0315298_1008193_pt1 | contig 13427 bp, 7 predicted proteins | sample WHS_1_MG_FD_203077 | JGI IMG/M metagenome (GOLD analysis project Ga0315298, IMG submission 203077) | Extremophilic microbial mat communities from Washburn Hot Springs, YNP, Wyoming, USA - WHS_1_MG | ecosystem: Environmental > Aquatic > Thermal springs > Hot (42-90C) | place: USA: Wyoming...
TATATAATGAATTTAAGTCCTTGAACAATTTTCTAACAGTATCATATAGTCTGTCATTAAATTTTACTTTGAGCAGAGAATTAGACATATATAGATTTATCATATAACCAGAAAATTCAACTTTTTTAATTCTGGTAGATTTATATTCTCTGATTTATTATATATTGTTATTTACCATTTTAATTTACTGTCTTATAACAGAGCAACTTAAGATATTGTGATTTACACATGAAATTTCTTATTCACATTATCATTTACTATGTTACCATCAAACAAATGAATTATTCTCTTTCCATATTCAGCATAAGCAGGTGAATGTGTTACCATTATTATTGTGGTTCCATTTTTATTCAAATCACACAATAACTTCATTACTTCTTCACCCTGTATGGAATCCAGATTACCCGTAGGTTCGTCTGCTAAAATTAATTTGGGTTCTGCAACTATTGCTCGTGCTACTGCTACCCTTTGCTGCTGACCACCAGAAAGCTGCTGTGGGAAATGATTTCTTCTGTGTATAATTTCCATTGCCTCAAGTACTTTTTTCACTTTTTGTTTTCTTTCATCAGCAGGAACTTTTAAATACAGTAAGGGCAATTCTACATTTTCAAATACAGTTAATTCATCAATAAGATTAAAACTCTGAAATACAAAACCAATATTTTTTTTGCGCATTTGTGCTCTTTGTCTTTCAGAATATTTTGAAACTTCAGTTCCTAAAAAATAATATTCACCTCCGCTTGGATTATCGAGAAGTCCAAGAATATTAAGTAATGTTGATTTGCCGCTTCCAGATGGTCCCATAATCGAAACGAATTCTCCCTCATTAATTTCAATATTCACATTATCTAAGGCAACAGTTTCTACTTCTTCTGTTCTGTAAATTTTTTTCAGTTTGTTTGTCTTAATCATTTTTCTTCATTTATTATTTTAGAATTAATTTTTCCGCATCGCCAAAATTTTCGTATGAAGATATTATAACTTTTTCCCCGGGGTTAAGTCCATCTAAAACTTCATAGTATTGTGGATTTTGTCTGCCGATTTTTATTTCTCTTTTTTCAGCATATGTTTCAGATTTATCGACTACAAATATCCATTGCCCGCCTGTTGTTGAATAAAAACCACCGCGCTCTATTAACAAAGCTTCAGTTAAATCTCCAAGAAATAGTTTCGCCCTAACAGTTTGACCTCTTCGAATTATCTCGGGTTGTCTGCCATAAAAAACTAAATCAATGTAAAATATTCCATTTGTTATCTGAGGGTAAACTGTTTTTATGGTCAACTTATAATTTTTGCCATTGAACTCACATTCCGCAGCTAAACCTTCATAAACTTTAGAGACATAATACTCAGGTACTTCTGCTCGTATTTTAAATGAATCAGTATTGTCTATTTGCCCCAATCTGTATCCTGAGCTAACAGATTGGCCGATTTCAGCTTTTAAGGAGGTGAGTTGTCCTTTAATTGGAGCTTTAACTGTTAAATTTGACAACTGTCTTTCAACAAGCTTCAAATAATTTTTCAATCTTTCTACATTTTCTTCGCTTTGTTCAATTAACTTTACATTTGTTAATGAATCTTTTTTCAATAATTCAACCATAAGTTCACGACTTTTTACTAAATATTCATATTTATCTTTGCTTGATTCATAAGCATTTTTAGAATTTAATCCTCGTTCAAAAAGTGATTTCTCTTCTTCATATTTTCTTTTTTGCTCAAGTAATTGCATGTTCAAATCTAAAAGTTCTTTTTCTTTATATAATCTGTTTTGTTCAAAAGTTAATCTTGTCTGACTTAGTTGACTTTCTGCGAGCATAAAACTTGATTGAGTGTTCATTAACTGCAAAGTTAAATTCGGATTATCCAATTTTATTATTGAATCATTAGCATTTAAGAAAGCTCCCTCTTCTACATACTTTTGAATTACTATTCCACCTACAGGTAAATCAAGATAAACAGTTTTAATTGGTTCGATTGTACCGGTTACAATAATAGATTCCTGAAATGGTGCCCGTTTTACTGTTGAAATTACCAATCGAGTTTTTTCAATATTTAACTTATTACTCGCATCTATAAAAAAGATAATGTAAATCAGAAAAATCAAAAAAATAAATGATATCAAAATTATGATTATCCGTTTCTTAGTCCATCTTTTCTTTTCTATTTGACGATCCATTTTAATGTTTATTTAATTAAACCAAAATTCATTGATAATTTTATCAACAAATAACAGACATAAATTTGTTTTACTTTTTTTATTACAAATATTTATTCGTTATTTATTGAATTCACTATTCATATTTCAGATATCTATTTGGATTTGCAACAGCAACTTTAATTGCTTGATAACTTATTGATAAAGCAATTAACATCATCATTATTAAAAACGAAATAAGATATATCCAGAAATTTAAAGATACTTTATAAGCAAAATTTTGCAGCCACTGATTTATAAACAAATATGATACTGGAAATGAAATTAAAGCAGAGATTAATGCTGTCAGTAAAATTTCCTTAGTAATGACATATAATAAATTTGGCATTGTCGCTCCCAGTACTTTTCTAATTCCAATTTCTTTAGTCCTTTGAGAAAATACAAAAAGCGACATCCCATATAAACCTATACAAGAAAGAAAAATAGCAACTATTGTAAATACTGCGATAATCTTTCCAAAATTTTTTTCTTCAATGTAAAGTTCGCCTAATCTTTCATCATAAAAACGGAATTCCATCGGTTTGTTATTGTTAAACTCTATAGATTTTTCTCTTACAAAATTTATAACATTCAATTTATTGGCTTCATCACGAATTCTTATTACAATTTCATTTAACTTTTTTGTATCTGGAACTATTACTACAGGAATAATTTTATTATGAAGTGAATGTATATTAAAATCTTTCACAACCCCAATAATTTCCATATTCATTAACTTTTCACCAACGGGATTTGCAAAGCCAAATTCTTTCATTGCTGTTTCATTAATAATACAAACATTGGAAGAATCAGTAATTTTTCTTTGTTGAAATGATAGACCTAATCTCATTTTTATTTTCATAGTTTCTATAAAATCTTTATCAACAAATAACATCTCTGCTCTAACTGAATTAGTATAACTTTCTTTCCGGGGAATTTCTATTAACATCGTGGCATTTGAACCTGGCAATATATTACCACAAGAAACATCAATTATATCAGGATGTTTTTTTATCTCATTCTTGAACACATCAAATCTTTTACCTATTTCTTTGTCCTCAGGATAAAAAACTACTAACCCTTCTTTGACAAACCCAAAATCTTTATCCAATAAAAAATGGAGTTGTTTATAAATTACAACCGAAGCAAAAACCAATGACATAAAAACAATCATCTGGATAGATAACATTATTTTTCTAAAAGTAGCTCTATTAGAGCCTGTGGTTATTTTATTTTTCAGTATTTCAATTGGATTAAATTTTGAAAAATAAAAAGATAGATAACTACCCGAGATAATACCCAAAAGCAGTGCAACACTCCAAAAAACAATTAAGTATGACCAGTTGTGATAATAACTGCTAAAAATCTTTTGACCAATAAGCTGGCTTATTACAGGCAAAAATAATTCTACAAGAATAATTGATAATGGCAGAGCTAATAAAGTTGTAATGGAAGATTCAATTATGCTTTGTATTAATAGGTCCTTCTTTCCAGCTCCTACAGTCTTTCTTACAGCAATATCTTTTATAAGGAAACTACTTTTACCAATACTAAGCATTAAATAAGTAATTATAGATATTAAAAGATTTAGAAATGCAACACCCGAATAAATATAAACATTCGAAATATCTCCTTGAGGAAATTCATTATTAATCATAAAAGATGAATAAAAATAAATATCTTCAAGTGAAAATAAACTGTAATTTACTTGATTGCCACCTGCCATATGTTCTGGTCGTTTAGAAAATTCAGTGAGCTTATTTTGAAATTCTTTAATGTTGCAGTTTGGAGAAAGCAGTAAATAAGTATAGACCTCAGGGAAATCCCATAAAGTAAACATATTCGCCGGCAATTTTGCTCTTTCCTGAGTCCTATATTTTTCAAATATTGATAACGGCAGAATAAAATCCGCAGCAAAGGTTGATGTTTTGGGAATATCTTTTATCACCGCTGTTACTTTTAACAGGTAATCTGTTCCATTAAAATTAACCTGTAAGATTTCACCAATTGGATTCTGTTTGTTAAAATATTTATACGCTGAAGTTTCGGATAATATTATTGAGTTAAACTCAGAAGAAAAAGCAGATAAGCTTCCAGCTGCCAAAGGTAATGTCAAAATATTAAAAATAGAGGGGTCAGCAAAAACGCAGTTTTCTTCCTTGAATTCCATTTCGTTGAATTTAATTGTACAGGTTCTTTTTCTCCATCTTGCATATTGGTCTACTTCGGGAAATTCAGCTTTCAATGTTGGTCCTAATATTAAAGGAGTCGTAGGCATTGATATTTTAGCATACAAATCATTAAAGTATATCAAGAATATGTTGTCAATATTTCTGTTGTATTTATCAAAACTAAGCTGGTAAGAGATATATAAAAATATAATAAAGCAGGATGCTAAACCTACTGCTAATCCGGCTATGCTTATAACTGAATAAGTCTTAAAAAATTTTAACCGCCGAAATGCAATTTTGATATAATTACCGAGCATAATGCAATTGATACTAAGTTCAATTTTATATTAAAAATAAATAGGTAATCTTATCAAAAAATTTTTAGTGCACCTCTAGATTTATGTTTTATGATTTATAAAATTGAATATTGACAATCACACATTATATGCCCTTGAAGGTGATAATCATGTAGCTTAAACTATAAAACAATTTTCGATGCAAATTTATTTGCAAGATTTTAAATGTCAAGAAAATTTTTTTGTGAGCCATATAAAATGTTAATCATAATAAAAATTTTTCTATTCACTCTATATTGAATTAATTTTTATTTCTAATCATGTAAAAAATTAATGGGACAAAAAGAACAATAAAAATTGATGATGTTATCATACCGCCCAGAATACTTAAGCTAAGATTTTTCCAAAAGTTTGAACTGGAATTTAATATTAAAGGCAAAAGAGCAAATATAGTTGTTGAAGAAGTGGTTATAATCGCTCTCAATCGTGTTTCGGATAAAGTGAATATTTCCTCAATGGTTTTTAATTGTTGATTCTTTAATATATAATTAACCATTATTATTGCACTGTTTACAGTTAATCCCATTAAAAGCAGCATTCCTGAATAAGCCCCTCTTTCAATGCTAAAATTAAATAACCAGAAAATAAAAATTGAACCTGCAAATGCAAATGGAATAGCAGAAAAAATTATCAGAGAGCTTTTAAAAGATTCAAAAAAGGAAGAAGAAATCATAAATATTATTACTACCGCTGCTAAAAATATTTTTAATATATCATATTCACTTTCAAATTCTAATACAATTGGCAAATCTAAAGTTTTAATACTATAACCCGGCGGAATATCAATACCTGCTAATGTGGATTGAAGAAATTGTTGACCAAATTGATAAGGTCCTTTGAATTCATAACTGATATATCTAACATATTGTTGATCTTCTCTGTGAATGGCAGAAAGAACTTTTCTCTCATAAAAATTAATTATATCCTTCACTTTGAAACTTTTTCCAGTATTATCATTTAGTATAATATTTTTTAGTTCCTCTAATTGAACCTCTTTATAATTTGAAAACTTGATTTGATATTCAACTCTATTATTTTCTATCTTAAATTTATTATCATCAAAAATGCCTCCAATGCTTTTTGTAATTATTGAAAAAATTTCGGCCAATGTAATATTGTATGCTTTTAATTTTTCTCTGTCAATTTCTCCAATAATTTCATATACCTCAGGTGACCACATGATTTCTGATTTATCAATATCAACATTATCTACACGAGGATTAATAATAATTTTTCTCCTAAATTCTTCTGCAATGGCTTTGACTTTTTCATAATTATAACCCTTTACAATTAAATTAAACATGCTGCTGGAAACCCCTTCAGCATTTGAAAACCCGGGCCCAAAACCATAAACATATGAGTTCACCCCACCAAGTTGAGTTGCATATGCAGTAATATAATTTTTCAAAATATATGGAAAAGAAGTATTCGCTTGATGTTTATCAAACTCTATTCTTAATACAGCATTTTCTTCGTCAATAACATTGGCTATAAGATTCTTAAAATTATTTTTGTATTGCAAAATATCATTCTCTAAATCTTGACAAATTTTATTTATTCTTTCTATTCTATTGCCGTTAGGAAGCTCAAGTCTGATATAAATATAAGTTTCTTCGCCATAACTCCAGATTTCACCTTTTGATATATGATTAAAATATAAATTCAAACATCCGCCCAGTGCATAGTTAATGTATGGTTTTATTTCCTGATAAAATTCTGAATCGAAGATTGAATTATATATTTCACCAATAAATGGTGTTTCAATTCTATCCGGCATTAACCAAACAGGCAAGCCAATTATCAGAACAAGCAATGATAAACTAAATTTTTTGAAACGAATAATCAGCCTCACAATTTTTTTATATAGCTTATAAATAAAATCAAAGGATGAAGCAAGCAAATCAATTTCCTTATGCGGGTTATATGTTTTTAAATAAAGAAAAGGAACTACAGTTATTGAAACTATTAAAGAGGCAAATAAATTAGAACCCATGCCTAAAGCAAAATGCTTAAAATATAGTTTTAACTCACCTGTTAAAAATATTAATGGTATAAAAACAGAAATTACTATTAAAGTAGAAACAAAAAGAGGATTAAATATTTCTTTGATATATACAGTTAAATATTTTATTCCGCGTCCATTGTAATGTTTATCAAGATAATCTAAAACTACAATTGAGTTATCAACAATAAAGCCCAGCCCAACTATAAAACATGTTACGGTAATTATGTTCAATGTTAATTTCAATAAATAAAAAAGTGCGAAAGAAAAACTCAACGAAAAGAAAATAGAGACAATAATTATTAATGGATATTTGTAATTTTTAAAAATCAAGAGCAACACTATGAATAAAATAACAAATGACAAAATTCCATTTCGATAAAGTGATATTAATTCTGCATGCATCTCCTCACTTTTATCAAGCTCTTTTACAATAATATAATCTGGAGGAAAAATTTTACTGAGTTCCTGAAACTTTTTATTTACATTATCTGCAACCTTAAAAGTATTAGCTCCTTGTTCTTTGCTTATAATTAAGTTTACTGTTTCTTTGCCATTAATTCTATAATATGATTGCGGTTCTTTAAAATCTTCAGTTACATCAGCAATATCTTTAATTCTTATTGTTTGGTTATTGAGTAATTTTTTAACCACCTGATTTTTGATAATCTCCAAATTCTGTATTTCGTTTTTAACATTAATATAAAATTGAAAATTTCGATTGCTGATTTTTCCTGCCGACAATATAACCTCAGCATCTTTGACAGCATTAATAACCTCTTCATTTGAAACTCTCAGAGTTTTCATTTTATCATAATCAACTATTATATTAATAATTTTATCAGAACCGCCTCTTACTTCAACATTCGATACACCATCAATAGACTTAAGTTGTATGAGAACATGGTCAATTAGAAATTTTCTTACTTCATTTGCACTTTTATCCGAAGAAATTGAATACACAAGAAATCCCTGAAGATTCTCAAACTCTTCCGGTATATAAGATGAGATTACAGGCATTGAAATTCCAAATGGCAATTGATGTTTAAGTGCATTTAATTTTTCATTTATTTCTATTCTTGCAAAATTTATGTCAACATCAGGATGAAATTCTATAAAAATATTTGATAAACCTTCAGAAGACTTAGAAGATATTTTTTTTACTCCCATTATTGTGGAAAGCTCGGCTTCCACAGGCGATGTCAGGTAACCTTCAACAACTTCAGGGGAAACATAAGGCCAGTAAATTGAAATCGATAATTTTGGATATTCAACTTTTGGACTTAGTTCAATAGATATATTTAAAAAAATAGATACGATGCCGATAAAAAAAACACAAAACAAAAATATTAATATAGTGACTGGTCGAGATAAAAATATGTAGAATAATTTTTTCACTAAATAATTTTTTTATTTGACTACATTTACTCTTGCATTATGTGTAAGTGTATAATGTCCCTCAACAATTACTTCTTCACCTAATTTAACTCCATCTATAATTTCAATGAACTGGTCATTTTCTTTTCCTGTTCGAACATATTTCCATTTTGCCAGATTGTTTTCAACAACAAATACTAAAGTGCGTTTATCTCTTATCAGTAATGCTGACTTAGGAATTAATATTCTATCTTTAAGATTATCTACTTCGAGCAAAACATTGGCAAACATTCCTGGTTTAATTTTATTTGAGGTATTTTGGAGTAATACAGTAACTTTGCATGTTTTTGTTTCTTTATCAACATAAGGACTTATATAAATTATACGCCCATTAAATTTTTCAGAAGACAGAGAAGGAATTTCTATTAAAGCATTTTTCCCGATACTTATTTTCGGCACATCATTTTCGAGCACACCAACATCAATTTTAAGAGCAGAATTGTTTAATAGTTTGCAAAGTTTTTGCCCTGCTTGAATTCTTTGACCTATCACTAAATCACAATCACCAATTACACCATCGAACGGAGCTTTTATTTTTGTAAACTCATAATTTAATTTAGCTCGTTTATAAGCATTTATTGCACTTGTAAGGCCGCTCCTGCTTTGTATTATTTCTTCTCTTTTTGCACCAGTGAAAATCAGCTTCATATCAATTTCATTTTTGATGTCATTATATTTTGCCTCATCAATTTTACCTTCAGAAAAATCTTTTTCCAATTTATTAAGTTGTTCTAAGTATTCTTTTGCTTTTGGATTTTGGGTATCCATTCCTTTGGAAATAGTTGTATCATTAGAATATTCTCTGACTAAAAATCCATATTCAACTTTTGCATCTGTTACTCTTGCAATTGCATCATTTAATGCAATTTCATATTCCCGATCATCCAATCCAATTAGCAAATCACCTTTTTTTACATGCTTACCCTCATAAATATTAAGACTGCTAATTATTCCGCTTATGTTAGAAGTCAATTCAAGTTCCTCTGATGCTCTTATAAGACCATTAGCATTAATATATAAAATTAAGTTCCCCTTTATGACTTTTTCTGTTTTAACATCAAAAACTACTTGATTAAGTTTATCATAATTAACATTTGCTGATTCATCAATGTTTTCATTCACTGAACTTCGGGACAGAATGAACATTAAAAGTATAACTGTAACAGAAATAATTAAAACAGCTGCAATCCAGAACTTAATTTTCATTTTTACCTCGAACTCAATTATAATTTTTTATATTGTTGCGATAATTTATCAACATAAGTATAAAGGACAGGTATAACAATCAATGTTAGAAAAGTAGATGTAATTAATCCTCCGGCTATTGCAAGAGAAATAGAAACTCTTAATTGAGTTGCAGCTCCAATTCCAACCATCATTGGAATCAATGCAAAAATAACAGTAAATGAATTCATTACAATCGGTCTAAATCTATCTTTGCCAGCTTCCATAATTGCTTCTTCTACAGATAATCCCTCTTTTCGTTTTCGCAATATGAATTCCATTTTAACTACTGCATCATTGTCAGCTATTCCTATTAAAATTAATAAACCAATAACCGAAATTATACTTATACTCTCACCAAAAATAAAAAGCAAAAGTATACCTCCAATCAATCCTAAAGGAACAGAAAATAAAATTATTAAAGGATATAAAAATGATTCGAATTCTGAAGCAAGAATCATATACATTAATAGAACGGAAATTAATAAAGCAACATAAAGTTTTGTAAATGCATCTTTTATCTCTTCATTTATTCCTCCGACCAATATTAATTCTTCGTTCGATTTTGGAATTCCTGCAATTACATCTTCAATCTTATTTATTACTTCATCAATGCTCGAATTATCTACCTTTGCATAAAGATAAAGGGTTCTTGATTGATCTTCCCTCCAAATTTCATTGTAATTATAACCGAAAGAATAATTAACCAAATTTTTTATTGGTACTTTCATATTCTTATTTATCAAGTAACTATTAAGAACAGAGTTAATATCTGTCATGTTGTTATTAGAAATTAATACTTTTATTCCAACCTTCTTATCAAAAGAAGAAAATGAAGCAGCAATTGTTCCTCTTGTTATATTTCGGATTTGATATGCAACCTCTTCTGCACTTAATCCATAAACAATACATTTATCTCTATCAATTGTTATTGTATACTCTGGATTACCTTTATCAATTGCAATTCTCAAATCTTTTAGTCCATTGATTTTTGCAGCATTAATTTTGTTTAATAATAATTCTGCCTTTGCGTAAGCTTTATTAATATCTTTACTTTTTATTTTTATTGCTATATCGTTTTCAGAAGGATTTATAACCATTGAATAACTTGTTTTAATTTCCTTGAATGAATACTTGAGACCTTTAATACTGTTAAAAATAATTCTTAATTTTTTTTGAACATCTTTATAAAACTTATAAGAATCGAGTTTGATAACTATACTTGCTTTGTTTACAGAAACCATTTCTCTATTTAAAAAATCAAAATCATTTACTTTTCCAATATTAGAAACTACAGCTTTTACATGAGGAATTGATAAAATATTCTTTTCAATTTTTGAAGTGTTTTCTGCATTGCCTCTCAATGATGTTCCTGCTAAATATTCAATTTCTACTATGAATTCATCCATTTCAGATTGTGGAATAAATTCTTTTTTCATATTGATAAGTGCAAGTATAGTAATTGCAATCAGCAAAAAAGTTATCATTAAAACTACTTTTTTATTTTTTAGTGACCATTCTAATAACTTTTCATATTTATTGATGGTAAACTTTAAGAAACTTTCAGCGGCATTAAAAAACAAATCAAATCTCTTTCTTAGAAAACAGTTTAACTGTATATAAACATAAACTGTAGCAAACTGTATTGATTTAATTACTATAATAAAAGGAAATAAAAACCTGTTGAGTTTAGAATTGGGCTTATTTGATTCTTTTATAAGTGAATTAAAGTTTTGATACTTTTCAATGTTTTTAATCAATTTAAAACTATTTATTGAATCAAGCATAGGAATAAGTGTCAAAGCTGTTATAATTGATGATAAAAGTGAAAATGCTATTGCATAAGATTGGTCTCTAAACAGTTCTCCAGCAACACCTCTAACAAAAATAAGTGGTAGAAATACAGCAATTGTGGTAAGTGTAGAAGCTACTATTGGCATTGATACTTCGTCTGTTCCTTTGATAACTGCCAAACGGTTTGAATCCCCCATTTCTCTATAACGAGAATTATTCTCAATCACAATTATTGCATTGTCGAGCAACATACCAATTCCAATTGCAAGTCCCCCCAATGATATTATATTGAAACTAATATTAAAAAGATACAAAAGAAGAATTGTAATAAATAAAGAAGCAGGAATAGTAATTCCAATAATTAATATGTGTTTTACATTTCTTAAAAAGAAAAAAAGAACTATAACTGCTAAAATTCCACCGTAAAAAATTTCCTGTTTAACATTTGAGATTGCTTGCTCAATAAATCCAGATTGATCAGAAACAATCAATAATTTATACTCTGGATATTCTTTATGGAGGGAGTTTATAGTTTCTTTAACAGCTTGTGCGATTGATACTGTATTTGCATCAGGTTCTTTATAAATCAAAATTCCAATAGCTTCATATCCATTATAACGTGTAAATCCCTCCCGCTCTTAAAGTTTTCGATTACACTTGCAATATCTTTTAATAGAATTATGCTTCCATCATAATTTCTCTTAACAATTGTATTTTTAATATCGTTTACATTTTGAAATTCACCGAGTATTCTTAATGAGTATCTGGAAAAACCTTTCATTATTGAGCCGGCAAGTATATTTATATTTGATGCATCCAAAGATCTTTCAATGTCATCGAAAGTAATATTGTATAAATTCAATTTTACAGGATCAATATTTACGAGAATCTCTCTTTCAAGTCCTCCTGTTATAACTGCTTGAGCTATTCCTTCAATTTGTTCAAATCTTCTTTTAAAAATAGTTCTGCCAGCTTCTTTAAGATTTATCAATCGTTGAATTTCTTCCTGTGGAGAATCGTGGTCAACATATTCAGGATTAGAAGCATTGAAATATTTCATTATTTCATTTGTTGACAAAGATTTTTTCTCTGAATTTTCTTTATCATTAAATGATAATACAAGAGTAAGTATTGGTGCAGCAGATGGGTCTGTTTTTATTATTACAGGTCTTTCTGCTTCTCTGGGCAACATAATGCTGACATTATCAAGTTTTTCACGGAGAGATAGAATTGCATACTTCATATCAGTGCCCCATACAAAATCAATACTAATAACCGACATGCCTTCTTTTGATACTGAGGTTAACTTTTTAATTCCTGGTATTGTAACAATAGCTGATTCAAGAGGTTCTGTTATTTGTTTTTCTACTTCTTCTGGAGTTGAATTTCTATAACTGGTTTGAACTATTAAGCGAGGAATGTTAACATTTGGCAATAAATCGACACCAATACTTGAAAAAGCAAAAATGCTTAACAATGCAATGCCCGTAAAAAACATTGTAATTGTAACTGGGCGGCGTATGCTAATTAAGCTTATCTTCAATTTATTCTAAAAATTACTTAATTAATCCGGGGATTATGAAAAATAAATTATAATTATTTTTATAATCTTTGATCTACCCTGCATCTGAAACAATCACCCTCTCATTAATGAATAATTAAAATAAACAACATAAAAACATTTAATGAAGCAAACTCTATGTTGATTATTAAAAATTTATTTTTCTTTAATGTGACTGTATACTTTTATCTTAATATAATCAAAAATTTTCATCAGTTAATAAATAAATATGACCATTTTCAACAAAAGCTAAAATATCTTCGTAATTTGAATTATAAATTTGTAAAAAATGTTCATCGATAAACATTGATCTATTGTACCATGATTCTTTATAAAGATTAATATAATATACTATTAATAATTTATTTTTTTCATCAAATATCCATAGCTTCTTAAAAATATTGGGAAGAAATATTCCATAAACATAATAACAATCTAAAGAATGAGTTCTTAATTATAGTTTTCGTATAATAATTTATAATTCAATTTATATTCTCAAATTATTTGTTATTAATAATTTTAATAGAACATAGTCTGCTTTCGTTACTCATATAAAACAAATAAAGATACATATACAATATCATTTTTATAAAACACAATTTTTTAATGAATTTACTCATCATTGTTTTTTCTCTCTAATCTACATATTAATAACTTAAGAAATTTTGGATCCTCTTTATGTATTACA
>Ga0315298_1008194_pt1 | contig 13426 bp, 14 predicted proteins | sample WHS_1_MG_FD_203077 | JGI IMG/M metagenome (GOLD analysis project Ga0315298, IMG submission 203077) | Extremophilic microbial mat communities from Washburn Hot Springs, YNP, Wyoming, USA - WHS_1_MG | ecosystem: Environmental > Aquatic > Thermal springs > Hot (42-90C) | place: USA: Wyoming...
TAAACCTTTTCATGAAAAGCTTTTAATAGCTGGGGCAGGGGTTGCCGAGCCTGGTCAAAGGCGCAGGCTTCAGGAGCCTGTCCCGTAGGGGTTCGTGGGTTCAAATCCCACCCCCTGCACTTTTTAACAAACCACCTGCATCCCATCATGCTTTCACTTCCTCTTTCTGAACAGCATAACTCCGTCAGGTGTCGTGCAGACATATTCAAACCCGCCTTCAATTAGTTGTGCGGCATCCTCAGACTTCCTCGCAGCTTTGCACATGTATTCGTCTGACTCAAAGTTTACAAGCTGAGTATATACAAGCGTGTTCTGAATGTTTCGATGACCTAGGAGCTTCATAACATGTAGGATGTCTTTCGTTTTGGCATATTCCATTGTAGCCTTCCAATGGCGGAAAGTATGAAAGCTTATCTGCAGGATCCTTGGATTGCAAAGTTTAGCCGCAATCCTCTTGCGTTTCCTGTAAAAGTAGGCCTCAACACATGACTTTGAAGGGAAAACCTTTACGCCTTTCGCTTTCTCCCGCATTCTTTTCAGCATGCTTAGAAGTCGATGGCTTACACGGAAAATTCTAGGCTCACTTCCCTTCTCAGGCGTTATACGCACAGTTCCAGCTTCAAAGTCTATGTCTCGCCATTCGAGGCGGATGGCTTCGCCAAGCCTAGCTCCCGTCTCTTTAAGAAGCAATAGCAAAGAAGCCATACCGGTGTTAAAGCACGCTATAAGCTGATCCAGCTCGGTTTCCAAGGGGATGAAGGGCAGCTTCGGAACACGTTTGTATCTCGGTGGATTCCATGTTCTGCCAATCATCGTTAAAAAGCTGCTATAGGATTCAACAGCCAACTCTTTGTATCCAGCACTCCAACCATCCATTCTGCAAATAGCTTCTTTGACGACTTCAGGGTCATGGATGTTAACGCCATTCTTAACAAAGTATTTTAGGAATTTCACCCGCGTCTTGATAGTTGCATCCGAATACCCTTGCTTCTTCAACCACCACATGAATTGAATTAGCGAACCTTTAACGTCTGCTTGGCTTTGGCTTGTCTCTGTGGCCCCCGCATCCCGCTTCTCAGTTTCAGCCTCCAACGTCAAGGGGCCTTCTCTCCAATAGGCTGCTGTGCGGTTTTGCTTTTCAACTTTGCCTAACGCCTTATTGTTCATGCTTTTTTCTGAGAAGCGATATCCGCAGTTTCTACAAATGTAGCGTTGGACAGTGTTGCCATTAGGCATGTATCTTAATCCATCCTTCCATATAAGCGTGGAATTGCATCGGGGACATTGGACTGGCTTCTGCTCAGCCATAGCCTTTTCAGCCCTTGGACAAGCCATGCTCAATCATATTGTTCCATGAACGGCTAATCTGCCAGGCAAGCTTCCAGAACGATTTACCGCCAAGCGGTGGACGTTTTGGTATGGGCTGCTTTATCAAGACGTAGGCCTGAACAACCCTTCCGCTTTTAGCGTCATATATTTGTTGCTGATTTATGAAGCCGAAAGTTAGCAGGCGCCTTAAGACCGTGCGATATAAGCTTGAACGCCGATAAGTGAAGCCCTTATCAGCTGAACCCCTTTGCAGTTTCCATGCGAAACCGCTAAGCTCAGACGGCGTTGCATATCCGCCTCGGCTTATGAGCCACTCCACTAGAATTTTGGCTGCATGCCTCGTCCTGCCACACCTAAAGAGAAACCCGTAAACGTCTCCGATTTCGGAATCGGTCATTTTTACATCTCCGCACCATGCCCTGGAGGGGCCAGAATAATTAGGGAAGTGGTTGTGGTACTGTTGTGGCTGCAACTGATGGATGCCAAATGCATCCCGTCGACATTGGAAACTTTGATGTTGGCGGCTCTAGGCTATTTAATCATTCAGCCCTATACTCGCCTTCACGAACCGCTATATTTTCCTTCTCGAATTTTTCAGTTATTCTCTTTTTAGCGTCTTCCCTGAGTTTTTTGACTTCATCGGATTCAGGCTCTTCAAGGCCATAGTACACTGTTAAATCGTGGCGTAGAATGGTATTGTTATATGCGTCTAAACTTGTTAATCTAAGTCTAACCCGCCTAAACATGTTAAATGTCTGCATTACCTCGACCAACCTAACCTCATGTAAGCCTCTGAGTTTCAATTCGCTGATGAAAGACTTCACGCTTGGAAGCTGTAGATAAACAAGAGCCCTTACGCTCATGCCATTTCACCTTCTGAACAATTTTAGTTCTGAAATGCAGTTTTTGCATAAGGGCACCCATTCAACTTCATCCTTGTCGAATTTTTCCCTACATCTTCTGCATTCAACTTGAGAAGCTTCGCCCGCATTGGACCTTTTAGATTTGAATAGCCTAACCCTGTACCTTATTTCCTCAATTGTAGGTGTGTCTCCCTCATCGAACCTTCTGGCAATCCAGTTTGCAACCTCGCATATTTCAGGCCTGTTTTTGATGGGTAGAAGCTCATATAGCTTTGTCCATTCTACGGTGCGATATCGCACCAATTGTTTAACGCAGTCTGGCAACTTTTGCAGTCTAAGAAGCTTCTTAGCCACATCAACCGTTAGTCCGTTAACCTCGGCTACAACGGCTAAAGGCTTCTTCAGAACTTTGCAGCCGTACTCGATTTTTCTAGCCAGGTCGAAGGGTGAAATGTCCCTGCGAAGGCTGTTCTCTCGGCAGTGGCTGACATAGGCTTCCCAATCATCCCCATCCACAACTCTACATTCAACAAGTTTAACACCGCTTCTTATAGAAGCCATAAGCCTTTGGAAACCGCTGACAAGATACGGCTTGCCATCTTTAATCCTAATTTTAATCGGCTCCTCAAGTCGTCTGCTCCTAATATCCTCGCCAAGCTTGTCTAAGAATTCCTCGTCAAAATACTGCCTTCTAGCCCAGTCTTCAACAACTATGTCTTGGGGCTTAAAATACTGAATATTGGCAGATGCTTCCTCGCTCATGGTGCGATATCGCTCCTACCGCAATTTGAAACCGCATGTTGGGCAGAATCTTGCGTTAGGTGGGGCTGTCATTTTGCAGTTCGGGCAAATAGCCGACGCTGTACCCTTCTCAGTAGTCTCTTCAACTTCAAAAAGCTTGACCGGAAGCCAACGGTTATAACCCCTAGGCATATTGGTTTTCTTCCAATAGAAATCTTTGCCTTGAACGTCTTCCAAATAGTTAAAGCCTAATCGTTTTAAAGCGTCAACCAATGATGGAATCATCGTCGCAGTAAATTTCTGGGTCACCAAGCCATTGTGCGTATCAATGTTCAGGAAAAGACAATCACGATTATTTTTATCCTTCCTGACACCAATGTAGCTGACTATCCCCTCAAACTCATCGGGCAAGTCAGCCAAAGACAATCTACCGCTAAAGCTGACAAGCGAGTCCAACGAGGTTTTTGCAGCCCTTCCCACAGCTGACGCAACATCAGCCAATGATGTTCTATTTTTATGCAGTCTCAAATGCGCCTCTAAATCTTCGTGCGTGGCAAACTTCATACGACAAAGTGGGCACTCTAAGAGTTTAGCGTCAACCACTTTGGCTACCTCCTGAAAGCTTTACAATTTTCATGGTTTCAGACCTGCCGAAAACCCACCGCTTGCTCGTCCGCATTCCAACAATTTTACCTTCAGCCATCAGGTCTAAGAGCAAGCTCTGAACTAGATGCCAAGAACTTGCGCCAGTTCTAGTTTTTATTGCGTCAACCGAAAGCGGTTCTTCAGCTTCCTCGACAACTCTTAAGATTTTCTTTTTAAGGTCTGCTTTTTCTTTCAAACTTGTTCTAGACATTTTCAATCACCCCCAAAAGGTTTTTCAAAAATAATTTCCACTTCAGGATGGGGGCATCTTACGGTGCCGCAAGAAAATTACATTCTTATCGGTTTCAATTGGGAAAGAACTTACGAGAAGCTTTTGGAGGCAGGTAAGCGTGGAACGGTTATAGGCGACCTCTCCGATGAAGAAACGGCTAGAACCAAGGGCTTTCTGGTACTTTATATTAAAGTTGACAGCGATACTGTGGCTTTCGGCTTATCACCTTATGGTAAACTCCAAATTTCCAACCCGGATAACAATAAACTTAGAAAGGCAAGATATAAACTTAGAAGCTTAATAGTGGCAAATGAATGGGTGCCGACAAAAGAAACGGAAATAATATCAGAAAAGAGCTTTCCTGATGAACATACGTTAAACATAGCATCCGGACTTAAATGGTTTTGCATGTATAAAACGTTACCTTCAGGAAAGGTTGAACCTAAGGCTGAAAATGCATTAATTGCACTCCAACACGTCTATACAGGTTATAAGGACATTTTCGAGTATCTTGAAAAAATGCTTGAAGCCAAAGAGCTAGAGGACAGCTTAAAGGCTCGTGTAGCAGAAAAATTGAGAATTCAACTTGAAAGGGCTGGACTAAGATTATTAAGTAGAACTTTGGATGATATGGCTGAGTCTCTGCTTATCAGCCGTGGCGATTTTAACCGTTACATGAAAGTTGAGCCCGTCCAAGAGGGCGCACGTTATAAACTGCTTTTTAAAGCTGAACCCCACAGCCTTGGCGAGTTTGAAAGTAGGGAGAAGGCTGAGGAATTCTGGACGGAAACTTTTGCAAAATTTGTGGAAACGTCAGAGTTTAAAGAAGCCATGATTAAATATGAAAATGCTCAGAAAGAATCAACAGAAGCCTATGAAATACTAACTGGAAAAACCTTTCACACAAGCGAGGAGGAGCGTATAGGAAAGCCGTGCTTTCTCGGAATGAAACTTGAACAGGGCCTTGAAAGACTAGAGGGTCGATGTGAGCTATGCGGTAGAAAATTCACAAAAAATGAGCTGGAAAAATTAAACAAAATACTCTTAATGTTTAGTCGTGGACACATTTACTGATTCATCCATTGCACATGCTTTGGAAATAGTTCTTTTAAGTTACTAATGAGTGCTAAGAAAATCGACAACTTACACTCCTTTATTCTTAATGAATCAACTGGTTCAGGCTGTTAGGTAAATTATAATGTCAAGCCATTGTTATGCGCGCATTGTTTGCTACGCCGTGACATAGAAGGCTATGACAGTGTAGCAGTTTAGGACGCCGTCTGCTTGGTCATAGTATACGTAGAAGAGGGGAGCCATAACTTGCGAGTCGTACCTGTAGATTTCGTCGGAGTTTTTCACGGTGAACCATGCAAAGGGCACTGGAGCCAAAGATTCTGTTCCCCACCACCAGCACAGGTAAACTGTGGCTGTTCCCCGAACATTGATGACTACGCTAATCCTATCCCAGCCTGTCGTGTTGAAGTAGTAATAGTAGCTGGGCGACGTTACTGTGCCGCTTCTAACCTCATAGTAGGCCTCATGCCCGCTGATAATAACTCTTTTAGCTGGGTCTCCTGTTGTTCCGAAAAGCTCACACGCCTTGACAATTTCGTCCATGCTTATCTTGCCGTCATCGTTCAAGTCAGCCCAAGGGTCATACTGAGCCTTAGGCGAAGTCTGGCTTCCAACAGGCAAAACAGCAAACACTAAGCCCGCCAACAGAAAGCCCAAAACCACGCCAATAGCCAAACTTTTCCTAAACACTATATCACCTCCTTTCTCCGTTTTCATTAAATATGTTACTGCCATCAATCTAAATTAAAATTTAGGTTTAACCGTCTTTTGCGTTTTCAGCCTATATGAAAAAGTCTAAAACGACCTATGCAAATTTCCCAATCATTGCAAATCGACCTTTCAATTGTTTGCGCGCGCCATCGATTAGGCTTATTCTGCTTGGCACTTACATCGTCAAAGCTGCACGCGCAACGGAAAAATAAAGATTACTTAGCTAAAAAGCGCGTACATCTCGTAATTCTTCTTTTTTATGTTTATTATGTTGCTGACATTAAAGTTCTATATTGACATCGCTTGAGCGTAGATGGGAAATAGGGATTTCTTATATTAGGTAGTCATGTAAATGCCTAATGTTATTGTAGCATTCAATGGATAAAACTTAATTATGTTATTATCTTTTACCTCAAGGAAAGAGCAAAACTCAATGTATATTTCTGGTGCTATGACTTGATATGTTACAACTGTAAAATTATATGAGCTTATCACAGAGTACCGATACTGGTCCCAACAACCTCCATTCGGTATTGCCCAACTAATTGTCACAGATGCATTTCCATCTATAGATATTGCAATGGTAATTTGTCTATAGCCTTCGGTTTCAAAGTAACGCCATACTGGTAGTACACTTTTAGCATGAAATGTTTCAGCATAGGTGTAAGTTGTATGCATTATGCGATATATTTGAGGAAAGTTTGTTACGTTTACGTTTTTTGTTGGGTCTCCTGTTGTTCCGAAAAGTTCACACATTCGGACTATCTCGTCCATGCTTATTTTGCCGTCGTCGTTCAGGTCTGCCCATGGGTCGTATTGGCGTTCAGTCTGGCTTCCACTAGGCTTTACTGCAAACAATGATGATGTCAAACAGAATGTAGCCAGAACAGCTATCAACACGTCTCTCCTCAACTTCATAAAATATTTCACCTCCTTCCCCCTTCTTTACAATAAGAATTTAAACCATGGTTGAATTAAGGTTTATGATGAAAACTTCTATCGAGACTGGGTTCACGTGAGACATTTCTGATGTTGTCATATTGCGCGCCTATAACAAGAAGGTCGACATCAATCCAGAAGCAGTTTTCCTCACATTACGCGATGCTCGCATTTTACTCATTAAGCCTAAAGTTTTAGACGCTTCTCTGTTTCAGCCTATATAAGAGCTCAACTTGGGCTGGGCTTAAGGCGCCTTTGTCAAGCATTATGTGGTATGCTGCGCTTGCATAAGCTTTCCAGTCTCCGCGTGATAGTATTAGGGCTTCTAGCGGGGTCCACCATGGGTCGTGGCGCATTTGCCTGTGCTTTCTGCCAAGAGTTTTCCAAGGATCATCCATCCATCGGTGAAGCCAGCTGTAGCGCTTACCGAACAACAGTATGTCTAAGTGCTCGTGTATTTTGCGGCTTGGCATTTCTTCGTCAGCCTAGCCTGAAGCTTCCAGAAATATAAGCGTTTCAACAGTTAAGCCCTAAAAAAGCTTAAATTCCATTAAGCGTTTAGTTTTTAAGGGTAAATGAAGGATGAGGCTTGAAAGGCATTACAGCATAGGCAAAGCAGCACAAATACTTGGCGTTTCAAAGAGAACGCTTTACAACTGGATTAGACAGCGTAAAATCGAATATGTAAGGCTCCCGAATGGGCATTTCCGCATTCCAGAAAAAGCAATCCTCAAAATACTTTACGGAACTATAGAAAGAACAGGTTAAACCGCGTTAAAACATTGAAAAACGTGTTAAAACATCACCGTTAAAGTCTTATTAACCGTTAAATCCGTTAAAATTATGTTTAAAATGTGGATAAGGGTGTTTTCCACGATAATCCTCTTCATAAATGAAAATTTTAATAAGGATGAAATGGCGGAATTATGGGTGCCATGGTATGCTTCTCTTTCCGAAGTTGTCTAGGGCTGCTGATATGTCGTACATGTCTATTTTGCGGTCTCTCCATGTGTTGAATGGGTTGCCGTCTACGTCGCAGTAAAAGTTCCATTTGGGGTGCATTATTGGCATGCCTCGTTTGCCTGCATATGAGCCGAAAGCGTCTACTATTGCAACAACGTCGTCCATGCTTACCTTGCCGTCGAAGTTGACGTCGCCTACAAAGTAGCCCTCAGCCCCAACAGTGTCAGTCATAGGCCACTTCCACAAAGTGTAAGCGTAAACACCAGGATATATCGGATTATAATAGTACCCCTGAACCCAGTCTCTCATATAGACTCTGCCTACGGGCACGGCTGATGGCACTGCTACCGCTTCGTCGTAGAAGATTTCTTGCACCTCATCGTATATTGCTTGTCTAGCCGGGCCGTCAGGCGTATGGACGCCTTTCTCTATCAACTCATCCATGTGGGGATTATGGTAACGTTGTAAGCGTGCAAAGACGCCATTGCTATGGCAGTATGCATAGGCGGAGTTATGGATATCTGCGTAGTCCATCAGCCAGCATGTAAAAAAGATTGTAAGATAACGGGTTTCGGAATATAGATATGAAACGACTGCCACGTAGGCGTGGAATGGCCAGCCCTTCCGGGCTGCTAGTGTGTTTATGGCTGTTGCTAGTTGTTCTGCTATGGCCCATCCGATCACGTTTGCGTAATAATAGGTTATGTATACTGTGAAGCCGTAGTCAGTTAGTTTTTTGTCTCCAAAGTAGGCTTGGTCGAAGTAGTATGCTGCCTTGTCCTCGTTGTAGCTGTGTTTTGGTATTGCCAGGTTTACGTATGGTAGGCCTGATGGGGCGAATGTGTTGGGCTGGTAGGCCTCTCCGTTGAAAAAGTCTAGTATCATTGTGTAGTTTATTAGGTGGGAGAAGGCTTTTCTTACGTTTGTGTTGTTGAAGAAGTTTCGCGGTATGCCATCCTCATGTAATTCATCGTTGTCGTAAATTTTTCCATAACGGTTGTCTGGTGTTGGTTCAATGTCTAAGTTCATGTGCAACACAAATATAGTCATCTCTGGTATTGGGTAGTTTAGCCTTATTCCTGGTAGTGTTGGGCCGTTTCTGTTGTTGTCTACGTGGAGTGATGACGCTCTAGCTCGTGGTATTGCTGCAAAGTCGCATTCTCCATTTATAAGGTTTGTTATTCTAGTGTTTGTATCGGTCTGTATTACTGTCATTCTTTCAACGTAGCCTTTCGGTCTTATGCCTGTTGGTGGTGTTGGGCTATCTGGGTATGGCGGGCTTGGAGTTTTGGCTGGCCATCCACCCCAATAATCTGGGTTCCAGACAACAGACCATTCTGTTGTGGGGTCGTATCTGTCAAGTATGTAGGGGCCTGTTCCGCAGGCCACACCTGGGTGGGCAGCACCCTGCGGAATCTTGTCTATTGGGCTGTATTCCCATCTGCAGTAGTCAACCCAGCCTCCCCAGTTTCCATCCCAGTCAACTTGAACTCCTGGCACATTCGGATTCATGTCTGGACCGTTTGGAATAACATAGTTAATTATCCACTGCTTGCTAATTATGCAGGCCCAAGGCTGGCTTATTACTTGGAAGAATATTCTTAGTGGGTAACCTAGTGATAGGCTTGCCACGTCGCCCCAGAATTGTGGGCGTTGCTTGCCGTACCATGGGCTTGCGGGGTTTTCCTCAAAGAGCGGTACAGGTGTCCATGTTGGCGTTGATGTTCGAGGCGCTCTACCCTTGTTTGCTATGTTCAGCCAAACATGGGTGGAGTTGCGCTGAACAGCCTGATTTATCGGGTTTGACTCATCGCTTGGCCATTCACGGTCAGCCCCACGACAACTTAATAGTGGCTCATAAATCATCCATTGGGGTCCGCCGATGTAATCTTTCACCATCCAACGCTCAAAAGTGTACTCCACATCCTCCGTTGTTAGGGGGTACTCCTCCCACGTTATATTTCCAAGGTCGGACCTGCACCACGTGTGAAACTTGACACCTTCACGGATCTTGAAGTAAACAGTGAAGTTCGTATAGGCTGGGGCTGCAGGGTCAGGCGGGGCAACCCAAACCTGCGTAGCAAGCTTTGGAATGAAATAGTCATACCTCTCGCCGTCAAAGAATATTAATGGTTCGTAGACGTTGAATAGTAGCTCGGCGCTGGCCGTATCATAACAGTTTGCAGGATCCAGTGTTGTCGGACCGCCTCCAGCAATTGTGTTTACAACAAGCTCGTTTAGAGGCGTGGAGGCTTTGACAACACTAGCCTGAGGCACAAGTAACATGGCGCCAAGTATTAAAAGGGCCAGCATAACATTTCTCATTTCTCCAACCCTCAAAATCTAAAAAGGAAAAGGAAAATATAAAAATAGCTTTAAAGCCTACAACGGCTCAGCACCAATTTTAGGTGTCAAGTAAACAATACAAAAATGATGTTATGGGTAGTGTTTTCCAAAGTTTGTGCATGCTATGACTATTTCATCCATGCTTATTTTTCCATCATTGTTTATGTCTAGATCAGGATGATATTTTGGCTTTCCAATTGTTGAGCCGAAAGCATCACATAAGGCTACTATGTCATCCATCTTAACCTTAAAATCACCATCAACATCACCGGGAATAGTTACCCTAACTATTTCGTATGTATAGATATTATCTGAAGTGTCTGTTTCACCTAGGACTGGTTCTACGTAAGCCCATATTGTATATTTGCCATAGGCAAAGCCTATAGTGTTCCATGTGAAGGTTATTGTTGTTGAGACTCCATTTGATAAGTAATTTGTTTTGTTTCTATTACAGTTGTGTTTGCATAAAGGGTAACATTGAAAGTTTCTATATAGTTTCCTTTAACGGGCATTACCGCCTTCCGGAAACAGAAATCCTTAAAATGCTTTGTGGAACGATGGAAGAACACGTTAAAACGGGTTAAATCGTTGAAAAGCGTCTTAAAACGTCCCGTTTAAGTCTTGTTAACTCTTAAATTCGTTAAATTTTTCATTTTGCTGGGATAAGGGAGTTTTCCTCGATGATTGCTTAGTTAAGCGAAATTTAAGAAACTTAACAAAAGCGATGTGCGCGCGCATGCGAGTTTTCATTAAGTAAGATTTAAGGTTAGATTGGCGTTCAGGAGTGCCTTGTCTTCAAACAAAGGGAGTGAATTATGTTGTCTGCCTTTTATGTTGGTGGCTGCCAACGCATGCCGACTTTGCCGAAATTGGACACCACCGCGACTATATCGTCCATTTTTATTGTGCTGTCGCGCCATCCAGCTTTAGACGCGGATATGTCGCACCAGAAATTCCAGTTTGGCTTCCAAAAATTGCTTCCGAAAGCGGTGACAACCGCGACGATGTCGCTCATGCTTACTTTCCCGTCGAAGTCAACGTCGCCGTCAATGTAGCTCCATTTCCACATGGTGTATGCGTAGACGCCGAAAAAGCTGAAGCCTCCAGCCAGCATATAGTTTCCATCATATTTGTCATTTATTTGGGGAGACTGGTCGCGGACCAGGCAAAGATTACAAGTCTGCATTTTTTCCTTTGCATAGTTGAACATTGACTCTAAATCTGCGTGTGGATTGTGCAACCAATCTGTGTATGGATTGTTCACGAATAGATGGTAGGTGAATTGGCTGCGATCATGGAAAGGGCTTACAGTCGCGTTTTCATGCTCGCCTAGGCCTCCGGCTGCAGTTAAAATTATGGAGCCATTTCTTGCTTCCAGCTGTTGACCGCCATAAATATGCGCTTCAATGATTCTTATGAAACCGCCACTACTGCAGCTGTCTAATATTATTGCCAAATGCTTTGACCAGATGCCTTGGATGGGTAAATCATACCAGAAGATTTCTGGTCTAACCCACTTCGTGAAAAAGTCGTCTGTAATTGCCTGGTAATCATAAGTTACTATATATTCATCCGAATCGTCAATTTCATCATGATCCTTATCCCCTTTAGGCTGGTCCGGCCTATATCCGCCGTGGCCGCTAAAATAGAACAGTGCGTAATCGTCGGGTCCCGCATTATTTGCAAGCCAGTTCAGCCCATCCATGACGCCATCATAAGTGGCAGCCCAACCAAGCAAAACTCGAACCCTCCATCCTGCTTTAGCCAATTTGTAGGCAACGCTCATTGCGTCATTATTTACACAACGCTCTAAGAGTGTTTCGTTGGGCCAGCGTGCTTGCAAAGCTCCAACTACAAGTGCAAATTTGCGGCCGTTGGAGGGTACTGTGTATAGGGGGCCGTAGAACCATCCGTTAACCCAGCTTCTCATGTAGCACCTTACCCCTGCTGGCGGAATAGGAAGCATAACGAGACGTATACCATCCACTGTTGGACAATAAATGTCTCCATTTTGATGAAGACGCCAAGCATACTCCTCTGGAACAGGCGCCAAGTCAATATCTCCAGATAAGAGCTCATCGGTAATAGTTTCCCATGATGAAATTCGCCGAACAGTAAACTTTTCAACCCATCCTGCTGGCCTAATGCCGGAAGACGGCTGCGGCCAATAAGGTGGACTTGGGCCAGGCGCCGGCCATCTTCGCCAATAGTCGTTATATTTAACGACTGACCACCCGCTGGTTGGGTCATACCGGTCCAGAACATAAGGGCCTGTCCCACATGTAACGCCTGGAAAAGCTACACCCTGCGGAATTCGATCTAATGGGCTATATTTCCATCCCCAGTAAGCCACCCAGCCCGTGTAGTCTCCCCAGTTTCCATCCCAATCAACTTGTGCGCCCGGCACAGCATCATTCATGTCCGGACCGTTTGGAATAACATAGTCGATAATCCATTGCCTGCTCAATATTGCACAGAATGGCTGTGCAAGCGTCCTCAGAAATTCTATAGGCTGATAGTTGCCATCAATTATGTTGAACCAAACATGGGTTGCATTAGATTGAACTGCAGAATCAATCCTATGGCCTACCTCCAGAACAGGATATTGCCAAAAGAGACCAGCAGCGCCGCCTACCCCTAAAAGTGGTTCGTACAACGCAAGCTGCGGCCCACCCACATAGTCATGAACCAGAAGTCTCTCAAAACTGTACTCAACATCCCCCGTCGTCAAATTGTATTGAGTGAAGGTTATAGGGCCAATGTCTGACCTGCACCATGTATGGAAGGGCACTCCTACGCGTATCTTGAACCATACCGTGTAATTCGTGTAGGGAGGGGATGATGGAAATGGTCCAAAATGCAATCCCCATTCCTCAGCAAGCAACGGGATAAACAGATCAGACCTTTCACCATCAAACGAAATTAACGTTTCATAAACGTTTAGTATCAGCTCAGCACTTGCAGGATCATAGCACATAGCAGGATCCAATGTGGACGGAAACCCAGTTGTGCCCTCAACAAGCTCATAGGGGTTTAGTGGCTGATCCAGAGAAACAGTATTCTCGGCAACTGTAACATTAATAGCAAAGAACATAGCTGAAGCAAGCATACACATGGTTAATAGCGAAACCATACGCCTTTTCACTCTTATCCCTCCATTTCAATTTTCAAAAGAGGCTAAAAACAAAAAAGCCTCTCCTTCAATTGAAAATCCCTCATGAAAGCTTAAAAAATTTGTGGAAAAATGTTTCAGTCGCGCACATCTTTAAAACTCACAAATAGATCGATAGTTATGGTTAATTGAAAATTTTTCCATAAATATATGTGCGCGCCGTTTTTAATTTTAAAAACCTCATTTAACTTACCTGAAAATTATAATCATTGTCCTAATTCTTTAAACAATTACTCTTTGAACAAAGAGAAAAATGGGATTTTGCGGGGGATATCTCCAGCATGTCGTGGGTTCAAATCCCACCCCCTGCACCTTCTCAGAACCTACGACTCTAAAGCTTTCAGACAAGCCATAGAAGCCGCAATGAATAGGATCCCCCGGAGCAGTATGCCGAGCGGCATCCAGAACTGA
>Ga0315298_1008197_pt1 | contig 13420 bp, 18 predicted proteins | sample WHS_1_MG_FD_203077 | JGI IMG/M metagenome (GOLD analysis project Ga0315298, IMG submission 203077) | Extremophilic microbial mat communities from Washburn Hot Springs, YNP, Wyoming, USA - WHS_1_MG | ecosystem: Environmental > Aquatic > Thermal springs > Hot (42-90C) | place: USA: Wyoming...
TTTCCAACAAAAACGATTTCGCCATTTTTTATGGCTATGGCTCCATCCTCGATAACGCTGCTAAAATCACTCATGGGCAAAATAATGCATCCATATATTAGAATGTCAGCCTTCACAAACACCACACAAAATTAGAGAAGCAGAAAACAAATAAAAAGTATGCTAACCCACTTTTGAATTTCCGGGCCTTCTCCCTCTAAAGATTTAAGCCTAAACAGGTTTTAGAAGCTAATTCCGTGGTTATGCTTTTCCACCTTCTTAAGTAGGGAATGCAAAGCTGGCTGCGCCAAGTCTTCGCCCAACGTAGCATCCTTTGGAATCCCTGTGGCGCCTATCTTCTTGCATATGAAGTTAAGGGAATCCTCAGTGAAGTTCAGTAGGTTTTGGCCTTCGGCCGTAAGCTTGTAAACTTTCCGAGGCCTTTCATTGGACATGTCCCACTCGCTTTTCACATAGCCACTCTTCTCCAAAGCGCCTAAAAGCGGGTAAATTGTGCTTGGTCCAAAGTATACTCCAAAGTTTTTGCGGATCTTTGTTATTATCTGGTAGCCGTGCATGGGCTGGGAGCTTAAAAACTGAAGTACTATCAGGTCTAGGAGGCCCTTCATAAGTTTAACCTGAACCTCTTTTGAGTTGTTAACCAAGGCTTTTCCCTTCCTACTTGTGGTTTTGTCTAACAGTTTTTCTGTTAGACTTGGATACTATATGTCCATTTTTGGACATATCTCAAGACTCTATAAAGCATAAACAAAAATATAAACGTTCACGCTTACTCCAGACATAAAAAAGCATAAAAAAGCATAACAAAAACGCTATTCTAAAACATGCATAATCCATATAAGCTCAATAAAAAATAAGTCAAAAACAGAACATAAAAGGAAAAAGCCATGGAAGAAAACCTCAAAAAAGAAATTGTTCAACACATAACCAAAAACCTATTAGACATCCAAATACTAACACTAATAACCAAAGAACCAACATGGGGATACAAAATAAAAAAGCAAATAGAAGCCTTCTCAGGACTGAAAATACGCCACGGAGCCCTATACCCCCTCCTAAAAAAGCTTGAAAACAAAGGACTAATCACAAGCCAAAAACAACAACAAGGAAAACGCACAAGAAAAATATACACAACGACAGAAAAAGGAAAAACATACATACAAACATACCAAAATATAATAAAAGAACAAATACAAAACAATACATAGCGTGGAAATGATTGACGTAGCGATTGTTGGTGGAGGACCCGCTGGAGCCTACTGCGCATACAACCTAGCTGAAAACGGTATATACCCAACCATATTTGACCACTCACATCCAAGAGAAAAACCCTGCGGCGGAATGATATCACCCTTAGCCCAAGAACTCTTTCCATTCCTAAAAACGCTTCCAATACACCAAATCAGGAGAAAGATCATTTATTTTATCTCTCCTTTCAACAGGAAAGTTCCCATAAAGCTTGCAAAAAGTGAAGCCATCTGCGTGTCTAGATCGGATTTTGACTTTTTTTTGTTGAATATGGCTCTAGATGTTGGAGCGATATGGATAAAAGAAAAGGTGCTGAATGTGAAATCTAAACATGGTATATGGGAAATAGAAACTAACAAAAACGTATATTTCGCCAAAAAAATTGTCGGAGCAGATGGAGTTAATAGCATAGTCAGAAAGAAGGTCACGGTTCCTCTGGAAAACAAAGATAAAGGTATCTGTTTAGGATATTTTGCTGAAAATTTGGAAGAGGAAGAGGCGTCTTTCCATTTTCTACCACATAGAAAGGGCTATATTTGGATTATACCTAGAAGAAAAAGTACAAGTATAGGAATCAGCTGTTCAGAAATTACGCGAGCAAAAAACCTTGATTATGAATTGAAGGCATTCCTTAAAAAACACTACCCAAACATCAAGACCACTCACAAGTGGGCAGCGTGTATACCAAACATAAAAGAAACTAAGACATTCAAGATTCCAATTGCAGGAACCACTTGGTTACTAGTAGGTGATGCTGCTGGTCATGTAGATCCAATATATGGCGAAGGTATACCATATGCGCTTTTAAGCGGAGAACTGGCAGCCCAAGCAATAACCGAAAATAATTTACCCTTGTACGAGCGATTGTGGAGACATGCCTATGGACCAAGATTAATGTGGAGTGTCAAACTTAGAAAATGGTTATACAAAAGACATGTGTTAGAATGCTACTTTCAATTTCTCAAAATTCAAAGTTATATCTTAAGAAGTTAAATATTAAGGGGTTGGTGCGATAAATTGAACAGAAAGCTTTCTGGAGAGAGACTTTCCAAATACATAGTAAAAGTATTTGATGAAAAGGGTAGAGAAGCGTTGGAGATCGCCAAAAAAGTTATGCTAGAAGAGGCAGAGAGACTGGAATGTAAAGAAGTACGGGAAGCGATTAAATATTTCATGAGTGACTATTGGAAGGATACTACCCGACCAGCGTTACTATCCATTGTATGTGAAGCCTTAGGTGGAGATTCAAACACAATCACACCAATAGCTGTTCCATTAATACTTATTAGTGGGGCTACAGACATACACGATGACATTATCGACCAAACAAAAGCTAAACGGGGCAGACCAACGGTTTATGGGAAATTTGGAAGAGAAATCGCACTATTAGTTGGAGATGCCCTTCTGTTTAAGGGGCTTATGCTTCTTCATGAAGCAAGCAAAAAGGTTCCAATCGAAAAAGTAAACATAATCTTCAATCTTTTACAGAAAGCTTATTTCCAACTGGGCGATGGAGAGGCATTGGAAGTATCGCTTAGGAGTAAGGAAATAAGTGTAGAAGAATACCTTAAAGTGGCTGAAAGAAAGGCCGCTGCTTTAGAAGCGTATATGCGCATAAGTGCCATTTTAGCTAACGCCACAAAGGAGGAAACTCATGCTCTGGGAAAGTTTGGCCGTATTTTAGGCATTTTAGTGATTTTAGGGGATGACAACGCCGATATGCTTGATCCTTCAGAGCTGATAAATAGAATTAAAAATGAAATACCGCCACTGCCGTTAATCTACGCCCTACAAGAGCCGGACTTAAGAAGGGAAATACAGTCAATATTACAAGGGAATTTAACAAATAGAGCGGCTGTGAAAATCCTGGATCTGGTATATGAAGCGAACATCTTTAACAAGGTTGAGAAACACTTTCTAAATTTAATAGAGGAAGGAAAGGATATATTAAAAATAATTTCAAATAACAAACTGCTTATCCAAATTTTGGAATCAACTTATCCAAAAGGATAACTACCGATAGAGTTCCCACAATCGGACAGGAATTCGCTTCTCCTTTCTCTTCATATACCACACCATTTGTATTTGTGTACAACACTAATATAAATAGTTTGCCTAAAACTCTAATAACTTTGACCCTTATAAAAAGATATAGAGATATAGATGCCTAGAGGGGTTAAGGTGAACAGATTTCATTTGCATAAAAGTGTTGTTTCAGTGTTATTCATGCTGGTGAATGCTTTTTTGTGGTTTTACCTAATTTCAAACGTGTTGATAGATTTTTCAGAGGAATACGAATTAAATAGGATGGTGTTATTTTCACTTCACTCTTTTGGAGCAATCATAGGAGAAGTTGCTGCCCTGCCCTTGTCTAAGTTCCATTACAAGACTCTAATTTTCTGGACGCTGCTTGGTGCTTTTGCGTCACTGCTACCATTGTTGCATTTATCATCGTTGTACATTCAGATAATTTGCTTCATATGGGGTTTTTCATTTGGACTAGGGCTACCCCTCTGTTTAAGTTATTTTGCGAGGAAAACAACATTTGAAAACAGAGGGCGCCTCAGTGGAGCAATATTTCTTTTATCCTTTTTTGGCACTTCACTTTTTGTAAATTTGTCTTACATGCTTAAAACATCGCCATTACTCTTCTTATTTCTCTGCCTTTGGAGATTATCAGGGATTCTTCCTCTCGTTTTCATAATGGGCGAACAAAAAATTTTCAAAAAAAATGTAGTGACTTCTAAAGGCCCACCGGCGATGTATACGGGGGTGCTTTATCTATATTTCACTCCGTGGCTTATATTCAATATCGTTGATGGTCTTGAGGGGACGCTTTTAAGGGACTTTGTGAAAGCCGCTTTCCCTGGACATTATGCTACTTTGCAAACGCTATATTCGATTCTTCTAGCAATTTGGGCGATTTTAGGCGGTTTCTTATGTGATTTGATAGGACGAAAACCATCAACAATCTTAGGCTTCACTGCCATGGGAATTGCTTACGCAATAATAAGTATGGTTCCAAAGGTTTTATTTGCATGGTTTTTTTTCTATATTTGCGACAGTGTTTCATGGGGGTTATTAATTACAATTTTTATCCCACTGATATGGGGGGATTTATCCCGTAAGGATTTAGAGGAAAAATGTTATCTCATTGGGACTATTCCTTTCTTCCTATCGGCTATTGTTCAAAATTTCTTTGCCGATTATATGAAGTTTCTTAGCGAAGCTAATGCCTTTTCTTTGGCGGCTTTGTTCTTGTTTTTGGCTATTGTCCCGTTATTATTCGCCCCTGAAACTCTGCCTGAAAGAGTGCTTAAAGAAAGGGATCTTAGGAGTTATATTGAGCGGGCTAAGCGAGTTAGGGAAAAGTTTACTAAAGGCTGAATTCGCTTTTCAAAGAGGTGATGCGCAGCTTGTTCTTCCATTTGATGTTGACGACCGAGTGTGATTTAGAGTGCCGTTATTGTTTTGGTGAAACCTTAGAAGATTTTGATAGTGATTTCGGCGGTTTTGATGTGGATTATTCCTTGCCCAGGCGCATATGTTATGATGTTGATTTGTTGGGGCGTTTTTGCGGTTTGGACATGGACTGTGTTTTGATCTTTTATGGTGGTGAGCCCCTGCTTTGCCTAAACGATGTTAAGCGTGTAATGGACAATGTTAAGGCTAAACACTTTGCTGTCCAAACTAATGGTTTGCATCTAGACCGGCTAGAGACGGCCTACCTTAACCGTTTCAGCGTTATTTTGGTTTCTATCGATGGGAATGAAGCGTTAACGGATTTTTATCGGGGGCGAGGCGTTTTCCGCAAGGTCATCGACAATTTGAGGCTTGTTAAGAGAAAAGGCTTTAGGGGCGAGGTTATTGCGCGGATGACAGTCATGGAGGAAACCGATATCTACAGGCAAGTTTTGTGGCTATTAAACAATGAAAAGTTTCCTTTTTCTTCCATTCATTGGCAGCTTAACGCCAGTTTTTGGAACGATTTTGAGAGGCGAAACTTCCAGAAGTGGAGCGAGGAAAGCTATAATCCTGGAATCCGCCGCCTTGTCAAGTTTTGGGTTGACCAGATGGAAAGGCGGGGTGTTGTTTTGAGGTTTTACCCGTTTTTGGGTGTTACCCAGTCTTTTTTGTTTGGCGAGGAAAAAGCGCTTTTGCGTTGTGGTGCCGGTTGGATAAATTATGCTATACAGACGGATGGGCATATTGTGCCTTGCCCGAGCATGTGGGGTATGCGGGACTTCTACTTGGGGCATGTTAGCACTGCGGATTCGTTAAAGCTTAGGAAGGTTTTTGTGGGCGAGCCCTGTACAAGTTGCAAAATCTTCGGCATTTGTGGTGGGAGATGCCTATACGCCAACGTAACGAAACGCTGGAAGCCTGAAGCCTACCGGCTTGTTTGCAAGACTGTTCAGAACATGATTGAAGCCATTTTGGGCGAGTTGCCCAGGATTAGGGAGCTAATTAGGATTGGTAGGGTAAGGGTTGAGGACTTCAACTTTTTGAAATATGTTGGTTGTGAAATAATCCCCTAGTGAGGCATCATACTTGCGGGAAAATAGCTGCACAGCAGTTTTATTTTCGCTACCTCCTCCCCTCTAGATTTCTGCTTGAAAAGATTGCCGGCGTATGCATGAAATTGTGAGACGGCAGAAGATTTAAGCTGGACAGCGTGTTTAATTCAAGGTTGTGGATTGGATTGTCCACCTTCTTTGAAATTGAAGGAAATACCTTGGAAGGTGTGTTTAGGAAGCGGCTAACCCGTTTTTCGGCAAAGGTGGAGGTTGGTGGGAAAATTGTAGAGTGCTTTTTGCCCAACCCTGGAAGGCTCAGCGAACTTCTTTCTCATGGCGCGAGGGTTGTTTTGAAAGAAGTTTTTGCTAGTGGAAGGAAAACAGTTTATGACATTGTTAGCGTTTATCATGGAGACACGGTGGTTTCTGTTGATTCACGTCTTCCTAATGGGCTTGTTTACGAAGCCTTGAAAAATGGCGATTTGCCGGAATTTGCTGGCTACGCAGAAGTCAAGCCTGAACAACGTTATGGATGTGCGAAGTTTGACTTTCTTCTCGAAGGGTTTGGGCTTAAGCCCTGCCTTTTGGAGGTTAAGTCCTGCACTCTTGTTCGGGATGGAATTGCAATGTTTCCAGACGCCCCAACAGAAAGGGGAGCTAGACATGTTTTGGAACTTGCCAAAGCCTTAAGGGATGGGTATAGGGCTGCTGTGCTTTTCGTTGTTCAGAGGGACGACGCCAACATGTTTAAGCCTAATGATGATTTGGACTCAAAGTTTGGAAGAGCCCTCCGCATGGCTGCAAAAGATGGAGTGGAAGTTTACGCTTATACAGCTAGCTTTAAGGGGAGGAGGCTGATGCTTGGTGGGAAAATTGGAGTTGTGCTTTAGCCATGTTGTGTTTAGGCTGGTGGAAAGGGAAATTATAAAAATGGGTTTGTATGAGAACATTTAACCCAAACTTGGATGGAGATGTCGTTCATGGCTAAGGCTGTTTCGAGAAAGTTTGTGGCTGTCGACCCAGCCAAGTGCACGGGCTGCAGCCTATGCGAATACGTCTGCGTTTTAGAAAAGAACGAGCCCCTATGGAATCCTTTAAGGTCTAGGATTAGGGTTATACGCTTAACACCAGCCTTCAACCTAGCCCTAACATGCCGGTTCTGCGAAAATGCCCCATGCGTCAGAGCTTGCCCCAGAAAAGCCCTAACCCAGTCTGAGGAAGGCTTCATCCTCGTTGATGAGGCAAAATGCGACCGCTGCGGCTGGTGTATTCAAGCCTGCCCATACGGTGGAATTTCGCTCCATCCAGACAAGACTTCTGTTTTGGTATGTGACCTGTGCAAGGACAAGCCAGAAGGACCCCAATGTGTTGAGTTCTGTCCAGAAGAAGCCCTAGAAATTGTAAGCGGTGACGATGTTGTAACTAAGAAGTGGGTTGCAGCCATGGAAAAAGTGCCGGCAAACATTGAGAAGCTTACAAACCTTGTTAAACGTCGGGAGTGGGCTGTCCTTTTCGAGGAAGCAGAGGAACGGGCTAAGAGGCTTTCGGAAAAGCTTGAGGCAATAAACAAAAAGTGGGGTTACAGGCTTAAGCAGCTTTAGGTTAGCGTTTGCTTTCGCAGTCGAAGCATAAGTCGCTCTCGCGGTTTGTCCAGAAGACTTTGCCGCATTTCTTGCAAGTGGTTTTTCTCAGTAAGCCTTTTTCTTCGGTTTTCATTGGCGTTGCGGCTAGTTGGGGTTTTGGGAAGGTTATGGCTTTTTTGTGGCATAGGGGTTCACATGCAGTGCAGCCACTAACGCATTTTTGGGGATTAGCCACAACAGCCTTGCCGTCTATGAAGGCGAATACGCCGTTGGGGCAGTATTCCACGCATCGGGGCTTACCGTAGGGTGCACAGCCGTCGCATTTTTCTGGGAAGATTGTTGGATACCATGGGGTGCAATCCCTAGCCAACGCCATGCTTTTTCACGCTTCCGCCTTCAATTTTTTGCGGCAGTCATAGCAGTATCCCGTTTCAAAGTTTGTTAGGAAGGTTTTGCCGCAGCCCTTGCACCGCACTTCTTTTAGCATGCCCTCTTTTATTGGCTGAACAGCCTTTAGGGAGTCTACTGCCTCTTGGGCGCATGGGCAAGGCCGTTTTACTCCGAAATCGTTTTCGCTTGTCATGGCCTACAACGACCCGCTTAACATGCCGTACAATAGCCCAAAGGTTACGCTCCCAGCCCAGGCGACTATGAAGTAGGTTGCCACAACCTTCCATTTAGCTATTCTGGAAACTGCCATGGCGTTGGCTACATCGTATGGTTGTCCCATAAGCCAGCTTAACAATGCGCCTTTTGACATGCCTAAATCCCACATGGCTTTGCCAAGGACAACCTCAACAAGTGTTGGCGTGTAAAGTGGTCCGCCGAGCACTGAGGCAATCAGTATTCCTGTAACTCCTGTTAGATATGTTCCAACAATGTCTTCTGGTAGGAATGCTTCGACATAGCTTACTACAATCAATCCAAGTATGAAGAATGGGAGGATCTGCTTTGCCAAGTATCCGGCAAATTTCAAAGCTGCCCAAAGCCTCTCATCCAATGGGGGTTTAACAATTTCCACTTTGGCTGAGGCTGAAGCTGCGTTGGCTATTTGATGTTCTTTCTCGACGGCTTTGCCCCACGGAGTCTTTGAAATTATTATGCCTGCAGCCAGAGCTGTTGTTGCTGATGCTATTATGCGGACGCCGGCAACCTCCCAGGAGATCATCTCGCCAGTTAGCAGAATTGTTAGGATATTTGATGCGGGTGCCATCAAAAGGAATGTTATTGCTGGGCCTATTCCTGCTCCTGCGTATAGGACTCCGCCGAACAGTGGGACCATTGTGCATGAGCAAACTGTTAGGAAAGGCGCCATTGCAAGGGCAAGCCCATAACCAACTGCCTTGCTGCTTCCCATGTATTTTGTTATGGCCTCTTTAGGGACAAACTCGTAGATTAGGCCTGCGACTGTGAATGCGAAGAGTAGGCATATTGTTCCGTGGCTGAAGTAGTCGATGAGGTAGACTATGGGAATCTCCCATAATGGGAGTGGGCGTAAATCAACGGGTTTTGATTGCGGTGCAAGTGAATACGCAACTATGCGGCTGTAGATTAGAAGACCTATAACAACTATTATGAAGGCTAGGATTACGCCGGCTCTTATGGCTCTTTTTGTTTTTTCTTCCATGTGCTTTTTCGCCTTCCGCCTTTATTTGGCTGCTTCCATTATCAGTTTCTCAACTTCCTCTGGGCTTGGAACCCGTCCCATGATTTTGACGGTGTTGTTTATGGCTATGGCTGGCGAAACTAGGACGCCGTATTTTTGGACGATTTCCTTAGACATTATGTTAGCCTTTTCGATGTTCACCATGACGCCAGCCTGCTTGAGTTTCTCCGCGGCTTTCTCTACAGCCCATTTGGCTGCTTGGCAACGACTGCATGGCGGATCAGGCCCTATAACCTCAACCTTTACTTCTTTCATTTTATTTTCACCTTGGAAATTGTGAGTGAATATAGCAATATTTAAATATTGTTATAGACTTCGCTTTAAACGTGCATCCAACAATGAAGAACATGGAAAAGTTTAGGGCTAAAGTGTTCAATGCGCTTGCCGATCCGGTGAGGCTTAAGATTCTTGAATGTTTACGCGGTGGTGAAAAATGTGTCTGCGAAATCGTCCCTTATGTTGGGATTCCCCAGCCACTGGTTTCTAGGCATTTGGCAATTCTGAAAAGTTGTGGGCTTGTGAAGTTTAGGAAGCATGGAAACAGAAGGTTCTATTTTGTAAGCGACCCTGCTGTGTTTCGTGTAGTAGACGCTGTTAATGCAGATTTGGTGGATGCGCTTTCAAAAAAGGTTATTGAAGAGCTGGTTTAAAGGAGGAAAGGGTAAATGGCAAAAGAGGGAGAATGGCAAGAGGGAATGCCAACTCACGAGAACATACTTTTCTCATGTTTTGGGGGATTGTCAAACACTGGACTTACAAGTGCGCTGGCATGTTTAGAAGTGGTTAAGGAATTGGGCCTAGAAAAAGTGGCCATTGGATGCTTGCCTTCGGTGCCGCTTGGCGTTAAGCCCGTTTTAGGCAAGTCGAAGGCTGCAAAGAAGATAATAACGGTGGACGGTTGCCCCTTTGAATGTGCGAGAAAGACTATAGAGGCAGCTGGCTTCAAAATAGCCAAAAGCATTGTTCTTGCTAGAGATATAGGCATGAAGAAAGTGGCTTTGCACACGGACATTGGAAAGGGCTTAGGCGTTGAAAAATACATTTCCCAAGAAGACATAAAGAAGGCTAAGGAACTAATTATAAAGGCGATTATGGAGAAATAAGTATGGCAGTTCAGCCAAAGATTCTTCCCTTGTGCTATAAGGTTGCCGAACACGAAAACGTTATCTGGGTTTGCGACGGAGCGGCAAACGTTGGCCAAATAGGGCATGCAGTAGGCGTTTTGCTGACAAATCTTGATAAGGCGAGGATGTGCTGCACAACAGCCGTTGCGGCAGGCTCAAAACCGCATTTAGAGATCGCAGAGAAAGCGATGAAAAACATAGTTATAAACGGGTGTGGCAACAGATGCGCCTCGAAGGTTTTGGAGAAAGCCGGTAAAAGGATAGATTATGAAATTGACATATCTAAGTACTTGCAGAAAGTACCTACGCTTGACATATATGAGGCAGATGTAAAGAAAATAGCAGAAGTGGTCATGAAAGAAGCAAAGCTGTAGTGACTAGAATCATGGTTTATGAAATTTGCATCACGGAAAAAACACCATGCCTCCTAGAGCCTAGAAAACTTCAAATCACAGCCCAGGCGAGTCAGCCGTTAAACGATATAATCCCCATACTTTATTTGGCTGTACCGCATTCGCAGTATGCGAAAGCCTTCGGCTCCGTAACATTCCTTCTAGATGGAAAGCTTGTAACAGTCTACTCTTCTGGAAGGATTAATCTCGGATGCGTTTTAAGAGAGGAAATAGCATTAAAACTCCTAGAAAAGCTGAAGACTTTATTGGATAAGGCTTTTGAATATTACGAGAAGCATGGTTCTCCAGATCCCAAGCTTGTGGACACCAAGCAAAAGCTTAACCCCCTTGAAATATACAAGCATCTGCCCAAAACAAACTGCAAGGAATGCGGAGAACAGGGATGCTTCCCCTTCGCTGTAAAACTTGCAAACGGAGAAAAATCCTTGCAAGAGTGCACTCAAATCCAACAGCAAAAATACAGCGCCAATAGGGAACAATTGGAGAAGATGATACAACCAATAAAATTGGAAATCTGATTTCGCGTTCTACAAAGGGAATGAAGAAATGAGCTGGGAATTCGAGGAACTTTTATTCGCAGATATTCTTGTTAAAAGGATTGAGATTAAGGAGATTTCGCCTTGCACGGCTGATCCTGAAAGGATTAAGTTTTTGGCTTATGCTGACAAGCCCCTGGAGGGTGTTTTGCCAGTTCTCTATTTGGCTATTCCAAATGCCAAATATTCTGAAAAGCTTGGCGCCTTAAACTATATGCATCATCAGCATTTGATAACGATTTTTGCTAATGGCAGGATTGGCATGACCTATGTTAAGGACAGAAACGAGGCATACCAGCTTGTAGAAGAGGCTAGACGATTAATAAACCGCGCATTAATATACTTAAAAACTCATGGAAAGCCGAGCCCAGAAATGGTTCAAGCCAAGAAGGAGCTAACTCCAACAAAAATTTATGAGCTGCTGCCAAAGACAAACTGCAAAATGTGCGGCGAACAAAGCTGCTTCGCTTTTGCAGCCAAACTTTTAAATGGTGAAAAAACATTACAGGACTGTCCGCCGCTGAATTCCAGCGAACACTCTATGAATAAGCTTCAAATAGAAAAGATGATGAACCCTATAAAGCTTATGTAAAGGCTTTTAAAACATATTTAAATATTTTAATTTCACTAGTAACTCTTGGGAACCAGCAAATGTCCGAATCTAAAGTTGATAAAAGGCTTATGCGCCTTCTAAGTTCTGGACTTTGCCCTCATGAGGACCCGGCGAAATATGCGGTAGAGTTAAGACAGCTTGCAGATAAAGTGGCAGGAGCTGATGAAGCAGAGAAGCATTGTAGGGTTTTTAAGGCGTTGGCAGACACTACCAGGCTTAGAATTTTGAAACTTTTGGATGTTAGAGAGATGTGTGTTTGTGAAGTTATGATAGCACTAGATCTAACACAGCCCACGGCTTCCCATCATTTGAAAATACTGGAAAACGCGGGACTTGTAAAAAGCAGAAAAGAGGGCAAATGGGTTTACTATAGCATTACAAACCCAAAAATTATTGAAACAATTTTTAAGTCGGACTTAGTTAAGCCTTAACGGCATCCATACTTCTCTCCTAATTCACTAAGCATCTGTTTAAGTTCCTGCCTAGATGGAAAGCTGATGGCGCCAACCGGACAGCGGGGTCTGCATGACTCGCAGCCTACAAGACAGTCATAGGGTCTTACAACCACTGCCTTATCTCCTTGCTTTTCATAAACATGTTCGTGGCAGAATTCAACGCAGATTCCGCAGCCCGTGCAGAGCTCATGGTTAATTGTCGGATACCACTTGATCTCTTTTCGCGGTATCCCTAAATACGTCTTCTCTTGGCTCAAACTTCTCATCTTCTGAAATTTACGTTAAACGCCATTGTTAGGGATTGGTTGTGGTGTATCCATACTTCTTCCTTAGCTCTCTAAGCTGACGCTTTAATTCCTCTTGCGACGGAAAGCTTATGGCCCCTGTTGGACAGCGCGGGGCGCATGATTGGCTTGGAACATTGCGTTAAATTTAGCATATTTTACAATTAAATCGTCCAGTATGAACATATAATTAGGTCGTCCCGCTTAAACTGCTCCTTAAGAAATTTTATCACATCTTCCTCTTCCAAGTAAGGGTTTCCCTTCCCGTCCCTTCTTAACGCGATACCCGTCTCTTTTAGCCTTTCACCACCCCTTGGAGAATCTATCATAACATAGTAGGCTGGTCCAGCTGGAAGTATAAGCCTTAAATTGGTCAGTTCTCTTTGTGGCGACAAGCCGTTCTGCTCAATGTTGTAGACTATTGCTTTAGGCTTAAGTCTTTCGGCTAACTGCTTAAACTCAGCCCAGCTTCTAAGCTTCACAACGCCCTCGCCTGAGCCTTCTTTTGGCTGCATTGTCGTGCTCCTCTGAATAATGGTATTCCCTATTTATGGGAAGAGCTCTATCTCCTTTTTGGCTCCGCATTTCACGCAGACAAGCCTAACATGGGACTTGTCCTCTGTTAGACCCTCAGCCTTCCATTCGTGGTCGCATTGAGCTTTGCCCTCTCTTGTTTCGTTCATTTCGGTTCCTCAGCATAAACTTCATATTCAAGAATTTAAATTTATTGTTTTTAATGCATAACACTTATATATGTAACACTGTTATCTAATTTAGCGATTAGAATGTGTGGACCGAGAAGCCATTGCGGATGCTGGCACGAATACCCAGAACGGGGATGGATACAATTCCTCATAATGAGAGTGCTTTATGAAAAGCCAATGCACGGCTACCAACTCCTAGAAGAAATCGAGGAAAGAAGCCAAGGATGCCACAAACTTGAACCCGGCTCCATATACACGCTCCTAAGAAGGATGGAGG
>Ga0315298_1008198_pt1 | contig 13417 bp, 13 predicted proteins | sample WHS_1_MG_FD_203077 | JGI IMG/M metagenome (GOLD analysis project Ga0315298, IMG submission 203077) | Extremophilic microbial mat communities from Washburn Hot Springs, YNP, Wyoming, USA - WHS_1_MG | ecosystem: Environmental > Aquatic > Thermal springs > Hot (42-90C) | place: USA: Wyoming...
CGTGATGGTCACCTGTTTCATACGCTCAATGATCCCGTCGGGCACCTTGGGGCGGCCATCGGCGAAGCGCTCACCATGCCATTCGGGGGTGTACTCTATGAGCTCCTCAGGGGAAAGGTTCAGCGGGGCAAACTTTTCCATTTCCTTCTTCCTCCGTGCAAGATCAGCGGCTTATTATAGCTGCCCGCCCTACGCTTTACAAGCGCGGGCGATCCGGCGGGCATGCATCTTTTGCTTGATGTGCGCGCGAACGAACTCGTATAATGGGCCATAGATGGTTACCGAACACAGGGAAACCATTACTAATCAAAGGTGGTGCGAGTAAAACTATAACGAGGGTGAAGATGAGAATAGAGAGAGTAGCGCCCTTTCTGGTAGATCGCTTTCTCATCGTGCGCGTTTACACCGACCAGGGGATCATCGGCACCGGCGAGGCAGGCCTTTGGGCCCATCAGCGTCTGGTCTATGAGGCTATCCGCGAGTTAGGCGACTATTACCTCGGCCAGGATCCTGCGCGAATAGAGCATCATTATCAAGTCGTCTCGCGGGATACGCACTTCATGGGCTCTGTGTTGAGTGCGGCTCTGAGCGCCATAGATGTAGCCCTTTGGGACATATTGGGCAAATCGCTAAACCAACCTGTCTATCAGTTGCTTGGCGGCAAGTGTCGTGACAAAATCAGGGTATTTGAGAATGTGGGTGGTAACACGCTGGAAGAACGAGCGAAAAACGCAGCGCACTTGGTCGCCCGAGGCTTTACTTCGTTGCGTACCATGCCTTTCTTCGCCGGTTGGGAGCAGCATCCCCCAACGAAAGTTATCTCTACGGCAGTGGAGATCGTTCGGGCCATCCGCGAGGCTGTAGGGTACGAGATAGATCTGGGGTTGGAGATCCACCGTAACCTCAGGCCGGAGGAGGTGATCGTCCTAGCTCACGAGCTTGAGCCTTTCCGCCTCCTTTATCTAGAGGACCCCCTCGCACCTCAGAGCCTAGAGGCCATGCGCTATATCGCCGGCCACATTAACATCCCTTTGGCCACTGGAGAGCGTTTCTACAGCCTGTATCAGTTTAAGGAGCTCATAGATTCCCGGACGGTCAGCCTCATTCGCCCCGATGTTTCCCTGGTTGGCGGGTTTACCCAAGCCAAAAAGATAGCTGCTCTGGCCGAAGCCTCATTCATCGGCATCTTCCCTCACCTCATGGGCAGCCCGGTGAACACCGCCGCCTATGTGCAGTTGGATGCGGCCATTCCCAACTATGTGCTCCAGGAAAGCAACGAAGGGGCCGACGCCTTTAATGACATCGTAGATGAGCCGCTCAGGCGAGAAGGCGGCTATGTGATCGTGCCCGACCGCCCGGGAATCGGCCTGGAGATCAACGAAGAAAGGTTAGCATGGTACCCTTACAAAGGGCACAAGATCGTCGGTAGCTTCCATGCTGATGGCTCTGTGGCCCATTAGAGAAAGGGTTTATGCTCCCTTGTGGGCCAAGGCCAACTCTCTGAGCAGCTCTGTCTGGCCCAAGTGATAGGTCTCGTGATAGTATAAGAAGAATAGGAGCTGGCCCAGCGTCGTTGTGCCCAGGAAGCTCTGGACCTTTTTGTTCAGCTCTTCCGAGCTGATATGCCCTAGAACCTCATCAATGGTCTTCTGACTTTGCTCCAAAAGCTCTAAAAGCGTCTCCAGTTTGAGGATATCCTCGCCATCGGCACAAACGGGGGCAGAGCCATGGCCATAGCGCTTGGCGTGAGCCTCGCTCAGAAGGGGCGGCTGGCCCAGTTGTTGTAACACCAAGTTGCGGGTTTCGGCGATGTGTCCCAACACCCAATTGAGGCAATTGCCGCGCACGGGTGGCTGGAGGACGCTGTCGGCGTGGGTTAAACCCTGAGTTTGTTGTTTGATCATATCCAGGTTGCGCGCGAAGGCGTCCGCGAGATCCTTTGGCCCGATCATTTCGCACTCCTTTCGTTAACTGACCACGGTAAACGCTTTGATCGCCCTTCTATTGTGGCCAAAAAACCCACCGCGGGCAAGCGGTTCATTACACTGTTGGATTGCCGATCATCGGCATTCGTCGGCATTTTGGCTTGCGTACTCGCTTGTCGGACCGTTTCTTGACGGAAAGTCCGTCTGGCATTGGAGCATGCTGAGACGCATGTGCTTGTGCCCCGTTTTGCCATGGCGCAAGGCCAGGATCTCGGCAGTAATGGAGATAGCGATCTCTTCTGGCGTGCTACCGCCTAGGTCCAGGCCGACCGGTGTGTAGAGCATACTCAAATCCAAGTTCCTTCCCAATTCCTCTCTCAACTGCTGCACGAGCGCCGCGGCTTTTCTCTTAGAGGCCACTAGACCGATGTAGTGCGGCGCCCAACCTGCGGTCAAAATCCTTTTAAGCACCTCATAATCCATGTCGTGATCGGGGGTGGCGACCACATAGAAGCCTCCCTCAGGTATTGTCTCGCCTTGGAGTGCAACCCTATAATCGTCCGTTATCAGGCGGTTAGCGCCTTCGATCTGGGCCATTAGCTCAGGCCGAGGGTCAACTACGACGACATAAAAGTGTAAAGGCCTCAAGCAATTCACCAAGGCTTTGCCCACATGTCCGGCGCCAAATAGGTATATGCGCGTCTTGTGCCCCAAGTATTCGTAGAGCAAAGCTATCCGGCCTCCACAGATCATGCCTGTCGGTTCGCCGTCAAGCAACTGGCCCTGATCAGTAAGAGCGTAGTGGATCAACTGCGATTGGCGCAAGGCCAATAGCTCAAGGGCTTTGGCTACGGCCAGCCGCTCCAATGCTCCGCCCCCCACCGTACCCAACGTTTGGCCATCGGCGCGTACCAACATTTTGGTGCCCGGCAAGGCCGGCGTGGAGCCTTGTTTATCTGCCACGGTCACCAACATAGCCTCCTGCCCTTTTTGGCGCAATTCCAAGATCGTTTGGTAAATAAGGTCCAAATCGTAGCCCAGCATCGGATTACCTCCATAGAAAAGGCGCTCGTCTTTGGGGCACGGTCACCCCAAATCCCAGCGCCATTGCGAGAGCCTCCTCGGCCATACTTTTTATCCTCCGCCGACTGCCGGCAGAAAGCGCACTTCGCTCTCTTCCTCAACAGGGGTGCGCAACCCTAGTGGCGCTACCACGTTGTCTATGGCCACAGCCAATCCCGGTGCCAATTTGCCCTCCGGTGCCAGACGTGCCTTTATGCCAGGGTAGGCGGCCTCGAGGGCCTCGATGACCTGGGCCACAGTGCGCCCGGAGACACGTACTGTGGCCTTTCCCCCGGTCAAGTCGCGCAATAGGGAGGGAATCCAGACCAGCGCCATGTTTCAGATGACTCCCATACTTCGCAAGATGCGCTCCGGGGTCATCGGCAGTTCAGTAAGGCGTGCACCGGTAGCCCGGTAGATCGCGTTGGCGATAGCCGCAGGAGGGGGTACGATGGGGACCTCACCGACGCCGCGCACACCGAAGGGGTGTTCCGGCCAAGGAACCTCTACGATCACCACGTCGATGGGCGGCACGTCGAGCGTTGTTGGCATCTTGTAATCAAGGAAGTTGGGGTTGAGCATCTGCCCTTGTGGGGTGTAGACGTAACCCTCATAGAGTGCCCAGCCGATTCCCTGGGCTACTGCGCCTTGTATCTGCCCTTCGATCTGGCCCGGATGAATGGCTCGGCCCACGTCCTGTACGGCGGTATAGCGCAGGATATGTACCTTGCCCGTCTCAGGATCCACCTCCACATCGACGATATGCGCGCCGAAAGCCCCGCCCCATCTGCGCACATTCACGTCGCCCTTCCCGCGCACTGGGCCGCCCATCGCGGATGCTTGCCTGGCCAATGCGGCGAAACTCATCTCTTGGATGCCATCCGGTGTGTTGGCCCGGAACATTCCGCGTTCGTAGATCACCTTGTCTGCCGGTAGGCCCCAGAGCTGGGCTGCGCGCGCTTTCATCTGGGTGATGACATCCTTGGCTGCCTCCACTACCGCTATGCCGGTGGCCATGGTCGTTCTACTTCCTGCCGAGGAATCCGAATAGCCCATTACGTCGGTATCGCCCACGGTTGAACGGATGTTCTCCAAAGGCAAGCCCAGAACCTCGGCCGCTTGCATGGCCAGGCTGGTACGCGTGCCAGTGATATCTACCGACCCGGTGGTGAGCGTCACCGTGCCATCTTCGTTCACGTTAATCATCGCGCTGGAGCGCGCACCCCAGTTGCCCCAATAGCCCAGGGCTACGCCCCGGCCGCGATGGGGGCCACCGAGCGGTGCCTTATAATGGGGATGGTTACGTGTGGTCCGCAGCACTTCCTCGGCGCCGATACTCCGATGGCGATTGCCAGTGACAAGAAGTGTTCCCTCATGAGCGATGTTGCGCAAACGCAGCTCTATGGGGTCCATGCCCAGCTTTTCGGCTAGCTCATCTATTAGGGTTTCCATCGCAAAGGTGGCCTGAGTGGCGCCGGGGGCCCGGTAGGAGCCCGTCTTGGGTTTGTTCACCACCACATCGTAGCAGTCTATTTGTCCGTGAGGGATTTCGTAGCTGGCAAAGATGCAATAAGCTCCCGAGCCGACAGGCGAGCCAGGATAGGCACCAACCTCGTAGAAGAGCTCGGCTTTAGCTGCAGTGAGCCGGCCGTCACGCTTTGCACCTATCTTGAGGCGAATCACACTGCCTGAAGTGGGGCCTGTGGCCAAGAATACTTCGGCCCGCGACATGGTGATCTTGACCGGACGGCCGGCCTTGCGGGCGAGCAAGGCCGCTGCTACATCAACATAACTGATGTTCTTGCCGCCGAAGGCACCTCCCACTTCGGTAGGGATCACACGTATTTTGGACAGCGGACAACCCAGCGGTTCAGCTACTTGCGCACGGGCATCGAAAGAGCCTTGTGTGGTGGTGTAAAGTGTTAGGAAACCATCAGGGCTCCAGACCGCCGTGGCCGCATGGGGTTCCAGATAGCCTTGATGGACGGTGGCTGTGCGGAACTCGCGCTCGAGGATCACGTCGGCCTCCGCAAAACCTTGCGCTGGGTCGCCCTTGAGATATTGGAAGTAGCTGGCAATGTTGCTAGGCTTTTCGCTGGGCCCGGCCAGTGATTCGGTGTACATCCCCTCGTGAAGTAGGGGCGCGTCCTCACGCATCGCCTCCAGCACATCGGTAACCGGTGGGAGTGGCTCGTAATCTACTTTGATGAGCTTGAGCGCATCCTCGGCGATGTGCGGAGAGCTAGCTGCCACTGCGGCTACTGCGTGGCCCACGTAGAGCACCTTATCACTGGCCAAGTTGTTGTCGCAAAGGAATTTAAAACTCACGCTGCTCTCACCTACTTGCGCTGTGCGATCCGTCGTCTGGCCGAGGTCCCGTGCGGTGACTACGGCGTACACCCCTGGTAGAGCCTCGGCTTGGCTTGTATCTATTGCGCGGATGCGCGCGTGGGCATAAGGACTGCGGAGGATCTTACCATAGGCCATGCGAGGCAAGACGACATCAGGGCCGTAGATGGCTCGCCCGGTGACTTTGTCCGGCGCATCTACGCGAGGAGGACGTGTGCCGATCACCGTATATCTTTTCGTCCCTCGGATCGCACGAGGCGTACCTTGGTGGCTCATTTGCTCACCTCCTGACGCGGCGTAGCCAAGGCAGCGGCAGCGGAGCGTACGGCACGAATGATCTTGTCATAACCGGTACAGCGACAAAGGTTGCCAGCTAACCAGGCCCGGATGCGCTCGTCCGAGGGATTGGGCTCACGATCAAGCAGCGCTTTGGCCGCAATGATCATGCCAGGGGTGCAATAGCCACACTGCAGAGCGTCCTCAGCCACGAAAGCCTGCTGTAGCAAGTTCAGGCCATCCCAATGTGCCAGGCCCTCTATGGTAGTTACCTCTTGGCCCTGGATCTCGACGCCGAGGACGAGACAAGAGTTGACCAATCGCCCATTGAGTAGGACACTACATGCCCCACAGTTGCCGTCGTTACAGCCCTCTTTGGTTCCGGTCAATCCCAGGATGTCTCGCAGGCATTCCAGCAGACTCTGACGAGGCTCACACAGAAACTCGACTGGTTCGCCGTTGATGACCGCCGAGACACGCACGCGTTCAGTCATGGGGCAGTTCTCCTTTAGCGCGTTGAATCGCGCCACGTAAGGCGCGCTTAACGAGTACTCCGACCAGGTGCCGCCGTTGAGCAATGCCTCCGCGCACATCAGCGATGGGTTGGCACGCCTCTTGAGCCAGACGTGCTGCTTCAGCCAGGCATCTTTCATCGGCTACCTGGCCCGCCAACGCCGCGCTGGCTGAATGCACTAAAAGGGGGGTCGGAGCTACGGCGGAGAGGGCGATGCGGGCTGCTTCAATACGCCTGTAGTCCTCGCTGAGACATACCCATGCCGCGGCGCCGGCTACAGCGATGTCCATCTCAGCACGCGGAGTGAAACGCAGGTAGCATGCACCCGTACGGGCTTGGGGCGGGGGAAAATGCAAAGAGACGAGCAGCTCCCCCGGCCTTAACACCGTCCGATGTGGGGCTATGCAAAACGCCTCTACCGGTACCCTGCGCGTCCCTTGGAGGCCAGCGATCGTGCAGGTAGCGCCCAAGACGATCATCGCCGGGATGGAATCGCCGCTGGGGGCAGCGTTACATAAATTGCCGCCCAGCGTCGCGCGCCCCTGAATGGCGGGGCCGCCGATGATACCCGCACCATCCCATAGGCCAGGGTAGTGCCGCCTGACATCAGGATGCTCGCCCAACTCGGCACATGTCACCGCTGCACCGACGACCAGCCCTTCATTCGGGTCGTAGGAGATGTGCCGTAGTTCGGGGATGCGTTTGATGTCGATGAGCCAGTCTACTTCGCGTAGGCCGAGACGTAGCTGCACCAGGAGGTCCGTGCCTCCAGCGAGAGGCCGCGCCCGTTCTCCCCCTTGGGCGAGCAGATCCACTGCTGTGGCAATGGAGGAAGGGGCCTCATAGGCGAATGGTCTCATCTTTTTTCTCTCCTTAATGAGCTTGGATCGCCTTGAACGCTCGTTAGCCTTCTGGGATGCCGCGCTCTTTGTGTTTTTGGAGCAAGAACTCGTAATCTTGGGCTGTGTCCAAATCCCATAGGATAGCCTCGTCATCCACCGGTAGCAGCGTGAAGCTGCTGTGTGCGAGGACATCGCGAAGGGTCGTACCCGGAGGCTGGGCCAGAATTTTGGGGACGAGGCTGTTGCTTAACAACAAGGGATGTCCTCTGCGTCCAGCATAAGTGGGGATGACCACATCCTGATGAATGGTGAGCAAACGCTGGTACACCGCCCTGCCGACCAAAGGGATATCGCCCGGTTGAAGGAAGAAGCGCGGAGCGCGAACATGAGCAACACCCCGTTTAACCGAACCAAACATCCCTTCGGGATAGGCTTCGTTTAACACGCATTCAACTTTGGCATAGGGAGTTAACAAATTCTGAAGCACTACAGCTTGCCAGCCGACGACCACGATGATCCGAGATACGAGGTCGTACATCCCCTCGAAGCTTCTTTCGATCACGGTTTTGTCGCCCAAGGGCAAAGCCATCTTGTTATAGGGGCTGCTCCGGCTAGATAATCCCGCTGCCAGGATGACCCCCTCCACCTCATCGCTCATACCGTTGTGCTCTCTCGGCGGAAAACGAGGCTATGCATATGCATAAAATATCATGAGAGTTCGTTTTTGACAAGGGTCATTATGCCGCTATAATAGTTAGCTAGTTAACTATTAGGGTAGTTAGCCAGAGGCAAATCAAGGTTACCCACAATCTGTTCTCCAAGGGAGTCTTGCCCCAAGCAGCGGGTGAGTGCTCCTAGGAGATAAACTCCACCGTCACGAAAGGCAAGTGCATTCAACCCCATGAAACACATCGGCAAGCTCAGTCGCTTCGTAAAGCCTTACTGGAAGCTCTCGTTATGGTCTTTGTTGTTGCTGACCTTGCTCGTGTTTATGGACCTATCCATACCGCGTTTGATCCAGCGGATCATTGATCAGGGGATCAAACAGCATAATATGAGCATCGTCTTGCAGACTTCTGTGTTGATGCTCAGCATCTCCGCGCTAAGCACTCTGGTTGCGATTGGCAATAATGTCTTTTCCATTCGGGTTGGCGAGGGCGTCGCCCGCGACCTACGCGAGGCTCTCTTTGTCAAGATCCAGTCTTTCTCCCATGGGAATATAGACCGTTTCACCACGGGGCGGCTCATGGTGCGCCTGTCCAGCGATACCGCCGCAGTGCAACGAGTGTTTCAGGTCTCGTTGCGTATCGGCACCCGCGCCCCCTTGATGATGATCGGCAGTCTGATCCTCATGTTCAGCACGAGCCGCGAACTGGCGCTCACCATGATCCCTTTGTTACTGCTCACCTCGGGCCTCATCGTCCTCTTCAGCGCTAGGATGGAGCCCTTGTTTCTTCGGCTGCAACAAAAGCTGGATAGGCTCAACACCATCTTACAGGAGAACATCGCCGGCGCGCGATTAGTTAAGGCTTTCGTGCGCGCAGATCACGAAAGCCAACGCTTTGAGCTTGCAAATCAGGATTTCACTGCCCGTAGCATTGATGTGATGCGCTTTATGTCCACGATGTCGCCCGTTTTGACCACTTTCGTCAATATCGGTGTAGTCACGGTCATCTATGCCGGCGGTTTGCGGGCTATTCGGGGCGACATGTCGATTGGGCAGATCGTGGCCTTTGCCAACTACTTGTTAAGCACGATGAATCCATTGATCATGATGACCATGTTGGCCAATACCTGGGCTAATGGGATCGCCTCCGCCCGACGGATCAACGAGGTTTTGGACACTGTCCCCGATGTTTGCGACGATCCCCACGCCCTGCCGCTTCCCGACACCGCTCAGGCACGCGTCACTTTCACAGAGGTCAGTTTTCGTTACGATGGCAGCAGCGATAGTTTAGTCCTGAAAGACGTGAATCTCGCCGCTGAGCCCGGTCAGGTGGTTGCTATCTTGGGAGCCACCGGAGCGGGCAAGACCTCGCTGATCAATTTGATCCCCCGTTTCTATGATCCCTTTGCTGGCCGAATCCTGATTGGCGGTTTTGATATTCGCCGTGTTCAGCAAGATTCGCTGCTCGCCCATATCGGCATTGTGCCCCAAGAGACGATCTTGTTCTCCGGAACGATTCGGGACAACATTCGCTATGGGCGTCCAGAAGCGACGGATGAAGAAGTCATCGCTGCCGCTAAGGCTGCCCAGGCCCATGATTTCATCATGCAGCTCCCTCAAGGCTACGACACCCGCGTTGAGGAGCGCGGGGTGAACCTTTCAGGGGGCCAAAAACAACGCATTGCGATCGCCCGAGCTCTCATTATGCAACCCAGGATCCTGATTCTTGATGACAGTACCAGTTCAGTGGACGTGGAAACTGAAACCAAGATCCAGGATGCTTTGCGAGAATGGATGCGTGGTTGTACCAGCTTTGTCGTCGCTCAGCGCATTAGCACTGTGCTGAGAGCAGACAAGATCATCGTCATCGACAAAGGGCAAATTGTGGCCCAGGGGACGCACGCCGAGTTACTGAAGACCAGCCCTATTTACCAGGAGATCTATGATTCACAGTTGGGTGCTGGGCCTCAAATCGAGAAAGCCGAACTGGCCTTGAGCGGAGGCGAACATGTCTGATCAGATCCCTGAACGAAGTCGTGTGAGTGCTGGCGATTACCGCACCAAACTGCTGGCCAGGGGTGGCCCCGCTGCGCTGCGCTTCTCGCGCATAGAGAAAGCGCAAAACCCGCGCCGGGCCTTGGCCCGGCTTGTGCCATACCTCAAGCCCTTCCGGTTGGCGCTGGGGCTGGTGTTGGCTCTCGTCGTGATCTATACCCTCCTTGGGCTGATAGGGCCTTATCTGATGGGCCGAGCTATAGACGTATTTATCGGCGGCAAGGACCCGGCCGGATTGTTGCGTGTCGCGGCTTATATGCTGTTGGTCTTTTTATTGCATAACCTTTTTCAAGCGGTGGCCAATTGGGTGATGGCACGAGTATCCCAGCAGGCCCTCAAAAACCTCCGCCGAGACCTCTTTGACCATTTGCAAGCGCTCTCGATCGGATTTTTCGATGTCCATCCTGCCGGAGAGCTCATGAGCCGCTTGACCAACGACATTGACGCCATCAATCAGGCAGTCTCACAAAATGTGATCTCTTTATTGGCTAGCGTGCTTTCATTGGTGGGAATTCTTGTGGCCATGTTTGTATTGAACGCTTGGTTGGCTTTAGCGACATTGGTGGTTGTGCCCATCATGGTTTGGTTCACCGAGTTTGTGGCCAAATACACTCGTAAAGGGTTCCGTGAGTTGCAAAAGCGTCTCGGTGAGTTGAATAGCGTCTCTGAGGAGGCGATCAGCGGGCAGAAGGTGATCAAAGCCTTTCGGCGGAACGAGTCTGTGATCGCGGCTTTTCGTGAACGGAACCAGTCTGTTTACGAGGCCGGCGTTTACGCTAACACGTATGCTATGATGCTGATGCCACTGACCGGCGTATTGGGCAACTTTTTCGTCATCGTTCTGGCCAGCTTGGGGGGCTATCTGGCGCTGCGGAATCTGGTTAGCGTGGGTATGATCGCCACTTTTATTAACTATGGCCAGAACTACATCCAACCTCTGCGCCAACTAGCCAACATGTACAACTCTATCCAGGCAGCACTGGCCGGCGCGGAGCGAGTCTTTGAGATCATTGACACGCCGCCAGAAGTGCCTGATCCCCCAGATGCCTTACCCTTGCAGACTATCAAAGGGCATGTGCGCTTTGAGGATGTTGAGTTCAGTTACGTGCCCGGTGTGCCCGTTATCAAGCGCATGAGTCTGGAAGCAAAGCCCGGACAGACTGTCGCTCTGGTGGGTCCGACTGGGGCGGGCAAGACGACGATTGTCAATCTACTGACTCGTTTTTACGAGATCCAGGGCGGACGGATCACCATTGACGGAATAGATATCCGTAATATACGTAAAACGGATTTGAGGCGCAAACTAGGGTTGGTGTTGCAGGATACTTTCTTGTTTGCCGATACCGTCATGGAGAATATCCGCTATGGTCGCCTAGATGCTACGGATGAAGAGGTTATTCGTGCCGCGGAGATGGCTGAGGCTGATCACTTTATCCGCCAGTTACCTCAGGGGTATCAGACCGTGCTTTCCGAGCGGGCCGGCAACCTCAGCCAGGGGCAACGTCAGCTTTTGGCCATCGCTCGGGCGATCTTGGCCGACCCGGCGATCCTCATCTTGGATGAGGCGACCAGCAGCGTGGACACGCGCACCGAAGCGCGTATCCAGAAGGCCTTATTGCGGCTGAGGAGAGGACGCACGAGCTTCGTCATCGCCCATCGGTTGAGCACCATTCGCGACGCAGATAACGTGATCGTGATTAATCAGGGGGAAATCGTTGAACAAGGCACTCATCAGCAGCTGTTAGACAAGCGCGGTTTCTACCATCACCTCTATATGTGTCAATTCAAAGGGCAGGCAATATAGAGTAGACCCTTTACTGCTTGAGGCTCAAGGACGAGAAACCTTTTTTACTATACCTGCTGGTTGGGGTAGTTCTGAAACCTTCTGGGCGAAAAAAGACCAGAGGGTTACCTCTGGTCATACTCTCTGTAGGTTGTGTTGTGGCGGCGACTAGATTTGAACTAGTGACCAAGGGCTTATGAGTCATTGAATTTCTCCCCCCTAAGTGGGGCCCGAGGCCACAACCTATAGTGGTTTAAAAAGCTACGAGACACTACCCCTTGTGGTAAAAGGGAGGGGTAGTTACTTGAAAAGCAAAACCACTTTAGACCAAGGGCCCCGCCCCCTTTTACGGGACTTGGATGTCCAAGCCTTTCTGAACGATTGCCAAGTCAGGAACCTCGCCCCAACGACCCTGGCCATCTACCGTCGTCACTTGGGGGACTTGGCCTCTTGGCTACGCAAACCCCTCTCCGAGGCGTCCACGGACGACCTACGGGCCTACTTCTTGGCTTTACGGGAACGTCGCAACCCCGGCGGCCAACACCAAGCCTTTCGGACGCTACGGGCGTTCTACCGTTGGCTTGAGGCCGAAGGGATTATCGCCGCCAACCCCATGCGACGCCTCAAGCCCCCGCGTGTGCCCGAAAAGACCCTTGACCCTGTGCCCCTTGAGCACGTCCAAGCCTTGCTTAAGACATGCGCGGGGAAGCGCCTAACCGACCTAAGGGACACGGCGCTTATCTTGGCCTTGCTAGACACGGGCGCAAGGGCAAACGAGCTATTGGGCGTAAACCTCGCGGACGTAGACCCGTCCAGTGGGACTATCCTCTTGCGAGAGACCAAGGGGAAACGCCCGAGGGCCGTCTTCTTGGGGAAGCGAGCGCTACGGGCCCTATTGCGCTATCTCAAGGCCAGGGGAGGGACGGAGGGGGCCCTTTGGCTCTCTGAGGACGGGACTAGGCTGACTTACTGGGGACTTAGGCAAATCCTACGACGGAGAGCAAGGAAGGCGGGGGTCCCTGCCCCAAGCCCCCACGCCTTCAGGCGGCTATTCGCCCTTCAGAGCCTACGGAGTGGCCTAGACGTCATCAGCCTTCAAAGGCTCCTTGGCCATCGGGACTTGAGCGTTATTCAGAGGTATCTCAAGCAGACAATAGATGACCTACGAGAAGCCCACAACCGCCATAGTCCCGGCGATTTGCTTTAGGGTTTCACTGCCCTTGTGGGCGGCCAAAAATACAACGGGGAGGTTTAACATGCATTGGCGGGATGTTTTACCAGAGGAGTATTACCCCAGGGCCCTAGACGTCCTAGATGACGCGAGGGAAAGCGAGCTGTCCGTTGAAGCTTTGCTACGTTCCTGGTGGGAGGAGGAACACACCTCCCTCCGCAACCCGCCCGACTTTGCGGTCCTAGCCCAGCAAGTGGAGCGCGAGGCGGCAGAGGAGAGGGCGAGGGGCCTCCGCCCAGAGTGGAAGCCCAAGAAGGAGAGCACCCTCGCGAAGCGTCTCCACTTCCTCTACTTGGCGTTTCTGATGGCTCGCTGTTCTTTTCTTACGCTATGGAAAGCTTTCGGAAGTAAAGAAAAGCTCTATTTGTAGGGTAGGGGACATGTAAAAATTCGTATGCACAACCTCTTTTTTCCACGCATTTTGATAGCTTTTTGTGAGAGGGCGTTCGGGCGGACAGTTGTCATAATGCTTGGTTTATGGTAAACTGATGTGGGTGTCGGGTGGGCTCCTGGCCAGGCCCCGTAAGTCCGACGGCCTGTCACGTCGGGGCCCGACACCACATCCTTGGCCTGACAGGAGGCACATGACCAAAATCCTCAACCTTGATGACCCCGCCACGTGGGAACAGCCCTCGCCCCAACCCGACATCCACGCCCTCTTGCAGCAGTTTGAGCCGCCGTCCCAGCGCATCACCCATCTAGCCGCCGAGTTG
>Ga0315298_1008200_pt1 | contig 13416 bp, 10 predicted proteins | sample WHS_1_MG_FD_203077 | JGI IMG/M metagenome (GOLD analysis project Ga0315298, IMG submission 203077) | Extremophilic microbial mat communities from Washburn Hot Springs, YNP, Wyoming, USA - WHS_1_MG | ecosystem: Environmental > Aquatic > Thermal springs > Hot (42-90C) | place: USA: Wyoming...
ATACCGAGCCAGTAGTCCCGCTGATCCTCCGAGGCACAAACAAAAAAATCGCCAATTCTCACTTGCTCGATGAGAACGGAGATGTCACGCGCGTGCATCCGTTCTCGCTCGTACGTGGTCCTGGAGAAGTGCGCCTCAAGATTCTCCAAAACAAACGGATCGTACAGGTCGACCACAACTGGCTTGTCCGTATCCTTTAGAAAAGGGAACTGGTGAAGGACGTGCCCCTGCACAAAAACGGCGTCGTGCTCCCGGGCGAGCGCCTTGAGCACCTCGCCCTTCTGGTCATAAGTGCAGATTCGCAGACCTGTTAGCTCCGAGGCGTCGGATGTCCCCGGCGCAGCTAAAGTGACCTTCATATGCTGGCTGAGTTCGCGAGAAATCTCGTAAGCGCGTATGCCCGGCCCCGCCATGTGGCTTCCGACTATGTCGGGCGAGACCACCAACAAGCTAGCCATATTTCTAGAACAGATAATCGGCCATTCTCCAGCGCACGTAGTTGCGTACTTCACGCATCATCGCACCAGCCCCGTCGCTTCTCAGGAGATACGCCGCCCGCGAAGGGAGCTTCCAAAGCGGCGTCGGTGAAACTGCTGCTACCGCGGGCAATGACCCCCACCGTACACAGCCATCCTTGTCGGGTGCCCTCTTCGGCGTGCGACACCAGCGTATGACCGGCTCGATAACACGCTCCCAGGTGTACTCCTGGGCGGTTCTCTCGAAGTTCGACCGCAATCTTTCCCGCAACCAAGGGTCATCCAACAAATCCAGAATAGCATTGGCAACCGCGTCGGCGTTGCTACAGGGCACCACTCGACCGAGATCGCGATGCCGAACGACCTCAGACATCGAATCTCCCTGGCTAATAACGATGGGCAGCTGCGCCCAAATGTAGTCGAGTACGCGCGTCCTGGAGGCAAATCGCGTCTCTATGTGACTCGGATGGAGGCACACCCCGATATCTGCCTCCAACAGATAGCTCTCCCGTTCATTGTAGGGAGTCCAGTCGTTAAAGAAAACTTTTGTGTCCAGCAGCCCCAGATCGCGGCAGAGCCTGATAGTGCGCTCGCAGATGCGCGTTTCTGGCGCAGTGAGCGTGTCGAAGTGCTGTTTGCCCAGGAAGAACAGCTTGACATCGTCGCGGACCTCGGCAATCTTGGCCACGGCTTGAACGAGCGTGATGGGATCCAGCCATTCCCAGATACCTCCTCCCCATAGTACCACCTTGTCGCTAAGCCTTATTCCCGGACGAACTCCCTTCAGCACTTGTCTGCGGTGTTGTGGCGGATCAGATGGCAGCCCGAAAGGAACGATATCGATGAGACGGCTCAGGGTCCTATCCTCCGCATAGGTGCTGGGATTGACACGGTTGTTCGCCGTGAGCATCCCTAGCCAGAAACGTCTTTGTCGCTCATTCGTGCAGATGAAAAAATCTCCCGCGCGGAGTTGCTGGTTGAGCATGGCCGTGTACAGACTGGCGATACGGGCTTGATCGGCAATCGGTCGCTCGCCGAACACCTCCAGGTGTTCGAGAGTGAACGGATCGTAAATATCGACTATCAGCGGCTTCTCGACAGACTGGAGAAACGGGAAAAGGTCCAGCACGAACCCAAAGGAGAGAATCACGTCTGCGTCGGCGACGAGCGGAGCTAGTGAGCTCGCGGCGGAGCGAGCGTAACCGCGCACCTTGAAGACATCGGTTTGCAACCGTGGCCTCCCGGGAGCAGCTAGAGTCACCTCGAAATCCTTGCTTAGTGCCCGGGCCATTTCCCAGTAGCGTATGGCCGGGCCAGCCATATTCTCGCCTATGACGTCGTGGCAGATCAACAGTACCTTGGCTGCTGGCACAGGGATAAGCGAAGGCACATCGAGTCGTCCTCGATCTCTATCACGCGCGTTGTCAGGTCTTGATGCAGTCACCATCTTCCTTGTTCTCGCCTTCCAAATCGGCTCTCATCCCCTCCAATTCTTGCCAGTCAATAATCGGACGGCTCTCGCAGGCAAGCTACGCCGATGTACACGCCCGACGAAAAGCGCTTGATCGGGGCGTGGCTAATCAGCTTGAGAACCGTGCTCTTCCCCGACCCATTCCGGCCAATTATGTCCGGAGTCTCGCCTTCGAGAAGTCGAAAGCCCAGCCGCAACCGGGTACGTGCTAAGGGCCAGGAGGTAGCCGCCAAGCACGTCGGAGGGCCAGTGATAGCCAAAATACATAGCACTGTAGCCGATCAGACCAGCGATGATGAATGGGGCGACTAGCAGCAGACTGCGGCCCAACCACGGCCAACTACGTACCGGTCCCCATAATTGCAGCTCGTGGACAGCGAGCAGCACCAGGAACAGGCCGCGGGCAGCGTGGCCGCTGGGAAAACTCGCCTGTCCGCTGCTGGGCGTCTGCGGGATCCTTCCCGGAACTGCGGCTACAAAGCTCTCGCGGGCGGCGAAGTCGACCCCGTCCAGGACGTAGCCAACCGGTTGGGAGACGAAATCCCGCCGCACGGCGTACTCCTGGTCTGGGCCGGGCTGATCGATCACCAGGCGCAACCCGCCCTGGATACCGACAGCCACGAACAGGACTAGCGGCGGTAGGGCAGCGAGGAGCGAGCGCCGGCGGGCCAGCAGGAGAGCTGCCCATAACAGCGCGAGAGCGGCGTCCACGTGAACGTAGCCCAGCCGGAAGATCCAGTTCGCGGCATCTGTGAACGCGGGTACACGCAGCATAGCGAGGAATCGCATTGCCGCTTCATCGATGGCCACAAGAAGCCGCAGGTGAACGGCAAGCGTAAGCATCGCGAACAAAGCCGTCCAGACCGCGAGCCACCTTACCCAGCTGGCCGTGCCTTTGGGTCTGGCACTTGCGCTAAGCGCGGAATGCGCGGCTTCGCGAAACAGAATCACCGCTGCCGTGGGAACGCCACGCTTCACGGCGTTCATCGCTGCACGTCCAGCTCTGAAACGAGATAGTCTGCCAGGGACGAGAAGGCGTCAATCCAGTCTACGCGGTGGATGGCGAGCGAAATTACGCCTGGGGTACGCATCACTAGCCCCCCGAGAAGCAGCGGCTGGCGGTTTATCGGCGCGCTCATTTGCTATTCATGTCCTCCAGTCGCTTGGCAGCGTCTCTGTTGTTGGGATCAAGGTCGACGGCGGTCTGGAAGGCCGAGGCCGCCTCTCCAGCACGGCCTGCGGCGGCCAAGTTGATGCCCAACTGGACGTAGTTGGCGGCGACCACGGTGGGCCTGGCCCCCTGCTCGATGCTAACATCCACTGCGTGGCGGTACTCGCCTATTGCCGAGGTCCAGTCCTTGAGCGTGGCGTAGACGGCGCCTCTCCTCTGCGCGGCGCGCCATATCCACGAATGGTCGCTGGCCTCCGATCCAGAGAGATCGTACTGGGCCAGGGCGTCATCGTAGCGCTTCTGGCGAAAGTAAAGGTCGCCGAGCCAGGATAGGTAGCCGCCGTTCCTCGGAGCGAGGGCGATGGCCTGGCGTGCGTCTTCCTCCGCAGCAATCCACTTCCCCTGGCCCGCTTGGTAGACCGAGCGCAGATAGTACAGTTGCTTCGGGTCATCGGCACGCGCTATGCCCAGATCAAGCGTGGCAATGGCCCCCGGAACGTCCTTCAGACGCGACTGCAACAGGCTGGCCCGGCCCTCGTAGCCCAGGTATGAATCTGGGAATCCCTCAATCATCTCGGCGTACACGTCGGCGGCGTCCTGCCATCGCTGCTGCCCCGCTATCGTCTGAGCCAGGGCGAGCCAAGATTGGACCCGGCTGGGATCGACCCGTGTGGCCAGCGAGTACCACCTCTCTGCCTGTGGTAGATCGTTGGCTCCGCTTGCCTGCGCTGCACGCCTGAGAAGCGTGTCTCCCGCCTCCGCCGCTCGCCAGTGTTTCACGGCAGCGTCTTCCTCACCTAACCGGTAGCAGGCTTCGGCCAGATAATAATGGGCCTCCCTGTTGGCCCCGTCCAACGCAACCGCGCGCTCCAGCCGTTCCACGGCCTCCGTGTCTTCCCCCGCGCGAAAGTGCGCGATTCCGTCAAGCAAATAGGCTCCCGAGTTCGTGCCGTTCCACCTCAGCGCCTCTCGCGCGCGTACGCTCGCTATCGCGTAGTTGTTCCGACCTAGTTCGACGCGCCCGAGGTTTACGTAGAGAGGGCTCAGCCATAAAGGCGCGCTGGCGGCGAGGGCGGCAACTGGAAGCAGGAAACAACTAACAAGGGCAGGGAATCGGACGCCGTGAGTTAACGGCCGACGCCTGATCGCTCTTCCCTCCATACCAAGCCGATCGGCAGCGACGACCAGGCCAATCAGCAGCCACAGCAGAACCGTCGGCTTGGCTCCCAAGGTGACCGCATCTGTCAGGCCGAAAATGAGATAGGCGGCCAATCCTACCAGAAGGCCCACTAGGGCCGTTTGCTCGGCTGTGCCTGGCGTAGCGGCACATTCGGTTGGAACAGACTGCCCGGAGCTAGCGACAGCGTCGCAGCTGCGGGCGCCAAGGCGCCGATAGGCCTGCCAGCCGACGAGGGCGGCACCGACGAAGAGGGCCACGAACCCCAGGAGGCCAACCAGCCCCATGTCGAGCGCAGCCTGCAGGAACACATTGTGCGCGTGCACGAGCGTAGCAGCGGGATTCCTGACCTCAGCCGGGTACTGGGCCTTCAGCACAGCGTCGAAGGTGTTCAGGCCAGCGCCGGTGAAGGGGAAGTCGCGAATCACACCCAGCGCCGCGGACCAGATCGGCTGGCGTCCAGAAAGCGGCAGAGATGCCAAGGCTTTGCCGACGTTCAAGCCGCCGTCGAAGGCGTCGATGCTTCGACTGAAATCCGGCGGGAGTACGGCGAAACGAAACACCGCGAAGACGCTGGCTGCCATCAGGACCAGCACCAAGGCGAACCCGCGCCATCGCCAGCGCCAGATTAGCAGCACGACGACCAGCACAGCGACGGTCCCATAAGAGGTGCGCGAGGCGGCTAGCGCGACCTCAAGCACCCCGACGAGCGCAGCCAGCGCGACCCCCGGCCAGACGATGGGGGGCAGCCCTCCTCCGAGCAGCAGCGCGAGAGGCAGCGGGACGAGAAATACCAGGGTGCCCCCGAGTTCGTTGGGGTTGAAGTAGCTGGCAGCGCCACTCGTGGCCTGCACTTCGGTGATGAGATGTGGGATTTGGTTGTAGACCACCCCGAGCGCGGGAAACTTGCTCGGCCAGTGAACTCCGACGGCGCCAATGGCAGCCACGGGGATAATGCACGCGACCAGCAGACCGATGCCTAGCCAGAAGATGGGCCGGGCGGTGACGGCGCGCACCGTGGCGTAGTACACCGCGATGCCTAGAAGGATGCCGTATATCCGGGGAGCGCTGAGCGCAAGATCGCTCGACGCGCAGAGGCCGACGAGGGCAGTGAGAAGGATGGTTGCCACTGGAAGATCAAGAGGCGTTCGCACGAGCCATCTGCCGGTCGTGATGCCGCACATTATCCAGCCCAGCGCGATAAGTCCGAGCCCCACCCAGGGCAAAAGACCGTGAGGGAACAGAAGAAGGGGAGCAGCGATGCCTACCACAAGTGGCTCCGCTGCCGGGATGAAGCGGAGGCTAGGCGCAGCGAACAGCTGCCAGGGCAGGAACGTCAAGGCACTGATCCTAGGCAAGGGACTACGGAACCGGGAGCGGAGGACTTGGCGCCATCGCCTTCAGCGCAGTCTCGATCGTCACAGCCGTACCACCAGGGCTTCCTCAGGAACGATCGGGAGGCGTTCGCGGGTGGATTGTGTCATCTCGCAGTAAATCTGCATCACCGCCTCCGCCAGCTTTTCCGGGTCGTGGTGTGTCGGTGACGCTGGATCGACCACGTCTGCCAGCACGAGCTTGTGCTGGCACAATCTTGCTGTCCCTTCACCCAGAGAAACCGGTTGGGAATCAAACTCGGGAGGCAGGTGCAAGCTCAGATTTTCGTTCGCCAGCACGCAATCGAGCACGCCCGGCCCCACGTGGTCCAGCAGCGCCCGAACGTGGTCTTCCACACTGAAGTGATCCGTCTCTCCGCGCTCCGTGGCCACGTTACAAACATATATCTTCGTCGCCTTCGATGATTTGACCGCACAAGCGATCTCCCCCACCAGCAGATTGGGCAGCACGCTAGTGTAGAGGCTACCCGGCCCGATGACGATCAAGTCCGCGTGCAGAATCGATCGAATGGCCTCGGCGTACGCCGGGGGCTGGGGCGGATCGAGGAAGACTCGCCTGATGGCCTTGTGCGTCTTAGTGATCCGAGACTCGCCCCGTATGCGGTCCTCGTCCTCGAACTCCGCACACAAAGTGACGTCGGCCATTGTCGACGGCAAGACTTGTCCCCTGACCGCCAGAACCCGGCACGATTCCCTTATGGCTCGCTCAAAGCTGCCCGTGACGGCCGCCAAAGCCACTATGAACAGATTCCCAAAGCTATGGCCGTCGAGGCCGATCCCTTCTCGGAAGCGGTACTGGAAGAGCCTGGCCGTGAGAGGCTCCACTTCTGACATAGCAACCAGACATTGTCGGAAATCCCCCGGCGGAGGAACGCCCAATTCCCGGCGGAGGCGCCCTGAACTGCCTCCGTCGTCGGCCACCGTCACTATGGCGGTCAGGTTCGAGGTGTGCCGCTTCAGCCCGCGCAGAAGGGTCGACAGGCCGGTTCCACCGCCAATGGCAACTACCCTGGGCCCTCTCATCAAACAGCGGCGCTCGTAGATGACGTCCACAATGCTCTCATCCCTCAGGGCATCAAAAGCCGAAAGAACAGACTGGTTAAGCCGCATGATAGCCAAACCGATGAGAGCAACGCCTGCCACGATGAACAAGATGCCGCGCAGCGGCCTATCGATGAATTGCAGGGCCAGCGCGCCCACGAACTCGGGAAACGGTTCAGCGCGGTACAAATGGGCGAGGATATAGGCCACACCAAGACTGATGAGGCTAACTCCAACTATCTGAAGCAGCAGCCAGCGCTTGACGTGCATACCTGGATAAAGCCATTTGACGAGGTTCATTATTAGTATCTCGCCAGTTGATAGGTCACAGATCGCTTACCGCTGCAGTCCCCTGCCTGCCCGGGGTAAGTTGCTGGCGGCCATCCCCGATGATCTCCCAAAGCTTGGCTACTATCGTGCCATCTGCGTGAGTCTCGGCCAGTTCGACCAGCTCATCCACCTGGCGAAGAATCTCGAACCGGTCTCCGCTGCGTTTGCGGCGCACGCGGAATATGTGTGGGTGCGTGGTAGCGGCTCGCTCCTCGTCATCGCCAAGAAGCTCCTCGTGCATCTTCTCGCCGGGGCGCACTCCCGTGTACACCACGGGGATATCTACGTCAGGCCGCAGCCCGCGCAGGCGAATGAGGCGCCGTGCCAGGTCGTCTATGCGGATGCGCTGTCCCATGTCGAGCATGAAAATGTCGCCTCCCTGGGTCATAGTTGCTGCCTGGATAATCAGGCTCACTGCCTCAGGAATGGTCATAAGGTAGCGGGTCATTTCGGGATGGATGACGGTAACCGGCCCTCCCCGATCTATCTGCCGCTCGAAAACCGGAACTACGCTGCCCCGTGATCCGACCACGTTTCCGAACCGCACCGCAGTAAAGAGCGTTGACGACATCACAGTGGCCTGTCGCTCGCTCTGTGTAGTTCGCCGAAGAGGGTCAGAAGCTGCTTCAGCGGCAACCATCATCTCTCCGATACGCTTGGTCGCTCCCATCACCGAGCGCGGATTGATGGCCTTGTCAGTGGACACGAGAACGAACCGTTCAATGCCATACGTGGCAGATAGCGCGGCGATTATTCGGGTGCCCAGAACGTTGACCCGCACGGCCTCGTCGGGATGCTGCTCCATCAGCGGCACGTGCTTGTAAGCGGCGGCGTGAAACACAACCTGAGGCTGGTACTTCATAAAGACCGTGCGCATTTTGCCTTCGTTCGTCACGTCCGCGATGATCGGAGTCAGACGGCAAGCAGGATTGTTCGCTAACTTAGCCCTCCTGCCCGAGAGCGGACGGACGGGGCTATGGCCCGCTCGCCCTGCGGGAGATAGGTGGGGGTTGCAAGACGAGGTCTCAGGCTCTGCGGTCGTGTGCTGCATCGATTCGACGGTATCGAAAAGGCCGGACTCATTGTTGTCCAGCATTACCAGCCGCCAGGGGCTGAAGGCGACGATCTGGCGGCAGAGCTCGGAGCCGATGGAACCGGCAGCGCCCGTAACGAGAACGGTCTTGTTCGCGAGAAGGTTCAGACAGGCGCCAGTGTCGACGTGAACGGGAGTGCGCCCTAGCAAGTCTTCCGGCGTCACGTCGCGAATGGGGAGCCGTCCGTTGGTGCCACCTATGACGTCGAACACGTTCGGGATAACCTTTATCACCGCTGACGTGGATTCGCAAATGTCCAAGATAGCGCGGAAGTCGGCACCAGATATGTTGTGAATGGCAACCACAATGAGATCAACCGCGTGCCGAGTTACCAGGTCGGGAATGGCGGCGCGATCGCCAAGCACCGTTATGCCATGTATTCGCATCCCACGCTTCTCAGGGTCGTCGTCCACGAATCCCACGAGCCGGTAGGTCTCGCCCTCTTTCTCGTGCAGGAAACGCCAGGCCAGAAGCTGCCCGACTTCTCCGGCCCCGACTATCAGAACTCGAGTCCGCCCTTGAGGGAGCCGGCCCAGGAAGGACCTCCAGCGCCAGAGAAAACCGGTCCACAGTCGCGACCGGTAGCGAACGCCCACAAACCCCACCAGAACGAAGACGCCAGACAGGAGCACAACGCTGACGGGAACGGGCCTGGGGTTTCGACACACCAGATCGAGCAAAGTGAGCAGGGCCGTGCTTGTGGCGACAGAACCGGCGATGACGACGACTTCCGCCGCGGAGGCGTACCGCCAAATGCGGTGATACAGGCGAAACAGGTAATTGATCTCGCAGTAGACGACTACCGCCAGCAGGGAAAAGAGCACCGCAGGCCGAACGTCGAGATCGGCGGTGATGGATCGTGCGGCCCACGATAAGGCGAGACTGGCCTCGACGACGACTGCGTCGACAAGAACCCACGGGACGCGTCTGCGGACAAAGGGGTAGAGTCGGTCGAAACGCCCCGACATTGGCCCTCTCATCCTCGGCTATCCCCCATTGGCAAACGCGCACCTCCACCACCCGGCAATGGTAGCGGGCAGGTTCTCCTTGAAAGCAAAGACATGGCCACGTTTGCCAGAACGACAAGGTCGAGGAGGAACGACCGCTGACGCACGTATTCCAGATCGAGCCAAAGCTTATCGGGCAAGACCTGCTTGAGGTAGGCCTCCTCCAGGTTCCCTCCAACGGCAGCCAGTACCTCCTCTTCGTGCCGGTACTTGACCGACGCCGGACTGGCCATCCCGGGGCGAATCGATAGCACCTGGCGCTGAGAGGGCGTGTAGCGCGCAACATAGCGGGGGTCCTCCGGGCGTGGCCCAACCAGGCTCATCTCGCCCTTGAGGACGTTGATAAGCTGAGGCACTTCGTCGACCTTGTACTTCCTCAGCCAGCGGCCCACCCGTGTTACACGCGGGTCGCCTCCACGGGTCAGCCCCGGGCCGCATCCGGCCGCCCCGACCACCATGGTGCGAAACTTGTACATTGTGAACGGCACGCCCTCCCTGCCTGCTCGGACCGCACGGCGGAACACCGGCCCCCTTGAATCCAGCTTTATCGCAGCGGCGATGAGAAGGAAGAAGGGGCTAAGGGCGATAAGGAGGAGGACGGAAAGGGTCAGGTCGAAAGTTCGTTTTAGCATATGGTTAGGGAATAGTGAAGTTGGGTTTGTTTGGTAGAAATCGCGCTTGGACTGGCGTGAACGGCGTCAACGGATTTGACAACGGATAAACGGATGCGACGGTAAATGGATCCACGAAGGGACACGAAGGCACACTAAGGTTGGCTGCAGATCGGCGCTGATTCGCGGATTCCACGGATTTTATCTGCGAAAGCAGCGCAATCGGATTAGTCAGAGCCAGGTGATAGCTTGGGCAGGGACGTGAGACATCACAGCGTCCAGCAGACTGGCGAACTCGCGGGAGCGGCCCTGGTCGTTGGCTCGTCGGGCCAGAACACTGATAGCCTCGCTGAGGACGGGGTCGTAGTACACGAGGGCGGCCCCGCTGGCTTTGAGGGCATCCCGAAGCGCCAGGGCGCTGGCGTGCCACTTATCGCGGCTATCTACCAGGGCCACAAGGACGCTGGCGTCAATTGCGACTTTTCGGCATCGCCATTACCCCTCGCTCATTGCAACCCTTCCAGGGAAGGCTCTGGAGCACTGCAACTCCATAAACTCTTCCACGGTCACGCCCACTTCCCCAATGATGGCGCTCACCGTCCCTTTGCGAATCTTCTTACCCTTGTAGTGAGGCACCGGTACCACCCGGCCATCGGCATCCCGCGCCCAGAGTTCGTGAGAGCCCTTGCCCTGGCGATAGAATCGGAAACCCAGCTTGCGCATCCGTTCGGTAACCTCCCGGTAGCTTAGCTCCCGGAGCCTGGCCATCAGTCGACTCCAACCGGAATGGCGACGGTCATCTGGGTCTCGGGAGTGAGTTCAACCTCTTGAAAGCCGAGGCTTTCGCCCCGCTCGGCTCTATAAGCGGCGATCATCTTGATCACATCTACGCAGTTAAAGATGGCTTCTTCGATGGTATCCCCTTCTGCGACAGCGCCCTGGATACCCGGGCAGCGGGCGAGATAGCCATCGTCGTTTGTCTCGACAACCAGCGACAGTAAGAAAGCTTTCGTTTCGCGCATCGAACCTGCCCTCTCGATCTCTTTGCTCCCGGCTCTTTGCTCCCGGCTCTTTGCTGCCTGCCAGCCTCCGTTAGCGGCCATCGCTTTCGTTCGCTTCTGGCCGACTGCCGGGTACTTCCTGCTACATACGTAGTGTAGCACAGCAGGCGTTGCGATGTCCAAGACATTACCAACTGCGTACCCGTTGTGCATCTTATCCTTGAGTGCTCCACCGCCCTTGGGATCACCGCCCCCTACCGGAATTATACCCTCACGTCCTGCAGCGGTCAATCATGAATTGGGCTGGGGATTCGAAGCAAATACTTTTGGATCCGTCATTACATGCGGTGCCCGCGCGCCTGCTCCTGTTGGGTCGTCAACCCCGCCAAGAGCAGGTTCCTCAATGCTATTCAGGGTCAAATGGCAATGATTTGCTTCGAATCCCCGGGCTTGACCAAGAGTCCCAGAATGATTCAGCTACCGTTCGAGGCCGTCGTCCAGGTTAGGTAGTATGTGGATATGCGTATCAATCATACTAGTAATTTCTTGTTTGACGCAAATTCGCCTGTGCGTCCGAGAGGCACGATGTTCCTCGACTGAATCCCAGGCAGGTTCGGCGCCGCACGCATGTTGGGCTATCCGTCTTGCCGACTCTATGTCGGAGGGCTGAAACAGCGCAGATCAGCCTCGTCTACCAGAGTGCTGGCAGCCGACGTGCGGTATATTGCCTTGAGCTCGCTACAATCGCCACGTTATGGCACCCAGACTCCAAGCGCGATGACCAGGTAGCCCATTGCCACCAGGAAGAACGTGACGATCCAGTAGGCATCCCGGGTCGTGGAGCGAGCAAAGGAGACGAGGCAAGACAAGAGTCGAGAGTCGAGGGCCGTGGGCGGAGGTGAGGATCGGGGATCGGGGGCAAGGCGTTCAGCCGAGACGATCAGGCCGATCATCAACCACAGGAGAACCGTTGGCTTGGCCCCCAGCGTGATTGCATCGGTCAGGCCGAATGTGAGGTACGCCAGCAACCCGAGGAGTAGCCCGATGACGGCCGCCTGCATTGGCTTATGTTCTGGTGTTGAACCCATGCTTCGGTACGCCCTCCAGCCCGTATGCGCCACGCACGCCCAGAGGCCAATGAAGCCAAGCAGGCCTCCCAGGCCAAGATCGACGGCAGTCTGCAGGTAAATGTTATGGGCATGAGGGATGCGCGCGTCTGGGCCCGCCAGAAACGAGGGGTAAAGGGTGTCCAGGATGACAGGAAACGTGTTCAGCCCGATGCCCGTGAACGGAAAATCCTCAATCATATACCTGGCCCGATCCCAGATCTCCATCCTTGAGGCGATGGTCCCACCACCAGATGCCACAGTGGAAACGTCGGCTCTCAGCAAGAACTCAAGGACTCCTGGGGCATCGCGGCTCAAAGCGAAGCCTAACGCTGCCAGGGCGGCGACCAGCAGGCCCAGGCCAAGGCGCCGCCAGCGCCAGGTCAGTAGCACAACTGTGGCCACGGCCAAGCCCATAAGGGCCGAGCGAGAGGCGGTCAGCGAGAGCGCGCCAAGGCCTAGCGTGGTCACTAGCGCAAGAATCACATTTAGCAGGAGAGCGTTGGGGCCACGCGGTACACCCCCTCTCACCAACAGTGTCATCGGCAAAGGCAGCAGAAAAGCTAGCGTACCCCCCAGTTCGTTGGGGTGGATGCCCGCTCTGGGGCCAACTGAAGACTGTATCCCCACGATAAGGCGTGGAGCCAGATTGTAGACGCGCTCAAGGATCGGCAACTTCGCTGTACTCCACTCCGTCCCGACGAGGCCGACAAGAGAGATGGCCAATACGCTGACGAGCAACAATCCCACGCCGAGCCAGAACCCGCGCTGGCCCCGATACTTCGCGACCGCTGAGACGCGTCGGGGCTGGCTGGAGACGTTCCTGACGGTGGCGTAATATACGGCGAACCCCAGGATAATGCCGTAGAGCTTCGGCAGGCTCAGCGTGAGGTCCACGGAGGGATAGAGGCTAGCGAGGGTCATCAGGATGAGGATCAAGATGGGTCGATTCAGAGGGGTGCGGATGAGCAATTTGGCGGTGGCCAGAATGTGCGAGAGCCAGCCTAGAAGCACGAGCCCCAGGCCCACCCAGGGCAAGAAGCCGCGGGGGAACAGCAGCATCGGGGCGGCAGCGAGGACGAGGAGCGGCTGGGCTCTAGAGAGCCCGAGCCCCGGCGTAGAGGGGTTTGCCACGGCATTTTCGCGTATTCTGTCCTGGAGCGTGTTCATAAAGCATTCATTAGGAAGGCACTGGCGTTTTCGTCAGTCGTTTGAAAGCACAGCCCTAGTGGACAGCCAGCAAGGTCAGGGGCATCGGGATGGACGCGACGACGGGCGCGTTGGGCCCCGTCTCCACCACACGCCACAGCGAATAGCGTCGCTACGCTAAGTCCCGACTGGTCAGGCCGCCACCGCGAGTTTTGCTTGCGACCAAAGTACGTGCACGCATATGCCCCAATCTGCCAGCCTGGCCAACCACTTCTCGGGAACAACCTCTGGGCCGGCGCCTTCCACAGGCCACAAAACGTGGACCGGTGCCAGATCCTGGCCCACAGCGGAACAGCCGTCGGCCACTATCGCCCAACATACGCCTTTT
>Ga0315298_1008203_pt1 | contig 13412 bp, 12 predicted proteins | sample WHS_1_MG_FD_203077 | JGI IMG/M metagenome (GOLD analysis project Ga0315298, IMG submission 203077) | Extremophilic microbial mat communities from Washburn Hot Springs, YNP, Wyoming, USA - WHS_1_MG | ecosystem: Environmental > Aquatic > Thermal springs > Hot (42-90C) | place: USA: Wyoming...
GGCCGCAGTTAACGCCGTTGAGTAGGACTGGTTTGAGGTCTTTTTGGGGTGTACGAAAGTGGCGGACCAGGGAAAACGGTGAGGCAGCAGTGTTAAGCGCAGTGTTGTTTCTGCGGGCGTGGACGGCCGCGCGCCTTTGGAGAGATTTGGCGCGCGCCGTAGCCGCGCTCGTAAGAGCGCGGAAAATAAGATTCAAACCTAAAAGCCGGGTCCGCACGACAAATTGCGGGCGGGCAGTGGAAGTGGACTGCGCCGCCCTACCTACTCAGCCTCTCTGCCCCTCGGCGGTGAAGAATAGCTGTCCAGAAAGGTGCGCCGATGCTGCAATTGCTGGAAACGCCCTACAAGCATTTTTTCAGTCACACGCGCTCGTTTGGGCGAGGAATTTTACATTTGCGGGAGAACACCCAAACGAAAAACTGCTTTGTGCATATGTGTCAGTGCCCTGTTGATCTGCCGACTCAATGCCGGCGCCACAATGAGGCGTGGTTCGGCTGGCCGTTTTCTGTCGCCTGAATCAGCTACTTGACGGCGCGGCTCGCATGTGAGATTTTTTCGCTGGTTGAATCGGGGGCGTACCGGATTCGACCTGGCAGTTGGGCCAAAGGCGGCATGCCGAGGACGATGCGTTGGCCTCGTTAATCATCGCATCAACAAAAACTGCCAATGCTGAATTGGCTCTCGCGGCCTAATTGAGCCGCGACGTTCACCGGCTGACGCCTGCTAGGCCGGCTGAACGCCACAGCAGGCTGGGACCGCGCCGGTGCCTGCGCGGCAAGGTCCGAGATAAATTACTGCGGGCTAGCGCTCCGAAATTTTTCGGGGCTGGGCAACCGGACTTCGCCGCCGGGGCGAGACCCGGATGCCGACAACTAAACCCCGGCTAAGCATGTAGGCGCTTTTGGTTTACCTGTTAGGGACGCGGGTTCGACTCCCGCCGCCTCCACCAATTTTACTTGCCGGTTTTGGGCCTGATCTTTCTGCGCTTTGCGCATGTCCGGTTTCTGGCCCAAGGCGTCAAACTTGCGGAAGCCGGCACATCCTCCCGCCGCGGCAATCGCGTGAACGATCCCACCACTTACCACGCTGCCGGTGTCCTCTACCTGCCGCCCGAGGCGCGGTTCGATTACCTGCTCGCGTTTCGCGGAGGCGAGAACATCGGCGCGAAAGCCAGCGCCGCCATGCGCGCCATCGAGGACAAGAACCCACAGCTTGCTGACGTGCTGCCCAAGACCTACAACCTTTTCACCAGCCCACTGATCAACGAATTGCTCAACAAGCCTCCGAAATCCCGGCCGGCGTTGACTATGCCGTCTTCGGGCGAATCTACGAATATTTCCTGGGCGAGTTCGCCCGCACCGTAGGCCAGAAAGGTGGTAATTCTTATACGCGGGCCAGGAACGTGCTGCTCGACTGTTGTGAACCACCTGAGTTCAGTTTGGGTGGCGACGATGCCCGCGCGAAAATCGAGGAAGTTTTCGGCGTAGCCGCCGTTTCAAATCGTAAATCGCAAATCGTAAATCATAAATACCGCGACGTTCCTGGCCTGTGTTGCGCCGCCACAGTCAGAGAAATCGAAGCACAGAGCTGGTCGCTCAACCGCAGCCGCTACATTCGGCGTCAGCCCGGGGGCGAAACCGTCAGCGATGCGGATTCCAAGCAACAACTCGAAGCCCCTTAACGAGGATATCGAGGTCCTTAATGCCGCGGCAGGCGAGTTGGAGGCCACCATCGCCCGCAACGTGGCGGAAATTCTCGAAGCATGGAGGACCGACCGAGTGCATGCAGGTATGGGTGAAACGGGCAACGTGCCCGTCGCGGGTGGTAGCCTGCCACCCGGTTAACAGACCGGTCGGGTCATAGAGCTTCCGCGCGCGGATGCGAACATGTTCGGCGTGCTGAATAATGACGCAGCAGGATGCGTTGTAGCCGGGCACGATTGTAGCGTTGGGCAAGTATGCAGGGCAGATTGGCTGCAAGCGCGTATGCAGTGATAATCAGGTCGCCCCACCACGGGTTCCACAGGAAAAAGATCGGCGTAAATGCAATCGCACACCAGTGACAAAGCTCACCTCGCCATGTTTCGCGGATGAAACGCTCCAGGTACTCACGATTCGCTCCGGCAAGAGTACCCTTGGTGAAACCGCCACTGAACCAGCCTGCGCCATCCGGTAGGCTGTTTTTCCATGCTTTGATGCGTAACACACGTTCATAAAACCTGCCGGTACGTTCCCAAGCACGCGGCTTGCCCGACTCGAACCATTCGACTGGCATTTTCGTGAATGCCCATGCCAGGCCCATCTGAACCGCCACCCAACCGCCGACGTTCAGCACAATAATCCACACTGTTGGCAGTTCAATCAGCACGGATGTTGCGTCCTTTCCAGGTCACATGTTTGCCAGAGCGCAGTGCGGCACGTGCAAACACGCCAAAGAAAAACACCAATGGTACCGGATACAGCAGAGCTGTGTACCAGCGAAACGAACCGATACAACGGCTTAACCAGCCAACCTGCGCTGCGCACACGAGATAAAGCGTACCCCAGCGCAACCAGTCACCCGAAATAGCCCAGCCCAATGGTGCGAGCGTAAGGCCGGTCATCCACCCGACAACCAACACTAGCACTCCCCGTGGTGTTTGCCCTGCACCGGCTGCAAATCCTTTCGTCCATCCCTCAATCAGTTCACGCAGCCCGTTCGGGTACATGCGAAATGACAACACGCCGCGTCCGGTTACACTTCTGACGGGAACACCTGCCGCCCTGAACCGTTGCGCCAGAAAGTAATTTTCCAAAATTTTCCCCCTGACTGTCTCGTGTCCACCAACCTGCAGATAACTTTGCCGGTCAACAAGCAACATCTGGCCGAACAACCCGTTCGGGACCGTGCCCACTACCATTGTCAGGTTAAAGAACAGCGACGATTGCTCGTGAAGCTTCTGCACTGCATGATATGGCCCGACTGAAAACGCGCCAACGAGGAATGAGCCAGGCTCGGTTTGCTGCGTTTGTTTTTCGCATTTTGGCGTACGGTTCGTTTGTGGTGCTGTCCCGCCCATGGCTGGCTGTACAACATATGTGGCAAAGAGATGCACCAGACCCTCCGGTTCAAACCATGTGTCGGCATCCAAAAACATCAGTAGTTCACCTGTTGCTGCTTGTGCGCCCTGATGGCATGCCCATGTCTTGCCACGCCAGTCTTCTGGCAGTGGTTGCGATCGGATGACCTTTGCGCCAAGTTGCTGCGCGACCTCAGCAGTGCGATCCATTGAACCATCGTCAACAACAATGATTTCGCGCGGTTTGACGGATTGCGAGCGTATGGACCGTAACAAGTTTGGAAGGGTGGTTTCTTCATTCCGTGCAGGGATGATGATTGAAAGTCGTTCGGCACATGCGGCAGGTGTAACACCCAACTCGACACCACCGGCCTGTGCGCGCCTTGGGAGACAAGCTGTCATCCTGCATCGTAACAGCCAACCTGTGCACCACAGGCCGAGTGTGATGATGAACAACTCGGTCATTTGACCCAAGCGGTAATTTTCCTCGCGACATTCTGGCCACAGAGCACCACCATCGGCATGCCGCCGCCGGGGTTAACTGAGCCACCAACGAAAAACAGGTTTGGATACAAGGTGCTTTGCTTGGGCGCTTTGAAGGCTAGGTTTTTCCAGCGATCAGCTACAACGCCGTAAATCGAGCCTTTGTTTGAGTAGTATTGCTCGCGTATGTCAAGTGGCGTCCAGCAATGCTCGAACATGATGTGTTTGCGCAGGTCATTCAGGCTCATTCGCTCGAGCTTGTCCAGAACACGTTCCTTGAATGCGAGGTAATCCGCGCGGGTAAATGGATGTGCATCGTCAATGTACGGTATGTGGGGCAGGATTTTCAGACAATCGCAACCTGGCGGGGCTACAGTTGGATCGGTCCGCGACGCGCAAACAAGATAAATTGTTGGATCAGGGGGCAATTGGCGTTTGCGGAACACGGTATAAAAATGCTCCTTTTGATCAGCCGAGAAAAAGAAATTGTGATGGGCAAGTTGCGTGTATTGGCGATCAAGACCCAGCTCGAGCACAAGCCCTGAGCATGCCGGCTCGTATTTCCTTTCCAACCGAGCAATAAACGCACTGTCCTCATGCAACAGTTTTTGGTAGGTCGGTATGACTTCCATGTTCGAGACTACAACATCCGCCGGATGGACCTGGCTGTCATTGGTGACGACGCCGGTGACCCGGTTGCCATCTTTGCGGATTTCTACGACCTCGCTGTTTAGCTTCACATGCACACCGATTTCTTCCATGAGCCGTTGCAGGCCGAGTGCGATGCCGTACAACCCGCCGTCCACGTACCACAGGTCGTACCGGAACTGTATGGTTGGCAAGCAATTCATGAACGCCGGTGCGTGGTACGCAGATGAACCGACATATTTGATGAAGTAATCGAATACGTCGCGCATGTAGGGGGTTTTGAGGAACCGGGCAACACCGCCATGCATTGTGCGGAGCAGATCGAACTTGAGAAAGTTGCGCAAACCGTAGAAGTGCCGGAACTCAGCGGCGGTATCAAGCCCATGCTCGAAGTAACCTGCGTTAACAAGGTCGAAAAGCTGACCGGAGTATTCGAGGAATCTCTGTACGTTTGCAGGGTCTTCGCCAACCTTGCGCGCCTCTTCGGCCATGCGCTCAGGCTCGGGGTACAAGTCAACGACTGTGCCGTCCTCAAAGAAATTCCGCCAATGCGGCCGCAGGGGCCGAATGGAGAAGTAATCGCTCATCTTGCGCCCGCTGCGTTCGAATAGCCGCTCGAATATATACGGCAGCGTGAGAATTGACGGGCCTAGATCAAATGTGTACCCGCGTTCTTTGAGCACGTTAAGCTTGCCGCCTATTTTCGAGTTTCTCTCGAACAGCGTTACCTCGTACCCAGCTTGTTTGAGCGATATTGCAGCGGAGATTCCGCCTAGACCCGCACCAATTACGATGATTTTTTTGTTGCTGCTCATGACAGAATGTTCATGGTGTCGGCTCTTGCCAACAGCAGGTTTGTAGTTCAGCCTTCAGGCTGCCGAGCACACCTGTTTAATTGTCTTTCGCGACGCGCGTCAAACACTGTCTAGCGAGGTGATTTGATGCCTGCTGTGCAAGCACCCTGCGATAATAGTCCGCTGCCTCGTTGTGCTGGCCGAGTTGCTCATAGGCGCGCCCAATGAACATGAGACAACTGGCGTAGCCCCATCGGGGATCAAGCGGTCCAGGCTCGATTTTGGCCTCTGCCTCAAACAGTTTTTCTGCTTTGAGCAACGTGGCCAGCGCTTCACGTACTGCAGCGGGTTTTTTGGCTGTGTGAAACTGGCATGTGCCCAGCAAATACTGGACACGCGGATTTTCTGCCCCGTAAGCCAACGCATGCGTTCGATGCCTGTCCACACGGGGACCAAACCGCACAGCCCGAATCATGTTGCGGTCAATTTTCATTCCGTAAAGAGTGGCCAATAATGCATGGCTTTCGGCGTGCCACGGACCAAGTTCAACAGCGCGTTCTAACGCCGTAATAGCGGCATCCATGACAGATGAAACCGCCGCTCTGTTGGTGTCTGCCGCGGCTAGGTTCCGGAGATGTAACATCCGATGAAACTCCACAACGCCAAGCCAGTAGTAGCAGGGGGCGTAATTCAGTGTGTTTGTGCTTGCCTGTCGAACCAATTCGGCGGCTTTTGCAAAGCCATCCCTGTCCCAGCTCTTGTACGCGGCTGCAAATTCTGCGACACCTGCAACCAGGAGTGGGTCAGCCCGATCTTCAGCACGCACAAGCAGCGCAATTAATGCCGTCCAGATGGCGAGCCAGCCACTCATTGCTTGACGAAATTACACCCAAGAGGTGAGCTTTGCGCAAGCTCATTATGAATTATAGCGCCATCATACAACACCAGCGCACTTTCTTTCAGACAGGCGAAACGCGCCGGTTGGAATTCCGTGTCGCGCAACTCCGCAAGCTGGCAAATGCACTTGTGGCAAATGAATCCGGCCTGCTCGATGCCCTGCACGGTGACTTACGCAAACCGCCACAAGAAGCCTATCTGGGTGAAATTGCCTTTGTCCTGAGCGAAATCCGCCATGCTTTGCGTCATTTGGCTGGTTGGATGAAACCGCAGCGCCGATGTGTGCCGTGGATCGCGTGGCCAGGACACGGGTTTGTGCAGCCTGAGCCTTTAGGTGTTGTACTCATAATTGGACCTTGGAACTACCCGCTACAGCTTCTGTTCGCGCCGCTCGTAGGCGCAATTGCAGCCGGCAATTGTGCTGTGCTAAAACCCTCCGAGTTCGCCCCATGCACTGCAGCCGCTATTGCAAAACTAATCCGGGAAAATTTCGCCGAAGAATTTATTGCCGTAGTCGAGGGCGAACGCGACATCGCCGAGGCGTTGTTGCAGGAGCGGTTCGACAAAATCTTTTTCACCGGCAGCACAACCGTCGGCCGCGCCGTAATGACCGCAGCAGCAAAACATCTTACCCCGATCACGCTCGAACTCGGGGGAAAATGTCCATGCATCGTTTGCGCAGATGCACCCGTGCACGTGACTGCGCGCCGCGTTGCATGGGGCAAGTTCATGAACGCTGGGCAAACATGTGTTGCACCTGACTTTGTGTTGGTTGAACGCGCAGTTCGTGATGCCTTTTTGAATGCGCTGAAACAGGCCGTGCGCGAGTTTTATGGCGAAGACCCACAAAAAAGCAAAGATTACGGGCGTATTGTAAACCGGCGGCATTTCGACCGACTAATCGGTTACCTCAGGCAAGGCCGCGTCGTTCACGGCGGCCAGTACGATCCCAACGACCTTTATATTGCACCAACAATTTTAGCTGAAACACCGTTGGACAGCCCGATCATGCAAGACGAAATTTTCGGACCGATCCTCCCCGTGCTCGAATTTGATAAGCTTGAAGGCGCTCTGGGGCTGCTCAGCGCCCGACCTACGCCGCTTGCGCTTTACCTGTTCACGAACAGCCGCTGGGCGCAAGAACGTGTACTCGCCGAAACACGCTCGGGCGGTGTATGCATCAACGACACCATTTTGCACATTCTGGGCAAGCACATGCCGTTTGGCGGGTTGGGTGAAAGCGGCATGGGCACATATCACGGCAAGGCCAGCTTCGATTGTTTCACGCATTATCGGTCGGTGTTACGGCGATCGTTTCAGTTCGATGTAAAGTTCCGGTATCCCCCAACACGGACGTCGTTGGCCATGCTCAAGCGCATAAGCCGCATTCTTCTGTGCAGGTGAGATTGCAAAAGATCGGCAGTTCAGATAAAAAATTGTCATGCCCAAACACGTGTTGATCGTCGGCGCCGGGCCGGGCGGCTTGGCAACTGCAATGTTGCTTGCTAAGGCAGGTTGCGAGGTCACTGTAATCGAAAAACAACCGCGTGTCGGTGGGCGTACTTCGCTACTCGAGGGTAATGGTTATCGGTTTGATGTCGGGCCGACGTTTTTCCTTTACCCGAAGGTCTTGGCAGAAATTTACGCCGGAGTTGGCCGCAACCTGTACCAAGAAGTGCCAATGAAACGGCTTGACCCACAGTACAGGCTCGTCTTCGGCGCAGGTGGCGAACTTCTCTGCTCGTCTGACCTCGATCGCATGACAGCCGAGATTGCAAAACTTGCCCCCGCAGACGCACCCGCCTTTCGCCGGTTCATGGATTACAACCGTGCCAAGTTTGAAAAGCTCGCTCCATGTTTGCAAATACCGTATCTGAGCTGGACAGACCTGCTTGACCGACGATTGGTTTCCGTGGTGCCATATCTAAAGCCATGGAAATCACTTCACGCCGAGCTGGCCGGATTTTTCCGCGACCCGCGCTTGCAACTGGCTTTCACATTTCAATCGAAGTACCTTGGCATGTCGCCATTCCAGTGCCCGAGTCTGTTCTCGATTCTGTCCTTCCTTGAATACGAGTACGGCATTTGGCATCCGATTGGGGGCTGCAACGCGCTCACTGCCAGCATGGCACGAGTGGCTGCCGAACTGGGTGCAACCATACGATTGAACGAACCTGTTGAGGAAATCCTGTTTGACGGCAGGCAGGCAATTGGCGTACGCACCAACCAGGGTGAATACCGCGCTGACGCGGTGGTTCTTAACGCAGATTTTGCGTACGCAATGACTAAGTTGGTACCCGACAGGCTCCGCCGCAAATGGACCGATGAAACCATTGCCAGAAAACGGTTTTCCTGTTCGACATTTATGCTGTATCTGGGCATCGAAGGTCGGTACGACCAGCTTGCCCACCACAACATCTACATCGCGGCTGATTACCGGCGTAACCTCGACGAGATTGAAAATCAGCACGTGCTAAGCGATGACCCGTCGTTTTACGTACAGAACCCGTGTCGTACTGATGAGACACTTGCGCCGCCCGGTCACAGTACATTGTACGTGCTTGTGCCGGTAAGCCACCAACATCCGAATATCGACTGGGCAAAGGAACGCGATCGGTACCGGCGTGTGGTGCTAAGGCAACTGACCAAGATTGGGTTGACCGACATCGAAAAACGGATTCGGTTCGAGCGAATTGTTACGCCGGCAGAGTGGGAAGCCAAAGCCAGCATTTACAAGGGTGCAACCTTCAATCTTGCCCACAATCTCAGCCAGATGCTGCACCTGCGCCCGCACAACCGGTTCGAGGAATTCGACCGAATGTATCTTGTGGGTGGCGGCACGCATCCGGGCAGCGGGCTGCCCGTCATTTTCGAATCAGCAAAAATTAGCACGCGCCTTTTGTTGGAAGACATCGCGTGAAATCTTTCAGGTCTTTCAGGCAATTGGCACAAGTGCCGTCCTTTTTTCGTACGATAGGAGAAATCAACTTGCAAGTTCCTGTCGTGTGTGAAAGCGCAGAATGCCTTTCCCCTTTCGTGCTCAAAAGGCTCCCGGGCGATAGATCACCCAATCCCGCTGAAAAACCCGCGACATGCTGCCGGCAACAGTGGTGCCAATCTGAGAAAGCAATTGCATCATTCCATAGCCCCACATGTGCGGTGGCGGCGTTCTGCGCGTGTCGCTCCGGAGGTCTGTGACGGTTAGGCAAACGTGGTATTCCCACCTACAGCGCATTTCTTGACTAAGGACGATATGGTTCGCCCCTAACAGGCTGTTGAAAAATGGCTGTTTTGGAAAACCGACCCTCGAAAACATTGGGATTTTTGCATGTTTTTCCTCTGAAAATGATCTTTTCAACACCCTGCTAATCCACTCCGACTTTGTTGTAAGGCTTTGTGTTCGTGCGCGCGCGCTGGTTGCACGCACGGGGTTAAAGTTGAACACTCACGCAGTGGATGAGCGTGCAGGGGGACAAGCAACTGGAACTTGTAAACACCGATGTCCGCTGGGCATCAGGCGATGCGCAGGTTGCTGTATGGGGTCGGGTGACACCGATGGCATAGGTGTTGTTCTGGCCGCATTGATGCAGTGCGAATTGGATTGAAGACATAGTTTGGCCCACGCAGTCGAGTTCAGCAAAACCAGCGTGTTGATGATTTTGCTTTACCCGGTATCGTGCATGGGCCAGGAACACCGGTAGCTTGGGCCCGGCACACCGGCAAAGTAGTTGGGATAACGTTCCGGGCCCGGTGGTATAGCAGATGATACGATGCCGAAGTTTGGAAAAATGCGCGCCGTTAATGATTGTTGCTGGTAAAATTGGGGCCGGGTAAGCTGCGCTGATGGCAGTGATTGCAGTCGTATGTGGGTTGTGATGATGAACGTGCCAGGGACGGTCCCATCCCATGACAGGCGATGAAAAAGTGTTGTTAGGTGAACTGCTGCGGCGCACGTCGCGGTCGTTTTACCTGACGCTGCGTATTGTGCCGGAGTCGGTCCGGCTGCAGATCGGTTTGGCCTACCTGCTCGCGCGTACAGCAGACACAATCGCGGATACTGAGCTGTTGCCGGTTAACCGCCGGCTTGAGGCACTTCGTGGATTGCGCGAGCGGATTGCGGGCCGGTCAAATGCACCGATTGCATTTGGCGAGTTTACGTCATGCCAGCATGTTGATGCCGAGCGCGCGTTGTTGGAGAGGGTCGAGTCAAGCCTGACATTGCTTGGCAGATTATCGGCGGCGGATTTGAAACTTGTGCGGTGGGCGCTCGAGATCATTATCACCGGGCAAGAACGTGATCTTACGGTCTTTGGTGGTGGTACCGCGGTGAACGCCGGGGCGAATCCTAACACAGTTCGCGCGTTTCGGGACGAAGGCGAGCTGGAGGATTACATTTACCGCGTAGCGGGTTGTGTAGGAGAATTTTGGACCCGGCTGTGTCGGCGCCATCTTTTCCCAGATGCGCAAATTGACGAAGAAAAGCTCCTTGCACACGGCGTTCGGTTCGGCAAAGGCTTGCAACTAGTGAATGTGTTACGTGATTTGGCTGGCGACGTGCGTCGTGGCCGTTGTTATCTGCCAGCCGACAAGCTCGCTGGGGCGGGGCTTGGCCCGGCCGACCTGCTTGACCCAGCTAATGAACCAAAGCTGCGCCCCGTTTATGATCTTTACCTTGATAAGGCGGTGGCGTTTTTGGACTCGGGCTGGGCATACACAAATGCGTTACCGCGCAACCAGTTTCGGCTCCGGCTTGCGTGTGCGTGGCCGATTTTGATTGGGCTTAAAACGCTCGATCGGCTCCGCACAGCTCGTGTGCTTGATCCCGGACACCGCGTCAAGATCAGCCGGGCCGAGGTATATCGGCTGATGCTGCTGAGCGTGGTTTGTTATCCTGTGCCGCTGCTTTGGACCCGGCTCTTCAGCTCAACCACTACGCCGGTGCGGCGGGTTGAAATGCATGTTCAACGGTAATCAGCGGGCCTTTTTGCGGCACAGCTTGCGATATTACCAAAATTCAACCGGGCCTGTATCGGGCATGAATTGGTCAGGTTCGGCTACGGCATCGGGCTGCATGAACGATGCTACGAGCGGTTTGGGTTGATACTGCGGTTTGAGATTGCCCGCGCTGTCCAGGAACTGACTGCGCCATTGCCGATACTCATCGAGCATAGCGTTGAATTGCGCGCGTGTTGAAACATGCACAATGCGTTTGTTGAAGAAACTGTTCGGGCCGAACCGTTTAGCGTACAAGGGGGCAATTTTGCGGAACATCCGGCATGCCAATGGTTCGCCAAACTGTTCGATCATCAGGTCAAGGTGCATGCACATGAACTGTAGCCGTTGCTCGAAATCCGGTTCGGGTAACAACTGTCCCGTGGCAAGGTAATGATGTGTCTCCTTGAATACCCACGGATTGTAAAACGCACCGCGCCCGATGCTCACACCTGCGCACCCGGTTTGCTCGAGCATAAACTTTGCTGCTTGTGGAGTTGTGACGTCGCCATTGCCAATAACCGGGATTGACCTGACGGCTTCGACAACTGCACGTATGCCGGCCAGGTTAACCGTGCCGCTGAAGCCCTGTGCGCGTGTGCGCCCGTGCACAAATACCGCCGCTACTCCGACCTCTTCAAGTGCACGTGCAAGCTCAGGGGCGGTTATACTGGTCTCGTCCCATCCGAGTCGCATTTTGGCAGTGACGGGAATTTTGACCGCTTCGACCATGCCTTTGACGAGCCGAGCGGCTTTCTGGAGTTGAGTGAGCATGGCGGCGCCTGCACCGACACAAACCACCTTGCGGACCGGGCAACCCATGTTAACGTCAACTGCGTCTGCGCCCAACGACTCGACCAGCGCGGCGGCGTCGCGCATCTCTTCGGGTTTGCCACCGAACAATTGTATTGCCAACGGACGGTCTGCGGGATGTGTCTGGATGAGCTTGAGCGCTTTAGGGTTCTTTTCAAGCAACGAGCGCGCGTTGACAAGCTCCGTGGTTGCCATGCCTAACCCACCCAACGGACGGATGGCCAGCCGGAAAGCCAGGTTTGTGTACCCCGCTAATGGCGCGAGGAACAGATTCGACTCGAGCTGTAGTGTCCCGATGCGCATTTCTACCGGGGCAAGAAGATGCAACCTGCGTTCCACAGTTCAACACGAAAAGCAAACCTGCGAAGGCGGTCTGACTCGTTGGCGACAGCAATTGTCAATTGTGACGGCTCGCACAATAGGCTCGCCCTGCGTTTCATTGTAGGGGTGTGCGCTCAATTCGTGTCGCTAACCCGGATATTTCGGATGTCTTTCGTAGTGCAGCTTTCCAAGTCTGCCGTGTCGCGACCCGCGAGGCGCTTGCCAACGCTCCTTGTCCCGAAGATCACCCGACGCGCTGCCGATTTGGAAATCGGCCTGCCTGCCTGTTTGCGTGCGACACACCATGCACGCGCTCGGCTTGGCGCAGGCAGGTATCCCATCCCACTTATCGCTTCAACTCTTTAACGCATTACGCTTCCCCGAGGCATCCGACTTGGCCCAGACAAATGATACAGTAGATTTATCCCGCAACGGCAGGACGTGCCGCAACAGTTTCGCCGCGCCAACACTGTATGGTAGTGAAATATCCAGGCTAGAGTAGTCCCCATTGATTTTGCGTTTTTGCGGTTCGACTCCTGTGCCCAATGATGCAGACGCGCAATGGCGCGCTTGTTAGGCACGGACACGCGCGCGACGAGGGTGTGCGTAACTAAAAATGGTAGGAACACATCGCCGAGGCATGCGGCCGGTGTGGCCGTGCAACTGTTATTGTGCTGTGGCGCGCGGCCATCTTGGCTGCACGTCTTCTGCGACCGGGACGGGCGCGCGCTGGGGTAGATTGGAGCGCGGCCATCTTGGCCGCAGTGCCCGCAATGTGGGTCGAGTTGTGGCATGGGCTTTTTTCGACCTGGAGGGGCGCGCACCGTAGCCGCGCCCGTAAGGGCGCGGAATAACTCCGAGCTCATATCCGGAATGAAACACAAGTATTTAAGCGTACCCAGCACCTTGCCACCCAACATAAAACCACAAAATACCCAATAGCACTTTTTAATCCGCCGTCTCACGACGGCGGCTACCATAACGGCGCTTATTGCATTCCGGCGCGCGGCCACCGTGGCCGCAGTGCCTGCTGGTGAGTGGAACTGATTTGAGGTCTTTTTTGGGGTGCAACAGTACCGGTGCTCTGAAAGCTTGGAGATAGTAGCGTTGACCGGAGCGTATCTCTCTGCGGGCGTGGACGCCCGCGCGCCGTCCCAATTGCATTGGTAGGGCGGGCAGTCCTCTGCCCGCCGGATGCAGAATCAACAGGGTGTTTTTCCCGCACCAACGGACCCGGCAGCTCGTAGCCGCGCCCGTAAGGGCGCGGAAAACACCGGGGCTAAAGAAGCTGTCCGGCCGTGTTGGTCTCTAGTTAAACTTCGGCTTGGCTATTTGCTATAGCCGGCTTGACTTACGGTAGTCTAACCCCTTGAGCACCAGAGTGTTAGCAAAGCACAGCAATGTTT
>Ga0315298_1008208_pt1 | contig 13410 bp, 9 predicted proteins | sample WHS_1_MG_FD_203077 | JGI IMG/M metagenome (GOLD analysis project Ga0315298, IMG submission 203077) | Extremophilic microbial mat communities from Washburn Hot Springs, YNP, Wyoming, USA - WHS_1_MG | ecosystem: Environmental > Aquatic > Thermal springs > Hot (42-90C) | place: USA: Wyoming...
AGGTTGTCTTAGCTAAGGGGAGCGTGAAGAACATACTCTTGAGTGAGGCCGGGAGAGAGCAGTTAGGGGTTCAGGATAAGTGTGTTGATTGAACCCTACGGGGTTCGGGTTTCATAGAGCTTGGTGTCGTTTGATATCAAGCTCTCCACCCTTGACTTCATCGCTCTCAGGGTCTCTTCTCACCGGGATCCATATCACCGGGCTCCGCCCGCTCGGGGTAACCCCTACCCACAGCTCCTCCTTCATCGTCTTCTCAGGTTCATTGCTGTGGGGAAACCCCCGCATCCTGGGGCAGACCCAACAAAAACAACACCAACCCTAACAAACCTGAATGAAAACCAAAAACAGTTGTTACGGCGGCGGCACTCCGTAAAGTAACACAACGTTATCCACTAAGTACTTCGTTAATGCTTCCTCGTAACCCCCTCCCTTACTCAACACCTTCTCTACCTCACCACGTATGTCCCAAGGATACATGACGACGCCGGGTCTCTCCGGGTCGTCTATGAAGTCACTCTCTACCAACGCTCTCGTAACCCCTACTTCCAGCATGTTTGTGAGGAGGTCTTCCCGACCTAAGACCGACATCATGTACTCAAACTCCTCCACGGTCTTGGCTAGGAAGGTGCTTACGTGGTGGAACATGACCTTATTCTTAGGTACCTCAGCAAGCCTCACTAAGTAGTCTACGGACGCTACGGTTGCTAGACCTCCCTGCTCCGTGTGTAGGTGGATGAATGAGTTCGTGTCTCTACATATCTCTAAAGCCTTCACCAACACGATCTCGCTAACTATCACTGACTCTGGCAAGGTCTTGTAGTGCGGTCGCCCGAACTCCCCTAACCCGTCTATCCTGCCATCCATTATCAACTTCCTGAGGTGATCTAGTGCTTTCACCACGATCTCTAAGACCTTACCTGTTCTGTGAGAACCCGCGATCCTCACCAACTCGTCCACGTAAGCCGGGTGAATCCCCGCTAAGCAAGCTACCTTAATACCCTCCCCTCTAGCCCTACCGCACTCAATCATGTGCGACTCGAAAGACTTGATAATACCTTCCAAACCAGCGCTAAAGCCGTAGTGATTAGGCGGTAATGAAACTAACGCCATAAACCACCCGCCAACCCCCTTAAACTTCCTCGCCACGACCTCAGCGCCTAAGCCTGAAGGCGATACATGGGCGTGTGCGTCCGAGAGCGGCAACACCTAGATCACACTCAAAACTAATAGGTTAAACCAAAGCTAAAATACTGCTGAGTGCGGGGAGAACCTTCTCGCAATAAGTTCATGAAAAATATAAATATTGATGAGTAAGATTATCTAGGGTGTAGTCTTAAATGAGCTCCATGATTAAGGAGTTTAACAGCATTGCTGAGTTCGTGAAGAGCATTGACGAAGACTTAAACGATTATAGGAAGAAGCTTGCTGAACTTCTTAGGAGGCTGGAAGAGCTGAGAATTAAAGTAGAGCATGAAAGAAAAATTAAGGCAGCATTCGCTAAGCTAGGATTAATTACTGAAGCACCCGAACCTAAGAACGTTATAGACTTGAAGAACATCAAGATAGTGATGAACCCGACAGCAGATCAAGAGCTAAACAACTTAGAGAGCGTGGTTGAGTCACTCAACAATAAAATAACCATATTAACAGCTATAAAGAAAGACCTGGAAGTTCTAGGGAGTCTTGACGTGGAAGTAAAATTAACTGCAGTATACTTAGAAGGACTTCCGAAAACTCTCATAATAAAGCATGCGTAAAACAGATACCGTGATTTAAGATAAACGATTAGGTCAGAATAACGTCTCCTCCCTTCTCAGCCTCTGATATATTATCGCCCTGATCTTCAGAGTTCCGTAAACAGCTAGCGCAGCTATTATTATGACCGCTATCACGGGCAAGTACCTGAAGAATAGCGTAAGTGGTTGCGGACTCATGTACACGAGCAAGTCCGTATCCCTATCCAGAGTTATCGTTCTGGTCTCGTTAAAATAGCCTGGCGCGATTACCTCAACCCTTATATCACTGTAGAATAGCCTCGTTTCCACGAACCCCCCCTCGTAAGTAATTAAAACCGTTATGAGATTTCCTGTTTCTAAGCTATAGAACCTGACCTCAGCGTTCTTTACTGGAGTCTCACCTTCCTGAACCCTGACCCTCAAGTTGTAATACTTCCTAGACAGCGGAATGTTGAGTGAGGTATTGTTGGTTAACTTAACTAAGAGGTTCTGCGATGGGCTGTAAACCGCCTCATAACCACTCGTAGGTCTTACCTGCACTACGTAAGTTCCGTAGGGCAATACTATACTAACGTTTTGAGTAACACCGCCCACCACTTTAGTGTTGTTCACGAAAACGTCGAATCTCCCTCTAAGGATATTGACTGTAGCATCTCTAACACTTAAGCTCAGGGTGTAAGCATTTCTAGAGATTCTCACGATTTTGGTTGTTGAGGAGGTAAGGGTTAAGTTTATTGTTGTCGGCATATATATTGCTTCATAACCTTCTAAAGGTTTGACGAACACTGTGTAATCGCCGTAGGGCAGCACGAAATACGCTCTAGCTATTGCAGGATCTACTACCCGAGCCTCACCACCCACCTTAACCTCTACTGGAGCGATTAACTTGGTAGTTAGGGAGTCTTCAACCCTTAACTCAAGCAAGTATGTCCTCCTAGTGAGGATTACGTTAACTGACTGATTGCTTGAGACTGTGAGGGTTGTTTCGAAAGATTCGTAAACGTTCTCGTAACCCGGTGCTGGACCTACCCTCAAGACGTGTGTCCCGTACAATACCCGTACCTCAGCATACTTACTAGTAGTTGACGGTATCACGGTCTTATTATCTATTACGACGGAGTAGGGAGCTATTAAATCCCCTGACACGGGATCAGACACGCTTAAGTATAGCGTGAATTCCTTATATGTTAAGGAGGTCTCTAAATAAGTGTCTGTGAAGGTGCTGACCTTAATGAGTGTTTCCGCTGGATTCACGTAAGGTTTTGAGTGAGTTACTACTATCTCGTAGGTCACGTTAGGCAGTATATTATTGAAGACCACTACACCGTCTTTAGAAGGAGTTTTAGTTAACGCTCCCCCAGGATACTTGAACGTTACTGAAGCCTCGGTAACGGATTCATTACCGGGTGGAATTACCTTAATGATTGCTTTACCAGCCTTAAAACTCTCTACGGAGACGGGTTCGCCGCCAATCACTAAGTTTAAGTTCTTGAGTACAGTTAGTTTATCGCCGCCGCAAGCCACCCCAGCACTGAAATCGCTCAGCATATCCGAGTCTACGTGAGGTTCTTCAGCGAAGTTAAGGACTAAGTCCCTCCTCAGTAATGGGGTTAAGTATGGGGTTAGCCTGAGTAGCTGAAGACCCTCAGACGTCTCCAAGAATATTGCCTGGGTCTCGCCGTCAGGGAACATCCTAACCTTACTTACCCTCCCTCCAGCAATGTAGGTGTTAAGTAATCTGTAGGCTTTGCTACCGCCACTCCCAACCAGTGAGTAAACCTTCACCCTACCATCGCTCAGGACGAGGACAGTTAATCCACCGTCGTATAGTGTTAAAGCATCGCTTAACTCAGTTCCTACACCAGCGTATTCCGTGGTTACCGATGTTTTACTGAGTGAGGTGTTTACTCTGATCAGCTTTAGGAATTCGTCTTCAGGATCGTGATAAGTGATTAAGTAGTCATTATCGTCAACCCCCTTAAGGAACGTGAGTCCTGATGATGTAGGCGGTATCTTGAAGTTTATGAAGCCTAAGCTAGTGAAGTTGTCTGGAGCTCCACTCACGTTAAGAACTTCAAGATTAGCTAGCAGGAACTCAGGCGTCTTATAGTAAGCTGATGCGGGGGTAGTTATGGGCGGCGCGTTAAGGACGAACGTGGTTACGTAGGTGCTCTCGACGTATGATGGGAGGGCTGAGGTATTGTATGTGTAGTTGTAGTTCCTCCCGTATATGTCTGAGACAGTTACTTGAGCTATCAAGCCTCTGGGAACAGGTATCTTAGCAACTCCTTCGTCGTCAGCGTTAAACCCATACCTGTAGGTTAAGCCTCGTTCAGGGCTGTAAGCAACAACCTCAACCAAAGCTTTTGAGGCAGGTGTTAATATGTTGTTACTCCAGTACGTCACGTTAAAGACTAAAGTGACGAGATCCCCTTTCTCAACCCAAGCTATGGCAAGCATTGAAGCGTCATAGTAATAACCGTGCTTACCGAATACCGTTAAAGGAGCTATATCTTGCGGTAATACCCCCTCATACGAGGTTGTAGCGTTACCTACCCTGCCACCAATCCTTAAAACACCGCTGGAACCCTCGCTAAACACGTAAACATAGCACGAGGTGCAAGCCCCCGTGGTCGGCAAGCCCTCGCTAACTAACGCCGCCACCCTGTACCCACCTGACGGAGTCTTGAGCACCACCGTCTCCTTAACGTAGAAGTCAGCACCCAGTACCGCCTCAAGCATCTTGTAGATCCTCCCACCACCCACGCTGAATAAGAGTACCTCACCCTTGTCAGTACCTACGGAAACCCTGGTAGTCGGCCATCCGTCGGTAGAGAAAGAAGTAACCCTCCCCACTAGAGGGTATAACTGAAGTATCGCGGCGTCGGAATAAGGGTTGCTGACGTCAAGTAACGCGACGTAATCCCTGGAAGGCCCTGAAGCAACAACCATTACGGCAGTCTCGTTAATCATTAAAACCTTGGTCACGCTTAAGTTACCCGTAATATTAACCGGGATGGTGTAGGCGTACGGCGTGTTTAACTCAACTTGTGCCAGTGATTGGGCGTACGTGAGGGGCGGGGCCTGACCAAACAACATAGCTAGGGACGTTAAGAACAGCATTAAGGAAATAATCGATGACGCGCGCCCCCCACGAGTTAGCCTCGATAAACCCATTAACCACACCCTAAAAATATATTCATGAACGTATATATCTTGTAGGACAAAACATAGTATTTAGGTGAGTGATAGGATTTGCCGCTGAAGCGAGGCTTTATACTGAGTTTTATAAGCAGGTTAAGGAGAGGTAAGGAGGGAGCGGGGAAACCCGAAGCTACTACGGCGTCGAGCATGAGCTTCCTTGAGGCTACTAGAGTACTCTCGCACGAGTTACTAAGCGTTAAGAAGGGTTATAAGGTAGTTGAGACATACTCCGTCGTAGAGCCTTTCGCGTCAATAAATATAGTGGAGGACGAGGCCACGGGCAAGCTCTTCTACGAGGTCTACGAGATATCCCTCACTAACGAGGAGAGGGATATATACAAGCAAATCTACGAACACATGGTGTGGGAGATAAGACCGATAGCTACGCTGTCCGGCGACGCGATAGAGGAGATCCGGAGCACTGCTAGGAGGATAATGAATTTATTCCAGATAAGATTTCCTAGAACCCCGTCACTATCTTGGAGTAAGATAAACTACTACATAGAGAGGGATTTCCTAGGGTACGGGATTTTAGACCCTGTATTCAGGGATAGATACGTGGAAGACATATCGTGTAACGGTCCCGGAAAACCTATATACGTATGGCACAGGAAGTATGAGTCACTGCCTACAAACGTGGTCTTCAAAAACGAGGAAGAACTCGACGCGTATGTTTTGAAGCTAGCTCACATGGCCGGTAAACACATATCCGTCGCTTACCCGGTCTTAGACGCGATACTGCCCGGAGGTCATCGAGTAGCAGCGACTTACAGTAAGGAGGTATCTACCTCAGGCTCCTCGTTTACTATAAGGAAGTTTAGTGAGTCCCCTATAACGATAGCTGACATGATAAGCTTCGGGACGATCTCTTCCGAGCTAGCTGCCTATTTCTGGCTGGCCATGGATTACAAGATGACTGCCTTGATATTGGGCGTCACGGGTGCTGGGAAGACTAGCACGCTTAACGCGTTAGCAACCCTCCTCAGACCCACGTATAAGGTAGTCACCATAGAGGACACCCCAGAGCTCAGGCTACCTCTCGAGAACTGGGTTCAGTTGGTTTCAAGACCTTCCTACTTAGGCGGTGCTGGTGAGGTCTCACTATACCAGCTCGTGAGGGTCTCACTCAGGTATAGGCCTGACGTGATAATAGTTGGTGAGGTCAGGGGTGATGAGGCTTACGTACTCTTCCAAAGCATAGCGACGGGGCACTCAGGTATGACGACCCTGCACGCTGAGAGCATAGACGCCGCGGTGAAGAGGCTTACGTCACCCCCCATGAACATACCGCCCTCATACATACCTCTAGTCAACCTAGCACTCTTGATTAGGAGGGTGACCCTAGTTGATGAGAAGGGTAGGTTAAGGCCTGCTAGGAAGATAACTAACGTGTGGGAGATCAGGGATTTCGGCGAGTACGAGGAGGTGGCTAGGTGGGACCCGGCTAAGAACAAGTTTAACGTGAGGTTAGATAATAGCTTAGTGTTAAGCAAGATCACGGACCTTACCGGGAAGACTAAGGAAGAGCTTTCCGAGGAATTGGTTAGGAGGAAGATGCTTTTAGAATGGCTTGTGGCGACTAGGAGAACCGCTTACAAGGACGTCGCTACGTGGATACAGAAGTACTACCTAGACCCTGCGAGGACTCTTAGAGAGGGCCCCCTGTATGGTTCCGCGCTTAAGTAAGAAGAGGAAAGCTGAGGGGAAGAAAGCAGTTGCTGGTGAGGGGTTAAGAAGTGTGTCGAGACCCCGGTATAGGGGGCCTACCCTCAACGAGCTCTTCACTGTTGCGTCACTCTCTCTCTTCGAGTCTTTGGGGGCTAGACTAGCTAGGAGCCTGGAATTAGATAAGTCTATACTTAAGGCTGGGATGAGCGTACACCCAGTCATATACGCTTCTAGAACCATAATGATCACCTTAATAACCTCGGCTACTGCTTTACTCTCTGCAGCCATGGCCTTCATATTCGTCCCGATGTCGCTTATTTTCAGGGTGGTGGTGGGTTTGGTTGCTCTGATAACACCTGTGTTAGTGTTCGCTACGATGCTTCTCCAGCCATCACTTAAAGCTTCTGATAGGAAGTCAGGTGTTGAGAACGAGCTTCCTTTCTTCATGGCTTACGCTTCCACGATGGCTAAGGGAGGTGTTAGCTTAGAGAAGATAATTGAGAGGGTCTCCACCCTCAAAGTGTTTAAGGCTATGAGGGAGGAGTGTTTGAGGGTTATGACGTACGTTAAGCTCTTCGGTTACGACCCTATCTCAGCTCTTGAGAGGGTCTCGATACTGCACCCGAGCACCAAGTTCAGAGACTTAATGCTCGGTTACACGACCACCTTAAGGAGTGGCGGCGACGTAACGCACTACATGGAGATCAGAACGCAGGAATTATTCAACGCTAGGATGAACGAGATTAAGTCATTGACTGAGAGGCTTGCCTCCTTCCTAGAACTCTACATAGTTTTAGGAGTCATAATGTCTATAATAGTCTTCGTATTCTTCTCCGTCTCAGGAACTCTTTCAGCAGTTTCAGCCGGTAGGACGGCCGGCACTCTAGGCGTTGACGTGATGATGCCGGCACTCTATAACTTCCTTGTCTTACCCACGCTTGGCTTGGTCGTCTTAGCGATGATTCAGGTTTCCCAGCCTAAGACTCCTGTGAAGATTATGGAGCCTTACGTAACCCTCATCACCTTAATACCGATATCCGTACTCTCTTTCTTCGCAACACTGTTCATAACCGGGGGTTCCAGGGTCTTAAGGGGTGTTTTAGGGCTTCACGAGGTTCAGTCAATGATTATCTCGTTAACCGCGGCTCTACTAATCTTAACGATACCTCCGTGGCTTGTTCACAGGAATGTTTTGAGGGGTCATAAAGGGTTGGTTAAGGCTACTGCAGACTACTTGAGGGAGATGAGCGAGATTAGGAAGACAGGCTTATCCCCGGAGAAATGCATAATACAGTTATCAACTAAAGACTTCAGGAACCTAACCCCGATAGTTAGTAAGGCCGGTGTCGCACTCTCCCTAGGGCTTAGCTTAGAGGAGGCTTTAAGGAAGGTTTTGAGGGGGGTTAGGGAGTGGTTCGTGATAGCTATCTTCAGATTCTTAACAGACTCGATAATCGTCGGCGGCGGAGCGCCAGACATAATAGACGCTCTAGCTAGGTTTACCCAGACCTTAAGCGAGCTTGAGGAAGAGCTTAGGAGGAGGCTTAAAGCATACGTAATACTCCCGTACTTCGGGGCTATAATGCTCGCATCATCCCCGATAATAATAGCCAACATGCTCATAACGGCTGCCGGAGCACCCGCCGAGTCAGTAGCCCCACTAATAGGGGTCTTAGGGGTTGGCTCAATGATAAACTCATTCATAATGGGTTTAATAGCAGGCAAGTCCAGCGAAATGTCTGTCGCAGCAGGATTCAAACACGCAGCGTTAATGACCCTAGTAACAACTACGACACTACTCTTCACACTAACCTACATAAGCAGCACCATAACCTAACCCCTAAACACCAATCATGAAACAGCCCCCACCGTAAAGAACGGCTTTCAATTATAGGAAGATATAAAAAGTATAAAAAACTAACTACAAAAACTAGGCCAAGATTATTAGACGCAACATTTATGTGTGTTATACGTGGTAGTAACCATGGTGAGACACTAAAATGAGGTCAAACAAGGCAATATCACCAATACTAGCAACAGTAATACTGATCGCAGTAACGCTAGTCATAGCGATAGGAGTGATAGGGTGGATAATGGGGATCTGGGGATCGCTGGGAGGACCCTCGGAAAGCCTGGTGGTGGTGGGAGGCTCGGCAACATGTAGTGGCAATACGCTTACGTTTAACCTAAGCATAACAAACAAGGGAACAGCCAAGGCAGAAATAAAGAAGGTTGAAGTCCTGGGAATTAGCGGCACAGCAACAATAAGCCCTACCACCCCCATCTCCAATGGAGTATCTACAGATATAAAAGTGACAGTGAGTGGACTAACAGAGTGCCCTGCTCTCGGCTCGACCTACCAAGTCAACGTCTACACGGCGGCGGGCAACGTGTACTCCACTGTGATCAAGATAGTTTCAGTAACTTAACCAAGTTCATAATCTTATATTATAAGGTTAAAAAGTTTTTATTTTAAACGTTTGTTTTTAGGGGGTGGGCAGTCTTTCCCTCGCGTGCTCGTAGGTCGTGTTTGTTTGACCGATGGTTCATTGCTGTGTTGTTCGTGTGTTTATTCGTTCTTCTTTTCTGTCTTCTTCTCCCTCCTTCACGTCTTCCTTCCTACTTGGATGAGGTCGTCTACGTTGGCTGTGGTCTTGCTTACGTTGCTAACCTCACTGCGCCGTACTCGTGTAATTTCGAGCATCCTCCTCTCGGTAAGTACTTGATCGGGTTTCTAGAGTTGTTTGGTTTGGGTAGGTTCTTTTTTCTTTTCCTCTTCTTATGCTCGTCTATCCTCGCATTCCTTATCTCGCGTCACGTCCTCGAATCCGGGTGTCTCGCCTTCCTCGTCGCTGCCTTCATAATGCTGGACACTGTGTTCGTTAATACCTTCAGGCACCTCCTCCTAGACCCACCGACCGTCTCCCTACTCCTCCTCTCACTGTACTCGATGCTCGTTAAGGGTTCTCTCACGCTATCCGGCATTTTCTTCGGTTTGAGTGTTGCGTGTAAGTTCAGCGTCCTCCCGTACTCCGTAGTCTTCCTCTACACGATTCTTACTGAGAGAGCTGGTTGGAGGCGCTCGCTGGAGGGGTTGGCGGTGTTCGGTGCCGCGGCCCTCGCCACATACTTAAGTACTTACGCGGTCGACCTTAGATTAGGGCCTTACTCAATCGTTCAGCACCATGCAGAGATGCTTGCCTACATGAGTTGGAGGCACGGTCTCAGCCTTCCGATGGCTGTCAACGGGTTGCTTAAACTGGTCAGTAAGGTTGAGGTTTGGGGTTACGGCGGCGAGCTCGCGATATATCTCACACAACTTAACACCTCCTTCTTCACCCTAGTCAACTCAACGCTCACTCCAGGCACGGGTTACTACTTAATCGTGGGTGTGGGGGTCGGCTCCGTACTCTGGTACGCCGCGCTGCCCTCACTACCGATCAACACGTACTGGGCGCTCGCCGGACAACTGAGTCAAGCGGAGGTCACCGCAGTAGTAGCTGGCTGGGCCTCACTAACAACCATACTTCCAGGCCCTATCGACTGGTACTACGTTAACGCATTACCGATCCTCTACCTCAACGTCGCCTTACTCTTAGGTCGCTTAATTAAGGGTAGGCTGGTTACGGTGGTTGTAACGTCTCTAACGATAGCTCAAGCCGTCATAACACTGCTAACCTTGACGGGGATCCTGCCCTGGGAGAGCGTTATCTTTAGGTAGGGATTCGTTGTCGTGTGAGCTCCCTCGTCCTGACTAAAGTTTTTACACAGTGAGTGATGTGTGAGGAGCCTGCGACGAGCTTGATGAGCAGTCGCGGAGGCTTCGATAATGCTTCCTGACCCGCTTTTCGGGAGCCGTTCTCCCTGGAGCGGGTCAGGAAGCAAGATACGGGGATGAAGATAAGACGTACATAAGCGAATATAAAGCTCTATGAAGCCCGAACCCTAGTAGCCTGTCGCAGATTCCTTGTTTTAACAGTATTTAAATGTTAGTACTTATTACCCCTCATGCTTTCGTTGAAGCAATCTTTATCGGTCTCCTTATTCCTTAGTAAAAAGGAAGCTGACGTGAAGGGTCAGTCAAACTTAATCTCGGCTCTTGTCCTAGTTTCGACGGCTCTGGTTATGAGTATTGGTTTTCTTGGTTACGCGTCCTCGCTTCTTAGTGTGAGGGTGTCTGAGAGTGAGTTGAATAACCTCCTTCAGAAAGAGATCGCGAATACCGTGATCTATAGGGAGTACATTAGGGGCGAGACTATATATTTAGGGGTTGTGAGAGCGGACGGGACGGAAACCACTTATTACTACCTAGCTATAAACAACACTTACTGCAGCGCTAACGGCGTTATAAGTGGCGGGGATTTCCCTCAAATACAGGGCTTAGCAGTGCCTTCAAGCAGGGTGTACATAATGACTAACGACAACCAGTACGTGCAGTTAAGCGCGTTCACGCCATACATGAATTCAATAACTACGGTGAACCTCGGATTCTTCCATCATGGAGGGGGTAACGAGCTTCTCACAATAGACTTCACTAACGCCATACCTAACTCACCACCCGCAAGCCCTAACTGCTTAGTAATTATTCTGTTCATTCAAGTAAACGGCAACTACTACGAGGTGGGGAGATATTATGAGACAACATAGGAGAGGTCAGTCAGAAGTAATAGCGGCGATGATACTAATACCGTTACTAATAGTGGTGTTCTCGGTAGTATCCACAAGCATGTTCAAACTAAACGTCACCGGAGTCTCAAGCCTAGCGTCTAGAGCCAGGTTTGAGCAAGAAAGGGTTGCAGAACTCCTCCAAGCAACAAAGAACGGCGATATATGCGTAATTCGAAACACCGGGGCCGTAGACATAGAGATAGTTAGGGTATGGGTCAACGAGAACTTCATAGAGGTGAAGACCCCAATAAAGAAAGGGGAAAGCATAACGCAGATACAGTTAGATTCCGGGGAAACAATCGACGTGAGCAGTGTAGACTTAGCAATCACCTCCAGGGGAACACTCTTCAAGTTTAAGGAAATGTGTAGCGTGGCTTACGTAATTTACCTCTACCAATACACATACTATAACGTGTCAGGATTGTTCAGTAGCGAGAACATCTTAAACGTGAACAAACTAATAGGCGACGAGTATCAAAACAAAAAAATCATAACTAAGCTTGATGATCAGCCGAGAGCCGTCGTCTACAAATACGGCGATGTCTGGTTCTACAACGAAGGTAGCGGGTGGACAGCAGAATACTCTCAAAACATTCAAAGCAAAAACATAATACCTGATTTAGATAGTAATGGCGTTAATGAACTAGTAGTAGTGAATAACAAGACTTCATCAAATGCATTCGAACCCGTTAAAATAACAGAGAGGGGCACGCACACGCTAGAAATTACTTTCGTAGACCTCCTGAAGGTGGTAGGTGAGCCGGACGTTATCTATATATATTACAAAGTTATAACTCAACCCAATAATCCACCACCTCAACAAATATCTGTGGGTATTGATGCGATACTCAGTTCCTCAAACGGGACAACAATAGCTGTGGCTAGCGGTTCATCGGCAATAGGCTCCTTCGGGAAGGAAGGCTTCTTCGTAATTACAGGCAATGTGGTATTTCCCGTTAAGGCGTTCGAAGCGTATGAGCGAGCCATTAAAGCCGGGAATTACTCATTAACTCTTCGCTTCACAATCTATAACCCTTCAGCCTCCGTCTCCTTAAGCAACTTTAGGCTAGAGTATATAGCGGTAGTTGGCGCTGACTTCTTGTGGAATCCGTGACTTTAGCATGCTCAATCATTTAATTTATCAGTGACTTAGATGTATATATTTGGTGGTGTGTTTGAGTCTTCCGAGTGAGTTGGTTCGTGTTGTTGAGTTGACTAAAGCGCATAATAGGTGGAGGAGGCTTGAGGCAATAAACTTGATACCCTCAGAGAACGTCATGTCCCCGCTAGCTGAGGCCGCGTACATGACTGACATGATGCATAGGTATGCTGAGGGCAAGCCTAGGAAGAGGTATTATCAAGGCCTCACGTACGTTGACGAGGTTGAGTTGCTCGTCATGGACCTCATGTCAAGGTTATTCAAGGTTAGGTATGTTGAGCCCAGACCCATCAGCGGCACGATAGCTAACGCAACCGTCTTCAGGGTTTTAGGGAAGCCCGGTGATAAGGCGTTGATAGCTCCCGTGCAGGCGGGCGCTCACGTATCACACACGAGGTTCGGCACCTTAGGTGCTTTAGGGATAGAGCACGTTGAGATGCCTTTCGATCAGGAGAGGTGGAACGTCGACGTGGACAAAGCCGTTAAGATGATTGAGTCGGTGAAGCCTGCTTTCGTAACCTTAGGAGGCTCCGTCTACATGTTCCCGCACCCAACTAAAGAGATAGCTCAAGCAGCACACTCGGCGGGGGTTAAGCTAGTTCACGACGTAGCACACGTTCTCGGCTTGATAGCGGGCGGCGTGTGGGTCAACCCGATACATGAGGGGGCTGACGTAATAACATCCTCAACACACAAGACTTTCCCAGGACCTCAAGGAGGGGTCATAATGACTGACGACGAAGAACTCTACAAAGAAATCTCTAAGGTCGTCTTCCCGTGGTTCCTGAGCAACCACCACCTCCACAGACTGCCCGCAACGGCCGTGACGGCCGTTGAGATGATGGTTTTCGGGGAGGAGTACGCTAAGCAAATAGTTAAGAACGCGGTAGCGTTCGCTGAAGCGTGTGCGGAGGAAGGCTTCAAGGTACCTACGGAACACCTAGGCTTCACCAAATCACACATGTTCGTGATAGA
>Ga0315298_1008209_pt1 | contig 13410 bp, 8 predicted proteins | sample WHS_1_MG_FD_203077 | JGI IMG/M metagenome (GOLD analysis project Ga0315298, IMG submission 203077) | Extremophilic microbial mat communities from Washburn Hot Springs, YNP, Wyoming, USA - WHS_1_MG | ecosystem: Environmental > Aquatic > Thermal springs > Hot (42-90C) | place: USA: Wyoming...
TTTTATTTACCCGTCTAGATCCATTCCTGAAAGAGAAGGGATGGAACAGGATGGTATCTTATCCGGTATAACTTTCCCTGGGGAACGTCTATTTAAGGCTGACCAAGGCGGTAGTTTGTCCTTGGGACAGGGTTCTATTATACCCTTATCTAAGACCAGATTGGCCGGATATACTGTGATGAACGATATTCATGGAATTCCCAGCATTATATTAAAAACGGACATTCCCAGGGATATATATTCCCAATCAAGTGTTACCCTTTACATGTTTATTACAAGTATCATTCTTGTAACCGCTGGGTTTCTCCTGGTATACCTGGTGTTCATAAAAAAATTTGTCCTTTCGCGGCTGGGTACCCTTACCAGTGCTGTCGTCGAAATGGGGAGATCAGGGGATTGCAACCTGAGAGTACCTCTGGATAAATGGAATGATGAGTTGTCGCTCCTCTCACGGGAAATAAATACCATGCTGGCAAAACTGAGTGACTCTCGCCGGGCTCTAGCCGAGAGCGAAAAGAAATATGCCACACTGGTAGAACAAAATAATGACGGGATAGTCATTATAAAAGGCGGTAATATTTTTTATAACAACTCCGTATTTGCCACAATGCTAGGATATTCAACCGTTGATCTTACGGGTTTCCCATTTATCAGGCTGGTGTGTGATGACTATCAGGAGCTAATATCCAGGTGCTTGGATAGAAATATTTATGACCAGAGGATGGAACGCTTTGAGGTAGAGCTCTTAAAAAACAGTGGAGTTAGAATACCTGTAGAGATCAGCATTAAAAGCGTTGATTTAAATGGTGAGCGTTGTGAAATGGCGGTAGTGCACAACCTTACCGAGCGTAAATGGGTTGAACAGCAATTGCGTTTACATGCACAGCTTCTTGACCTTTCCATGGATTCTATTTTTGTAACGGATACTTCCGGCAATATCATATATGCTAACCCGGTTGCCTGCAGTTCCCGCGGTTTTACCCAGGAAGAAGTGCTTCAAATGAATATCAGGGACCTGGTTGCTCCTGAGTATCAATCACTAATTCCCGTACATAATGCTGAGCGAGAGAAGAGGGGTGATCTTGAGTTTGAGACGGTACACATTCACAAGAATGGCTCCAGGATTCCGGTGGAAGTGCGTTCTTGTCTTGCCGCATGGGGAGGACGTCGGGTAATTATATCCGCCGTGCGCGACATCACCGAACGTAAGATGGCCGAAGCCCAGTTAAGATTGCAGATGGACATCATTGACCGTGTTCTAGCCCATACTCCCAATGTTGTTCTGGTGATGGATTTAAAATATCACATTACCTTTGCCAACCGCGCTTTTTACCAGCTTTTTGAAAATGAAATTCTGGCTTATGAAAGAAGACCATTTACAGAGATTTTACCCGTAGATATTCTGGTAAAGGCCATTCAGCGAGTTTCTAGAAAGGAGGTAACGGAGGCTGAAGTTGAATTTAACTACAAGTTACAAAGCAGAAATATTTTGTTCCAGGCAAAGATAATTAATATGAATACCGGGGAAATTCTGGTCATCCTGTATGACGTAACCCGGGAAAGAGAAAAACAGGAAAAATTACTCCTGGCTGACAGACTTATCTCCATCGGTGAAATGTCGGCAGGTGTAGCTCATGAACTTAATAATCCCCTGACCAGTATTGTAGGACTATCAACATTACTGGTAGAAGAACCTTTACCTGATGGGGTAAAAGACGATATTATGTCCATCCATGCTGAAGCGCTGCGGGCTTCAGAGATAGTTAAAAATCTATTGACTTTTGCGCGAAAGCATCAGAATCAAAAACAACGGATGGACATCACCCAGATTATTGAGGATGTGCTTAAGTTGCGCAGTTATGAGCATAAAACAAACAGCATCCAGGTGATAAGGAAATATTCTCCCGGTTTACCTGAGGTATATGTTGATCGATTTCAGATCCAGCAGGTATTTTTGAACATAGTACTGAATGCCGAGTATGCTATGATCGAGGCGCATCGTGGAGGTACTCTAATTGTGACAGCAGAATCACTAGGGAATGTCGTAAGGGTCTCTTTTTCCGATGACGGTACTGGCATCAAAGAGGAGGATATGAAATACATTTTCGATCCGTTCTTTACCACGAAGGATGTAGGTAAGGGTACCGGTCTCGGCCTGAGTATTTGTTACGGGATTGTGGCTGCGCACGGAGGTCGGATTTATGCCACGAGCCAATATGGTAGTGGAGCTACGTTTTTTGTCGAATTACCTTTGCAAATGTGATTTTTGATAAAAGTGTTTAAATTTTTGAGATATCCCCTGTAGACGGTAAGGCAGGCGTTACAGGTCAACCGGAATATAAAAATAGAATTCATGAAAGGAGAGTTAAATGGTATCTGGAAGCGCAAATATTTTGCTGGTCGATGATGAACCTCTAGTACGGAGGACCATCAGGAAAACGCTGGAACGGGAGAATTACCAGTGCCAGGAAGCTGAGAATGCCTTCCAAGCCGTTGAGAAGCTTGAATCGAGCCCATTTGATCTGGCAATTCTGGATATAAAAATGCCGCAAAAATCAGGGTTTGATCTTCTCCCCGAACTAAAGCTGTTGTTTCCCGACCTGGCGGTAATTATGGCTACAGCCGTAGTGGACGCAAACACGATTATTGAGTGTATGAGACGGGGAGCGGTTGATTACTTGCCTAAACCGTTTCAGCCAAGTGAATTGTGTAATGCTGTTGAAAGCGCTCTGAAGAAGAGAGATCTTGAACTTGAAATCAGAAGCCAGGTGACCAATCTCGAGGTAAAGCTGGAGGAGCAGCGTAAAAAGATTCGCAATCTGTATCTTGATGCCATAGAAAGCCTGGTTTCAGCGCTTGAGGCTAAAGACAAATATACAGCAGGCCACTCGCGCAGGGTTAATTTACTATCCATGGCTATTGCCAGGGAACTTAAGTTAAGCGATGATGATCTAGAAGATATTCGCTGGGGAAGTTTACTCCATGATGTTGGCAAAATAGCCATTGATTCGTCCATTCAGAATAAAAAGGCTCCTTTAACCGAGGAAGAGTACCGTCATGTGATGATACATGCACATGTGGGACCAGGGATAGTGAAAAACCTGACCAATCGTCACGTGGTGGATATTATTAAGTACCATCATGCCCATTATGATGGAAATCACGAAGGACAGGATGTAAAGGGGGATGAGATTCCACTAGGTGCCAGGATTGTAACGGTAGCAGACTCATATGATGCCATGACATCAGATCGTCCCTATCGTTCTGCTATGTCACCCGAACAGGCAATTGCTGAGCTTAAGCGATGTAGCGGTACCCAGTTCGACCCTATTGTCGTAGAAACTTTTTTGAAGGTAATTAAGCAAGGTAAGCCGCTGGGCTAAGGTAACCGGTGCGAAAAATGTTCAAACAGCGGGTAAGTTCATTGAATAAATGAACTTACCCGCTGCAGTTAATGGTTTTTTGAACTAAGCAATAAAGCGTACGCAAGACGTCTATTTTTTATTATCATTTAATTCTTTACGTCTGAGATACAAGCCCCTCTGTTTCGGCAGTTAATTATTTATTTTTTTCTAATGAAAATCTAAAATTCTTTTACTGGACATAAATTTAAAATATTTTCCATAAACTTTCATATACTGCAATATTTCCTCTTGACAAAATGTTGTCTGGGGCTATAATAAGGTCACAAACTTTGTTTTAAAATCCGTTTGATATCTGTTATTGAAAATTAAAGTTTATATTTTTCCATTGTTCACTCATTGTAAATTCATGGGTTTAGAATGAACGCAATTAAAATTGAGACGAGTATCGTGCCAAATGTGGAAATGGGAAATAAAAAATTGTGAAGGAGAAATTAAAATGGCGGGTGAAAATATTGTTGAAAGATTGGATAAATTGGAGGAGGAAAACAAGAAACTGAGGTTAGAGGTAGAACGGGCGCAGGCGGTCAACGAAATAAGGAACATTCTGGGTAAATTGCAGGCCTATCATACGGCCGGCATGGATGAAAAAATCACTACGTTGTTTGCTAAACGTCCTGATAGCAGGGTCTATTTTGGGGAGCTCGGCTCGTTTGATGGACCTGATTGTGCGGAAAGGGCGGGAGCTACAATGCCAGGTGGACCTCGAGCCGGGCATATGCCGATTCATCTTATGTGTAATCCGGTAATTGAAGTAGCGGCTGATGGTCAGACCGCCCAGGCTGTTTTTGTGGCCGCGGGAATTGTGGCAATGAAAGATTCAAAAACAGGCAGACCAACCTGTATGTGGGAATGGAACAGATATGGAGAGGATTTTATAAAGGAGGAAGGGAAATGGAAATTATGGCACCATCATGTCTATCCCCTCTTCCAGATAGGCTGGGATGAAAACTGGACTGAGCACTTTTCCAAAAAGAAAGAAGGCCACGGTATGCAATTGCCCTTCAAGCCCGACAATCCCCCTACCCCCCTGGATGTTTTTTACAGTCCGGATGAAATTCTGCCGCTAATCCCCGTACCCGAGCCGTACGATACCTGGGATCCCGAACGGATGTATTAGGAGATATTAAGGATTAAAAGGAGAAAAAATGTATATTGAAGAAGCGAACAAACTGCTGGAGCCCGGGCATTTACCTCTGGAAACAGGCTATATGCCGCTGGACAACGGCCAGTGGCTTGTGGCGGTGCTGACGAGAATGCCCGGCGTCACCGGTAGAATGTTGGAATGGTGGATGGCTAATTATCTGGATAGCACCGAGAAATATAAGATGTGGGATAGTAATCACGTGCGTTTTGAATGGGACGAGAAGAAAAAGCCCGGGCAGTATATTGGTGCCAGTCACATATGTGAAGAAATGCAGGGACCGATGCACATTAAGATAAGGATAAAATTTGAGGATCCTTCAGTTTATCTTGATACGTCGCGATTTCCAGAAGCTGGCATACAACTGGCAACGTGCTGTACGGTTTATACTATAGACTGGAGTCAGATATACAGTCGGATTATCTGGGTTGCCAGGACAACAGAAGAAGGAGTGGAACAGCGTTTTAGAGCTTGGGATACAGGTGGAACAGCAGAAACGGCCAGGGGAGGTTATGAACATACTCTGGGAGAAATGGCCCGCCTGGCTCGCTTTCTCCCGGACCTTTACTATAGAGAGACCGGCAGAAAACAATAGCAGGCTTTAATATGTAGCTAATTTGTTTCTTCCTTTTTCATTTTCTCTCCTTGCCAGAGATGGTAGTTTGGTGGTCGGCTACCATCTCTTTTTATATTATGAGAAACTGGCGGGCAATCTGGTGAATTCAAAATTCGGCAGATTTTGGTATAATCATTAATCAGATGCTTTTTGACGTTACTTAAGTACTGAGAAGCAATTGGTTATGTATGACCTATCTTGTCAGAGTCATTCCGTAATTTTTACCTGTAAGGAGAGTAATGAATAACGGTATCAAAGATCTTGATCTTTTTTTCTATCCTCGTTCCATTGCTATTGTAGGAGCTTCTGAGGCGTTAAACTCTTACGGTGCCCGGTACATCCAGGCTCTTCTGGATTTTGGTTATACCGGTAGAATTTACGCGGTAAACCATAACGGTAATGAGGTGCTGGGTTATAAAATTTATCGAACGGTTCTCGACATACCGGACTCGGTTGATCTAGCTGCAATTTGTGTGCCCAATCGTTTTGTCCCTGAGATATTGCGGTCCTGTGTTAAAAAGCAAATACCCGCCGCTATAGTATTAAGCGCCGGCTTCAGTGAAAGTGGAGAAGAAGGACGTAGACTTGAGCAGGAAATTGTGGAGATCGCTGCCCAGGGTATACGCGTTATGGGACCAAATTGCTTCGGCACTTATTGCCCCGCGGGGGGTATCACCATTGTCCCTGGCGGCCATTTCCCCAGGGAAGGGGGTGGAATAGCGTTAATTGCCCAGAGCGGGCAGCTGTCAGAAGGTATTACCGGACGTTCTTTTGGAGAAGGCATCAGGTTTTCCAAGGTAGCAAGTTATGGGAATGCCTGTAATATTAACGAGGCTGATTTACTTGAATATCTTATGCAGGACAAAGAGACCCGGGTATTTTCAGCTTATCTAGAAGGTGTGAAGAACGGGAAACGGTTTTTTGAAATTGCCCGTCAGAATGATGGTAAAAAACCTGTGGTGCTATGGAAAGTAGGCCTAACCCGGTCCGGGAGTGCCGCCGCAACGTCTCATACAGGTTCCATGGCTGGCGGCAGTACTACTTGGGATGCTTTTTTCAGACAAACACACGCGATTAAAATTAATACCATGGAGGAGCTGATTGATACCAATGTTGGCTTTTCCTGCCTTCCCAGTGGCTGTGGTAAGAGAGTAGCTCTGGTCAGCGGTGGAGGTGCCGGGACAGTAATTGGAGCTGATGCCTGTGAAAATGCAGGACTATTAATGCCGGCTTTTTCGGCACAGACGGAGAATCAGTTGAGGGCGGTGCTACCTGCTGTGGGCACATCTGTCCGGAATCCCCTTGATATCGGTAATCCACATCCTCCGCTTGCCCAGCTAAATGCGGTGCTTGAGGCTGTAGCTTCAGATGAGAATATAGATGTAATCGTCATCAGGAGGATATTCTTTTCTATTAAAGTAAGTAAGTTCTTTTCCGGTACTGCGGCACCATCTTTTGAAGAACAGGAACAACTGCTGCAAATTCCGATAAGTGTGAAAAATAAGTATCAGAAGCCCATTGTAATAATACTGACAGAGGAATTGACAGGGGTTGGTGATATTGACCTCGAGCTGGAGCGACGCAAAATACGTGATTACTTTTTCTCACATGGAATTCCGGTATATCTAACGGAACACAGGGCTTTTACTGCGCTTGCCAATCTATCCAGGTTTAAAGAAAGGGTAGGTAGGCCAGTAGCTTTACAGATACATACTTCAAGCCAGTCCCGTCAAAATACAGCTCTATCAAAGGCGTTAAAAGACGGACGGGGTGTTTTACTTGATGAGATACAAAGTAAAGAGATTTTGAAGGAAGCAGGAATAAATGTTACCGAAACGGTGATAGCGAGATCAAAAGAAGAGGCTGTTAAAATAAGTCAAACTATTGGATTTCCTGTAGTGATGAAGATAGTTTCTCCACAGATAACCCATAAGAGCGACGTAGGTGGAGTTAAACTGGGGCTGAAGACGGCCAGGCAGGTGGAGGGGGCTTATGATGATATCATCAGTTCCGTTCGGCGAAATGTACCGGATGCTTTGATTGAAGGGGTAGCCGTCCAGCAAATGGCACGCTCCGGTGTGGAACTGGTAATAGGTGCTACTAAAGACCCACAATTTGGTTATCTGATCATGTTCGGTTTAGGGGGTACTCTGGTTGAAGTTCTTCAGGATGTTGCTTTTAGGATAAGTCCTTTGACTGGAGAAGACGCTGCAGAAATGATTCGACAGGTCAAGTGTTATCGCCTGTTAAAAGGGTTCCGCGGACAGCCCCCGGTAGACATAGCTGCCCTGGAAAATATGCTGTTGAAGGTGTCATCTTTCGTAGAGAATAATCCCGTTATTAAGGAACTTGATATTAATCCGATTATAGCTTACAGCGACGGGGCGGTAGCTGTAGATGCCAGGATAATTGTAGAGAGAGAAGACATTCAGCATTAAAATCTTGCTTGAATAAAAAGTTTTGAGTCCTGTTATTGTACGTAATAATGACATGAGAAGTAATTGTTTTTGCGGTATAGAGAGATGATAAAGGGTGAAATGAGTAAAGAATCAGAGAAAACGATAGTGCGTGGCCTGGGTTTCTGCTCAACGACGGCTGATAGTAACAGTGTTCAGGTTGAAGTGAAAGGTGACAGGATCGTTCGAATCAGGCCGCTACATTATAACTGGCAATATCCTGATCTCAAAGGTTGGAAGATTACCGCCAGAGGTAAAAGTTTCCAACCATCTATGAAATCATTGATTCCACCTTATAGTCTTGGTTATAAAAATCGTGTTTTTTCTCCCAACCGTGTCCTTTACCCGATGAAACGGGTTGATTGGGATCCAGATGGGGATAGAAACCCGCAGAACCGGGGCGTAAGCAAGTATGTTAGAATTTCCTGGGATGAAGCCCTGGATATAATCGTTTCTGAAATCAAGCGTATTAAAAAACAGTATGGCATGGAAGCTATCTTATCCCAATCCGATGGACATGGGGAAACAAAATGTGTTCATGCGGCCCATGGTGCCCATCGTAGGTTGTTGAGCCTGCTGGGAGGCTACACCCTGCAGACCAGGAATACGGATAGCTGGGAGGGATGGTACTGGGGAGCAAAACATGTTTGGGGTTGCGAGACTAATGGCCCCATGGAGCCAGTTACCAATGTAATTCCCGATGTTGCTGAAAATAGTGATGCGGTATTTTTCTGGGGCTGTGATCCGGAGACTACTCCCTGGGCGTTTGATGGGCAACTGGCGAGTCGTCTGTGTTATTGGTTTACGGAAATTGGAATCAAATCGGTTTACGTTTGCCCTGATTTAAATTATGGAGCGGCTGTACATGCTGATAAGTGGATACCGGTGTTACCGAATACGGATGCAGCCCTTTACCTATCAATAGCCTACGTGTGGATTACTGAGGAGCTTTACGACAAGGAGTATGTCAGAACACACACCATAGGTTTTGAAAAATTCCGGGATTATGTTCTAGGCAGGGAAGATGGAGTGCCAAAGACTCCAGCTTGGGCTGCACCAATTACAGGTGTGCCTTCCTATACAATTAAAGCCCTGGCAAGGTACTGGGGAAAGCATCGAGTAAGTATTGCCATAGGTAATGGTGGACCGGGGATAAGAGGCCCATACTCTACGGAACCTGCCAGGTTACAGGCGATATTACTTGCCATGCAGGGGTTGGGTAAGCCGGGTGTCCATCAGTTTAAAATGATTGAATGGGGATTGTATAATCACAAGACCAAGATTCCCCTGCCGTGGCCGAAGTATATACCTGATATATATCATGTCCAGCGGGGCTGGAAATACACTGACACACCGCGACAGTTCATACCGAAAGACCTGATTCCTGATGCTATTTTACGACCGCCAATAAAGTGGTACGGTACTACCTTATCACGGGATTTCGTAGACCAGCAGTTTATCGAGTACACCTATCCATTGCCTGATGCACCTGAGGTGCATATGATATGGACCGATTCTCCTTCATGGATGACCTGCTGGAATGATACCAATGATTTCGTACGGGCAATGAGGAGCCCTAAAATTGAGTTCATTCTGGCCCAGCATCCCTGGTTTGAAAACGATTGTCAGCTTGCCGACCTGGTATTACCTTCGTTGACTGTTATGGAGTGTGATGATTTCGGCGTTGAGGCAATGAGTGGCCAGTTTACTGTGGTGTTTCCAGAGCCAAGGGCAATAGAACCTCTAGGGGAATCAAAGAGTGATTATGAAATTGTCTGTGCTATTGCAGAAAGGTTTGGTTTATTTGAAGAGTTTACAGAGGGGAAGACTGTTCAGGACTGGATAAAGACTGCTTATGAGCAATGCGGCGTCGCTCCAGAAATTAGCTGGGAAGAATTACAGAAAAAGGGTTATTATGTTGTACCTGTCGACGAGAAATGGCAGGAAAAGCCTGCCGGCTTATATCCGTTTTATAAGGAACCTGAAAAGAATCCCTTGAACACGCCTAGTGGCAAGATTGAATTCTATTCTGAACGGTTAGCTTCCCATTTTCCTGATGACGTTGAGAGACCTCCCGCACCGCGCTGGATTCCGTACGGTGAGTCACATCAGGAAAGCCTGTTCTGTGAAAGGGCTAAAAAGTATCCGTTTCTGGTGGTTTCTAATCATCCCAGGTGGAGAACTCATTCACAGCATGATGATATGATCTGGTTAAGAGAAATCCATACCTGTAAGGTAAAAGGCCCGGACGGATATCTATATGAGCCGGTATGGATAAATCCCCTGGACGCTGTTCCTCGTAATATCAGTGATGGAGATATAATTAAAATATACAACGAGAGGGGAGCTCTGCTGGCCGGTGCCTGGGTCACAGAGAGAATCAGGCCGGGGGCAATATATATTGAGCATGGTGCTCGCTGGGACCCGCTGGTTCCCGGGGAACTGGATAGGGGAGGAGCCATTAATACTATTACTCCTCATAATACAACCTCGAAGAACGCTGCTGGCATGGTGTGCAGCGGGTTTCTGGTGAACATTGAAAAGATCAGTCCGGAGCAGTTAAAAGAGCATTTCCCGGAGGCTTTTAACAGGCCGTATCATCCGGTAGCCGGGCTTGTCAGGGAAAGAGTGCTGATGGATTGTTCCTTTCCTTCTGAAAATTTTAGGGTTTAATAAATGGGTAAGGTATTAATTATCGATATTACCAAATGCAACGGATGTCATAACTGCCAGATAGCGTGTAAGGATGAACATTGCGGGAACGATTGGATGCCGGTTGCCCGCTCCCAGCCGCTAACCGGGCAGTTCTGGACAAAGGTAATTGATGTGGTCAGGGGTACTGTGCCGAAGGTGAAAGTGAGTTATTTCCACACTATCTGTCAGCATTGTGATAATGCACCCTGTATTGAAGCTTGCCCGGAAAAAGCGATATATAAACGCCCTGATGGTATTGTGATCATAGACCCAGTAAAATGTAGAGGCCATAAAGAGTGTATCAAAGCATGTCCTTATGAAGGTGTAATCTATTTTAATGAAGAATTAAATATTTCACAGAAATGCACATTTTGTGCTCACCTTTTAGATAGCGGATGGCAGGAAACAAGGTGCGTTGAAGCGTGTCCTACAGGAGCGTTTACCTTTGGTGAAGAGAATGACCTTTCAGAGTTTATAAGACGAGCAGAAATTCTTAAACCGGAACTGGGTCTTAAGCCGAGGGTGTATTATATTGGACTACCAAAACGTTTTATAGGTGGTACCGTATATGACCCTTGTGCTGATGAGGTTGTGATCGGGGCTACTGTGACCATTGTATCCGGGACGAAGGGAAGCATAACTGTGGCTACCGACGAATTTGGCGATTTCTGGATTGATGGATTGTTTCCGGGAGAGTATCGGGTCATCATTGAAAAAGAAGGCTACTTGAAAAAAGAGCTTATAGTTGACATCAGGGATAAGGATGTAAATCTGGGAGATATTAGGCTGGAGAATAGCTGAACCTGGGAAACGGACGCAGAATGAGAGTTATTGTCAATTTAGAGTCTGATAGACTGGCAAAAGCAGCCGGTTGGCGGGCTAAAGCAATAGTTTTAAATGAGAAAAAAGAGGCGCTTCTTACTGAGGCATTAAAGGCTGTCACGCTTTCACAGGGTAGCCTTTACGATTTTATCTCTCTACAGGGCATTTTGCGAAATGAATTCGTGCTTTATGTGAACGGTAAACAGGTGAAAGGCGGTTCCGGTCTTAATATTCCTGTTAAAGATAATACTCAGGTACATATTTATGAACGGTAAAAAAGGAAAGACTGGTTTGAAATATTTTTCTATAATGAATGGGATGAAAACGGAAAACCTCTCAATAAAAAGCTACGAAACATAGAAGCGCTACGTTGATGTAATTGTCATGTGTGGTGTGACCACAGAAAAGATGGACTGTTTTTTAAAAGTCAATGGATTTTTCAGATTTAGTTGGAGCGACTGGCTAATTGTAAAAGCAAATTGACTGGCAAAGTTATTATTGTGAATTTTGAACAGTTCCAAAAATAATTTAAACTTCAAGGTAGTGATCCATGACTTTAATCCAGTTATCAAAAATATCATTCAATCCGACTTTCATACTTGGTGTCAGGTTTCCAAGTTCTTTCAAAGGACACATAAAGTTATAATAAAAGGTATATCCTTGCGCAATAACTTTTACTGATTCTGGAGTTCTTAATCTACCCAATATATCTGTACGACCCTGTGTTGTTCTCTGAAAAAGCCTGATAATATGAGTATCAATATCTGATCTTATTCCTTTTCCTTTTATATGTTTAATATGCTCTGTGTTTGCACCAAATACTTGTTCAACGACTTCCGAGTAAACAGCATATCTGTTTGTGACTACTTGTATAGGTGTATTGTTTGTTCGAGAGTGTGCAATTAGAAATAGTTCTTTGATTTGCTCAAGTGATCTATTTGCAGTTACAAGTGAAGCGAGGAGAAACCTCGTCGTAAAATCTAATACATCTATTATTAGCCAGGTTCGACTACCGTTTTTTATTTTATTTTCACAGACAATCCATCTCTGCGAATGTCCTATATTAACATTATTTAATATTTGCTCTGCTTTTCTTGAGAATCTGAGAATCCATCGCCATATACTGGATGGATCTACATAGGTTTTTTCAGAAATTAGTATATGCCTGCTAATATCTCTTAACGGTATGCCATAGTAGAACAAATCAATAGATTCGTTGATGATTTTTTTAGAGAAATGCATATTTTCGGGAGCCATTTTCCCAGAAAATTTACGTCCGCAGTCTTTACACTTATAATAGTGCGTTTCGCTTCTATACCCATATTTTATTGTATTCGGAGACTGGCAGAATTTACAGTTCATATTTACAATCTTTTAAAGCAACTATTTATATAGGTTAATCTTAATGAATACTACATTGCAACAATAATATATTAATATCATAAACATTTATCTGATTCAAAACGAAAAATACGTTAAGATATGATACATATTTAGCAACAACCCCATTGCAATAATAATACACATGAACTTTATTGGCATAAAATTTAAAATAGATTATTCTATTGTTAAGTTGAAAGAATTGAAGGTGAGATGAATAAAATGATCAAAGAAATTGTAATAGGTTTGTTCTCAGAAGTGCCAAACAGAATTGAGGCCGATAGGTTTTATCTTCGCCACGAGGGTCCCGATGTAGTTCGATTGAGTGGGCCTTGGTTGCGAAGATATGAGTCGTATCGAGCTTATGATCCACCTCTAGAAGCAGTTGAGAGGTTTGGGGCAAGGGGTGGACGGTACACAGAATTGTGGTTTTCAAACATAGAAGAATATAGGAGCAGGCCACCGGGAACTACCATCACTTTACCACCTCTCGAGAAATGGAGGCAAAAATATAGATTAGAAAAAGGGCGTCTTCTTGAAAGGACAATGGCCATAGTTCCAGTATTACCAACCGAGAGATTCTTAGTCAAATATATAGATCCGGAAGAGAATCCCTTTATACGTTGGGTTTGCGCCATAAAATATCCAGAAGGAGTTAATATTGAAGAGGGTGAAAAGTGGTATCTCAATGTACATTCTAAAGAATTACTAAACCAGCCAGGTTTGCTTGGTTTTTATGGATATCGTTGCCTTGATAGTGTTAGATCAGGTCCTGGAGGATCACCGTCTGATGATTCTCCTCTAGAGGAAACAAGTTGGGTACGTGTAGTGGAGTTCTGGTACGAGGATTTGTCTGCGTGGCGGCGTGCGTTAGTT
>Ga0315298_1008213_pt1 | contig 13406 bp, 3 predicted proteins | sample WHS_1_MG_FD_203077 | JGI IMG/M metagenome (GOLD analysis project Ga0315298, IMG submission 203077) | Extremophilic microbial mat communities from Washburn Hot Springs, YNP, Wyoming, USA - WHS_1_MG | ecosystem: Environmental > Aquatic > Thermal springs > Hot (42-90C) | place: USA: Wyoming...
CGTGTGGATGGCGGGTTTAGTGGTAGTGAGTTGAGGGCGTTGGGTGATGCGCTGCTTCAGAAGACACCTCTTGAGCTCTTTAAGTACGAGTGGGGCCAGATTGCGGATAGGGTGAGGCTGCTTAGACGCTTGGGTGTTGATGTGGGTTGTTGGAGGCGCCTCAAAGCTTACACTGAGACTGGGAACTTGAGGTTCAGCGGTATTTCTTTGCTCGAGTATATGCGTAAAGCTGAGGGTGTTGGAAGCTTGGATGCGGGGAAGATTTTGGGTGAGTTGGGGGGTGAGGTTGATAGGGCTTTGGCTGAGGGTGAGAGGGTAGCTGACATCGAGGGTAGGAACTTTATAGCGCACGCTGGGCTTGAGAGAAACATCACGCTAGTCTCGGCTAGAGGCGATGACATCTTTGTTAAGTATGAGGAGGGTCTGAGGGATAGAGTTGACAAGGTTATGCAGGGTCTTAGCTAACTGAGTTTGCGCAAGCCCTTAGTTTTGGATGAGAATCGGGTAAACACTGTTCGGCTTCCTTTGTACGCGATTTACCTGTTTACCACCAACGTCCGGAGCAATGGTGCGTTCTTCCCGATCAATCGCACATTCACAAGCCTAGCTATGCTCAAAGTGGGATCTGAATGTTTTACTGTGCGGTAAAGCGGTAAAACCCTAATCTACGTTTCTGTTTCATTGTGGGAGGTGTTTAGGGTTTTACAAGGGGGGTTGTAAATTTGCTGGGGTGGTAAACGTTTTTACTGGCCACTTCATGATCGACGTTTTTGATTTTTTACCTGATGTGGTAAATAGCGGTAAAATCGTTAATGTCGCTTCTGTTTCACGGCTAGCGCTATTTGAGGTTTTACAAGGGTGGTGGTAAATTTACTGGGGCGGGGTAAAACGCTTTACTAACCACTTCATGGTAAAGTGTTTTACCGCTTTTACCTGGGTTTGTGGTAAAGTGGTAACTTCAAGTGGTTAGTAAATGGTGGTAAAAACTGTGGTAAAAGCTAGATTTACGTTGGCTATTAATAAGTTCAAGATCTAAGCGACTAAAAATAGGCCAAGGGACGTGGGTAAGCGCTATGTGGCGTTTTAAAAGGTGGTAGCCACACCTAAAGCGCGCAACCCCCAAAGAGTGAGCCCCTCAATCTTCACAGGGACATTCAGGTGTTGACGGATTACTTCTTTTAATTCTCTGTTTTAGAGGTAAGCCCCAAAGACTTTCGATTTCTATGTGAGATTCTGTTAAAAACAGACGAGAGCGAACAGCTGCTATTAACGTGGGTTATTGTGGGGTGCCTTTCAATTCTCTATGTGTGATTCTTCGACTGCAAGATGTGCACACCTGACTGCGAATGGTATATCTTTCAATTCTCTATATGAGATTCGATGAGGTAATCAGAAGAGGCTACCGAGGCTACACAAGCCTTTCAATTCTCTATATGAGATTCCGCCTTAAAACTTCCAACGAGAGAAGATGGCACTTCATACTTTCAATTCTCTATGTGAGATTCATGATGCTATAATTGGTGCTACAGTTGTGCTTTCTACCGATCTTTCAATTCTCTATGTGAGATTCTCTACTGCGAAGTAAGACAATATTAGATTGACTAACGAAGCTTTCAATTCTCTATGTGAGATTCAAGCCAAGCGAATCGCTATGAAAAGGCGTCCTCTTCTGAACTTTCAATTCTCTATGTGAGATTCAGGATTTCGCTGAGTTTTCTTACTGTGTCGTATAGTTTGTCCTTTCAATTCTCTATGTGAGATTCACAGAAATTAACTGAATGGCATTTTTCAGAGACAGAAATCTTTCAATTCTCTATGTGAGATTCAGGCTGGGCGCCTCGTTTGGGTCTACGTCTGGGTTCACTCCTTTCAATTCTCTATGTGAGATTCACCAGGGAGAAACCCTAGGAGGTGAGATGGGAGAAATGGTCTTTCAATTCTCTATGTGAGATTCTAAAGAGCTTATGAAGGATGTGAAGATGTTTTGCATCCTTTCAATTCTCTATGTGAGATTCTTCAACGTGGACGTGAAGAGCCAGCTTAAGGTCGCTAAGACTTTCAATTCTCTATGTGAGATTCTAGTTTTTCAGTTAGACTCATTGTTTCTAAGTTAAATTTGTCTTTCAATTCTCTATGTGAGATTCAATGCCCACAAGAAAATCTTCGCTCCGGTTATTGAACTTTCAATTCTCTATGTGAGATTCTACGTTCCTAACGGATTTTATTTCTCAGCTGTCGCAATACTTTCAATTCTCTATGTGAGATTCAAGTAGGGTAGCATAACGGGTTGAATGAAGACTGTCCAGCTTTCAATTCTCTATGTGAGATTCAATTAAATACGTGAAGCAGGGGCAGCCTCCAGTGTAAAACTTTCAATTCTCTATGTGAGATTCACGACATGGTGGTGACGCTCAAATGATCGAAATACAAGTCTTTCAATTCTCTATGTGAGATTCTTAAGCACTACAACTTAGAAGGTGTTGAAAATGGTGGTCTTTCAATTCTCTATGTGAGATTCCTATAAGAGAGCTGTTTATAATGTGGCGTAAAGGTTTAATCTTTCAATTCTCTATGTGAGATTCCTCAAGTATCTGTATTCGATACCCTCAGAGTACAGCTCTTTCAATTCTCTATGTGAGATTCAGACTATGGTTATTACGCCACGGGGATGAAATAATACACTTTCAATTCTCTATGTGAGATTCCTAATGCGATTGTAGCTTTAGGGATTAAGGGTTACTACTTTCAATTCTCTATGTGAGATTCTGGAAGATGTTAAAACTGATGGTTAAAACATTAGTCAAGTTCTTTCAATTCTCTATGTGAGATTCAGACCATCCACGCTAACCGAATTCATAGTCTCAAGAACAACTTTCAATTCTCTATGTGAGATTCTGAAGGTGAACTATTCACGTTGCCAGGACCATTAGTTACTTTCAATTCTCTATGTGAGATTCTCGCCAGATGGAGAAGGAATAGGGTTGCTGAGGATTAACTTTCAATTCTCTATGTGAGATTCAGTAAAAGCGTTAAATCTTACAACGAAATCAGCACATCACTTTCAATTCTCTATGTGAGATTCGGTGAGTGTGCCGTTGAAATCTTCTTTAATGGCAAACGTGTCTTTCAATTCTCTATGTGAGATTCCTCAACCACCAACCGCTCCGACAGAAGTGAATGTACACTTTCAATTCTCTATGTGAGATTCTATATTCCGCATCAGAAACGACGGCAGAATAACTGTACCCTTTCAATTCTCTATGTGAGATTCCTGAGCTTCTTGTTTTGATCCAGGCTCGAATAAAGGACTTCTTTCAATTCTCTATGTGAGATTCAACGGGGAGGACCTTTCTTTAATCGAGCGGAACAAGGCTTTCAATTCTCTATGTGAGATTCATAAAGCCAGAAGACCCAGAAGACCCTAAACTGGTTATCTTTCAATTCTCTATGTGAGATTCAGCCTACGCAGAAGCTGGGAGATAAGCGAAATAATTACTTTCAATTCTCTATGTGAGATTCTGGATGGACAGACATAGCAACCGCATATAAGCACTACCTCTTTCAATTCTCTATGTGAGATTCAATAGTGTGGTATAAAGGATATCACTTTATACCATTACCTTTCAATTCTCTATGTGAGATTCTGACCTTCTCATCAATAACCTCAGCCATCATAGTGTCTGCTTTCAATTCTCTATGTGAGATTCGGGACATCATTGTCTTGGAATGCTGGTAACAGCAGATTCTTTCAATTCTCTATGTGAGATTCATCAATCTCATAGTGATCGTAGAGGTCACCGTACTGTCTAGCTTTCAATTCTCTATGTGAGATTCTTGATGTGAAAGGTGAAGTGAAAAATGAGACCAATATTCTTTCAATTCTCTATGTGAGATTCCCTATAAAGCCAAAACCCCAACGCGAAGACAATTATGTACTTTCAATTCTCTATGTGAGATTCGAGCGGGCAGGGGGTTTGGGAAGTGTGGGCCTTCGCCCTCTTTCAATTCTCTATGTGAGATTCCACTCATGGCGACAGCTATCTTCGTGGGTTTGTGTATAGGGCTTTCAATTCTCTATGTGAGATTCTTATCCCATTCTTGTTGGTCAGCAAAGGTCTTTTGATTCTTTCAATTCTCTATGTGAGATTCCCAAAGGCGTAGCACCAGAGCAGAAAATCGCTTCTATAACTGCTTTCAATTCTCTATGTGAGATTCAGGGGTGGGTTTTTTGTGGATACCACCAACAAAAATCATTCTTTCAATTCTCTATGTGAGATTCAGGTGCGGCAGGAGGGTTGGCAGCTCTGCCAACAATAAGCCTTTCAATTCTCTATGTGAGATTCCTTTCAAGTAAATCGATTCTACGCATACCCGCTTTCTCTTTCAATTCTCTATGTGAGATTCCTTAAGGCAGAACCACCCTATTCTTATGGTTATTAATTATACTTTCAATTCTCTATGTGAGATTCTCAACAAAAGAATCATATAAAGATTTTATTTCATTAAAACTTTCAATTCTCTATGTGAGATTCGAATTAGATGAGTTGAGGTGTCCTCGGTGTGGTTTAATTCCTTTCAATTCTCTATGTGAGATTCTTTATCATCCTTAAGCTTAAGCACTTCATTAGGTAGCTCTTTCAATTCTCTATGTGAGATTCATCTTGCTCTCCTTCTATACCTTCTCCTTCTTGGGTCATACTTTCAATTCTCTATGTGAGATTCTGCTTAAAGAAGTTCAGCATATCCGTAACTAAAGATGCCCACTTTCAATTCTCTATGTGAGATTCCAAAGCCTTCTCAGATGCGAAGGGTTGGAGTGTTTACCATCTTTCAATTCTCTATGTGAGATTCAAGCCTACTGCCCCTTCTTTAGCGTTCTACTATTATAGTACTTTCAATTCTCTATGTGAGATTCACTTTCAGAATCGAGTTTACGCTGGCGACTATCCGATTCACTTTCAATTCTCTATGTGAGATTCTCCACTTGAAAAAGCCATCCGATTAAATGTTGGATCTTTCAATTCTCTATGTGAGATTCGCAGGCTGATAAGTAACCGTAGCTCCAGAGGCAACCGACTTTCAATTCTCTATGTGAGATTCGAGGATCCTAGGGATCGAAAGAGAGGCGAAGAAGCTCTTCTTTCAATTCTCTATGTGAGATTCGCTCCAATGTTCTGGTAGGAATTCTCTTAGATTGACAAGGCTTTCAATTCTCTATGTGAGATTCATTCTCCTTAAAAGCAATGGAATAGTGGTCTTCAAGATTCACTTTCAATTCTCTATGTGAGATTCACTTATGTCAGAGACCCGGTGACCAAGCGATTCAAAAGACTTTCAATTCTCTATGTGAGATTCATCTTCAGCTCAGCCTCGAAACCAATAGTAGCAAAAGACTTTCAATTCTCTATGTGAGATTCCTAATTAAAGGTCGTGGCAACTGCTTTATCCAATCACTTTCAATTCTCTATGTGAGATTCCAACACATGAGCAACACAAGAGCAACAGATCAGCAACAGACTTTCAATTCTCTATGTGAGATTCTTCCAACATCTCTTCTTGAATCGTCTGCCGCTATGCTTACTTTCAATTCTCTATGTGAGATTCCATCTGATAAGGTGAGTGAATCAGACTCCGATCTGCTTCCCGCTTTCAATTCTCTATGTGAGATTCGGTGCTTCCGCCTGGCAGCCCAAGAATCGACCCCAAAGCTTTCAATTCTCTATGTGAGATTCACGACACCTGGGAAGCCTGGTGCGAAGAACGGGATTAGGACTTTCAATTCTCTATGTGAGATTCAGCCTCCTTAGCGGAGGCCAAGGCGGCTCTGGAGCCTCTGACTTTCAATTCTCTATGTGAGATTCTCATATTCTTCAATCTAAGCTTGTAGAGTTTTTCTAATTCTTTCAATTCTCTATGTGAGATTCCTGATCAGATGGCACGTTAACCTCAACCGCTATCTCACTTTCAATTCTCTATGTGAGATTCTATGTTATCACACCACTTAAAGATGCTATAGCTGAAGCCTTTCAATTCTCTATGTGAGATTCCCTAATGTGTGACCATCGTAGGCTAAGCTTGCTGTGGCGTCTTTCAATTCTCTATGTGAGATTCTTATGTTGACCACGAGCCTGTCGGCTACAGTCATGGTTCTTTCAATTCTCTATGTGAGATTCATTGCTTCTAAGACTAGAGATTCTTGGCTTGATAGTTTACTCTTTCAATTCTCTATGTGAGATTCTAGAAAAGGAGAAGCAATCATTGACAGCACTTTATTCTTCCTTTCAATTCTCTATGTGAGATTCTGGCTAGCGAGGATAGAAGTGACCAGATAACTTTAGATGATGTCTTTCAATTCTCTATGTGAGATTCAGCATAGAGGACCTAGGATTCTACCCCTGCCCAGCCTGCGGACTTTCAATTCTCTATGTGAGATTCAATATAATACCCAAGGAAAGCAAAGGCTGGAATTGACTTTCAATTCTCTATGTGAGATTCTCGAGTCGGTTGGCAGAAGCTTCGAAGAAGCCCTTGAGATTCCTTTCAATTCTCTATGTGAGATTCATTTTAACTGCGTCTGAGATTCAGCAGCTCTACTTGAGGCTTTCAATTCTCTATGTGAGATTCTTCATTTGAAGTAACTGTGATAGATGGACGCACAGGCGACTTTCAATTCTCTATGTGAGATTCCCCTGGTTTGCTTGGGTTTGGTCGGGTTTGGCTTCTATGTACTTTCAATTCTCTATGTGAGATTCAGATAAAACCACAACTAAATGAACGCACCGCTGCTGGAACCTTTCAATTCTCTATGTGAGATTCCCAGAAATATGCGACCATGCTCTGGACACGAGAAGTCGCACTTTCAATTCTCTATGTGAGATTCTGAACCCTAGGTTGATTGGTGTGCTCCAGGTGTTTGATGCTCTTTCAATTCTCTATGTGAGATTCTCGCTGGCTGACAGGCTGTTCACCTTAATGCGGTCAACTTTCAATTCTCTATGTGAGATTCGAACGCTTTAGCTAGGCTCCCTCAAACCGACCTCCCAGCCTTTCAATTCTCTATGTGAGATTCGCTAAACGGAAGTATCTGCCCGCTTGAGTAAACAGCTACAGCTTTCAATTCTCTATGTGAGATTCATAAATACATAAACGCTGAAACAGGCGAAGAGATAGTTCTTTCAATTCTCTATGTGAGATTCTTCTTGCACCTGAATATTACTATATATCACATACATCCTTTCAATTCTCTATGTGAGATTCTTCAGAGGGAAGCCTGCTTCCAGAGAAGACTCTTGCTCTTTCAATTCTCTATGTGAGATTCGTTCCACAGCAAATATACTTGGCATTAAAAACAAATTCTTTCAATTCTCTATGTGAGATTCTCCCTAGATCCCGTGAACAATCTATCCGTCGCTACTGAGCTTTCAATTCTCTATGTGAGATTCCTGATGCTAGCCTCAACAACACACGCAACCGCAGCGACTTTCAATTCTCTATGTGAGATTCATCAAATTGATTAACCCGAATGCGTGGTGGCATCTCTTCCTTTCAATTCTCTATGTGAGATTCTCCTAGAGGCAATTTAGGTGCTGTTTGGGTTTCAGCTAGCTTTCAATTCTCTATGTGAGATTCATTCAGACAGCAATTTTGCTTTCGCCTTGAATTTATTAAACTTTCAATTCTCTATGTGAGATTCCGTGGTGTATAAAGGAGCGGGGTAAAGATGTTTACCACTTCTTTCAATTCTCTATGTGAGATTCTATGGAAAATAATAACCTTAGGAAGCATACTAGACATAAACTTTCAATTCTCTATGTGAGATTCTAGCCACTCAGATGGCTGAAATGGGTGCGTCTGAAGACTTTCAATTCTCTATGTGAGATTCTTAAGCCTAGCTGCACACCATATTGATATGTTATGTATGCTTCTTTCAATTCTCTATGTGAGATTCTGAAAAGGATAACTTCGTCAGATCAGCTCTCGAAGAGCTTACTTTCAATTCTCTATGTGAGATTCCATAAGGACTTTCTTGATGCGCATAAGAAGCTGCACTTTCAATTCTCTATGTGAGATTCATCCCAGGAATATAGATCTTAACCGCGAACAAAGCAAGCCTTTCAATTCTCTATGTGAGATTCGCTTCCTAAGGTTATTATTTTCCATAGTGCTGTTTGGTAGCCTTTCAATTCTCTATGTGAGATTCCCAAAATAATCTGCCCGATAATCTCTATATCAACTAGCTTTCAATTCTCTATGTGAGATTCTATGGTAAGAGCTGCTACGAACCTCTCCTAAACGCCATCTTTCAATTCTCTATGTGAGATTCGCCCTTCGAGGGGCTTGAAGTTATACCGCCTAGCGTACTTTCAATTCTCTATGTGAGATTCACCGATAATGCTATCTCAACTACAGCACAGCCTTTGCCTCTTTCAATTCTCTATGTGAGATTCCTAGGTTGTGGTCTGGCAGTTCGTAGAATTGTTGCATTACTTTCAATTCTCTATGTGAGATTCAAAACCAGCAGACGTAACACTTGAAGCAAACAGCCTAAACTTTCAATTCTCTATGTGAGATTCCTACACGTTCCAATTTAAGGTTCTGGGTAGAGAGGTTACTCCTTTCAATTCTCTATGTGAGATTCACGGGCAAGTAAACTCTGCTTGAAGCATCACCTAAACCTTTCAATTCTCTATGTGAGATTCGTTGGAAAGTTTTTCGGGTAAACAAGGAGATGAAAGATTCTTTCAATTCTCTATGTGAGATTCCCATAATAGTCCTTGGGGATTTGAAGGGGATAAGGACTAACTTTCAATTCTCTATGTGAGATTCTAGCAGTACTTCTTAACGCAGCCAAAGCCATCTTGATAAGGACTAACTTTCAATTCTCTATGTGAGATTCAATCTGCTTAAGACGCCTCATGAGGCGAAGCAGAAACTTTCAATTCTCTATGTGAGATTCAATCCTACTGAAGAACCAGAAAAGATTTTTAGATATATTCTTTCAATTCTCTATGTGAGATTCTGAGTGAGAATAGCCATCCTAAACCCGACTCTAAGCCTACTTTCAATTCTCTATGTGAGATTCTCAGAGGGGATAAAGGGAGACACCAGCATAACCATCATCTTTCAATTCTCTATGTGAGATTCTGCTGTCAGTTATCGTGATGTATGTTTCATCATAGTTTGTCTTTCAATTCTCTATGTGAGATTCTAACGGAGCTGTTCACACAGTTCCTACCTCTAATCAGCTTCTTTCAATTCTCTATGTGAGATTCAAGGCTGCCTACACGAGAAGGTAAGACAATAGATGAAAGAGTCTTTCAATTCTCTATGTGAGATTCTCCTTGCAAAGGTTGATAATCCTTTGCAATACATTAGCTTTCAATTCTCTATGTGAGATTCCGGGTCGTAAGGTGATCAAGGTTAAGGCGAAGTATAGCTTTCAATTCTCTATGTGAGATTCTTTCTCAAAAAGCGGCGCTCAACCCACATCTTGTCTGAACTTTCAATTCTCTATGTGAGATTCAGAAAACTCCTTTTGCAGCAGTAATAGAAGTCAATTTGGCTTTCAATTCTCTATGTGAGATTCTGATAGATTTACATCACTGGTTTAAGTGGGCTTTTTGCACTTTCAATTCTCTATGTGAGATTCGCGTTTATCAGCAACAAGCACAGCAGGCTGCTATCCTCTTTCAATTCTCTATGTGAGATTCAGGTGCTTCATCAAAACTAGGTTGCTTCATAGCTGTCTTACTTTCAATTCTCTATGTGAGATTCCTGAGAAACCGATATGCGCCACACACCTGAACCTTGATGCTTTCAATTCTCTATGTGAGATTCTATTGGATATTCCTACAGATTGGACATGGGGAATCGGTATCTTTCAATTCTCTATGTGAGATTCATCGAGAGCTGAGTGACGGGCAGAAGTATCGCTTCAAAGTCGCTTTCAATTCTCTATGTGAGATTCAACAACACCAACCAAAGAGGAAGCGGAGCAATTTCAAGCCTTTCAATTCTCTATGTGAGATTCGAGATGAAACCTGGAGGATTTGATACTTGAGTATCAACGCTTTCAATTCTCTATGTGAGATTCACCGAGAGTACCTCAAGAGGCTCAACAGAGACTTCACACTTTCAATTCTCTATGTGAGATTCGTGGTGTATAAAGGAGCGGGGTAAAGATGTTTACCACTTCTTTCAATTCTCTATGTGAGATTCATGACTTTGTACAATCTATACCAAGCTACCACGGTTATCCTTTCAATTCTCTATGTGAGATTCCTGCTGAAGAAAGTTGAGATTAAAGAAGCTGATAGAGACTTTCAATTCTCTATGTGAGATTCCTAATGTTGAGTTGCTTTGTATTCTTCTTCGGAAGCTTAGCTTTCAATTCTCTATGTGAGATTCGAAGGCTGTGAACGGCGGCTCGGTCTTCTTCTCAATATAAACTTTCAATTCTCTATGTGAGATTCATATGTGTGAAAGCGTCATAAGCGTTGGTTTTAGCATAAATCTTTCAATTCTCTATGTGAGATTCCGACCCCTTTCCTCGCCCCTTCTATAGGTTTAAAGGGTGATTTAAGTCTTTCTAAAAGTGGATGCACCGCTACCCCCCAACTTGCATCAGGGTATATAAAGGGGTAGCGCCTCCTAAACTTCAACATTACTTTCTTCTTTAACAGAACCCTCTATATTACGGTCAATAAGCTTTGTATTGTCATTAAGGCCTTCTTCCGTGTGGGTACTCGTTTATCCCCGCGTAGTTGGTTACTGTTGTTGAGTGTGGAAACGGTTCGATGTACTCAGATGTGTAGGGGGTGAGGTTGGTCTGTGTAGGGTTTGTTAGAGCCTTCTGCAGATTCTTTGGTATCCGCAGCCCTTGCACTCCTTCAACCTTCTTGTTGCTGGCATCTTCTCCTCTGAGATTATCTTTCTGATCTTGGAAATTGTCCACTTCACGTGCTTCTTGAGCTCGTCGGTCAAGTTTACCTCGAATGTCTTACCACCTTTCACATGGTGTATTATGATGCTTCTGACAGGCTGTTTGAGCGCTTCCTCAGTCAAGAAGGCGTATGCTACGGTCTGGTAGAGGTAGCCTGGTAGCAGCCTCTTGGCTTCAGTATTCTTGATTTCGACAACCTTCAGCCCGCTCTCCGTCTTCACAACCAAGTCGACTACGCCGACCAAGCCGAGCACCTCTGATCTGATCGCTAGCTTCTGCCACCTCTCCAAAACCCTCTCGCCTCTCTTCGCTAGAAGCGTATGCCTCCTCTTCTCCCTCTCTTCTTCACCCTCCTCAGCCTCCCTACCCTCGCTCATCAAAGCGGTTTCCCTCTCCCTGAACCCCAAGACGCCCATGAAGTAGATGATTCTTGGGCAGTAGTGGTAGATTTCGATCCACTTCACAGGTATGAGATCTAACTCATCCTCAGACAAGCATATCGCTCTCCTCACCCTTAAACGGCTTGCCCAACTCGACCTTCAGCGACATATCCGGCTCACACACAACATAAACCTGAATGTTATCCTCGGTGCCCTCAACCATCTTACTCAAAACTGAGACGAGTTCCCTCCTTAAGGAGCTCGGGATCCTACCTGAGAAGGCGCTCCTCTGCACCCTAACCAAACCGAACCTCTTGCACGCTTGGGCAACTCTAGCCCTCAAATCGTCTTCGCTTATATCGTAGATGACGAGCGTAAACATACCCGACTACAAGACGAAGGGTGTGTATTCACACCTACCCATAATGTGCTCAGCAACCCTCCTAGCTTGAAGAAGCATGTGCTCAGATATCGGTAGGCTCCTGTTCAGAAACGTGACGCTCGTGTTTAGCCTCTCGGCGAAAGCCCTGTAGAGCATCATCCTAGCCTCCCTCTTCAACCTCCCAGCCTCTACTACGCCATCGAGCTTCCTCTCGAAGGCGAGCCTGAAGACAACCCTATCCACAACCTGCTGCCTAAACTCCTCCATAAGATCCATGACGAGCGCGGGTCTCCTAGGGCTGTCGGCGTGTAGGAAGCCAGCATAGGGGTCGAGCCCACAAGCCTCGACGTCAACGAGGCATTCACCAGCAAGTACACTATAGAGGTAGTTGAGGGATATGTTAACTGGATCAGATGGGTTCTCGAACCTCTTCCTCCTACCCGGAAACTCGATGACCTTCGAGAGAGCCTGCTTCACACCATCCCAGTAGATCTTAGCAGCCTCAGCCTCCAACCTAACCACCTCCTCCCTACCACCTCTATCTAGCCCAGCCTCCCTAACCCTCCTAACTTCATCCCTAACCAGCCTGCACGCTTCGTGTAGATGCTTCGCTAGAGGCGGATCACTCACCTCCCTATTCCTAGCCATAGAGTAGAGGAGGCTAGCCTGGTTCAGCATCTTACCTTCAGCAAAGAGCTTAGCCAACGTGAAGCCTGATTCGCCGCTCTGCACCCCATACTGCTTCTTCCTGAGTGCTACGCTACCAGCTGTTAAGCCTCTGCAGATGGATAAGGGTAGTCCTAATGGGGAGTAAAAGACGATTGGGACGCTATGCTTTGAAAGGAGTCTGACCAAGGCTGAGGAGAAGGATGCACCCCTAGTTAAGACGACCACCATATCAACCTTAGCGACAGGCACCTCAAGCCTCTTCTCACGCCTCTTACTCACGGTTATCACACCACCCCTGCTGCCTAAGAATATACCAGGCTCGTTCACAACAAGCCTCAAACCCCGCCACCTTCGCACACATTATAGTAGGGGCAGAAGCTCGGGCATCTACTGGGCTTACCAGGGTCTCTGCCTGAGGTGATTATCTGATACGCTTCATCCCTTACCTCTAGAAACTCCCTCCTAACTTCATCACCGACGATCAGAGGTTTGATCGTGAACGATGGAACCCTCTTCTCAAGCTTAACATATATGATGAAGCCGAAGTCCACGGGTATGCCCTCTTCGCTTTCAAGAGCCAAAGCGTAGCCAGCGAGAGTTAGGGGGTGGAAGCTCCTAACCTCACCGGTCTTCACATCAGCTATAGCATTATAGGGTGTGTAGATGTCGACACTCAGCTCACCAGATAAGCCTACAAGGGAGCCATCAACCTTCCTCTCGCTAACCGGGGGTACAGCGGCGTTTACAACCGAATCGGGCTCGGCGTGAGGATACTTCGATAGCGTGCGATCCAATGACGCAGCACCCTGGATTACCAGAAACTCGTAGAGGTTCGAGCAGCCAGACGCAACAAGCCTCCTATCCTCCTCACCAAGCCTACTGCCTAACGCTGCTTCAGCCCTCTCTACAGCGTCGAAGCCAATAGACTCAGACCTAGGTAGCAGAGAAGCCAACAGACCCTTGCCGCCGCTCGAAAGATCCTCGTAAATAAACCTCTTAATGTCGAATAGAGCAGCCTTCATAACCTCGTGAA
>Ga0315298_1008214_pt1 | contig 13406 bp, 9 predicted proteins | sample WHS_1_MG_FD_203077 | JGI IMG/M metagenome (GOLD analysis project Ga0315298, IMG submission 203077) | Extremophilic microbial mat communities from Washburn Hot Springs, YNP, Wyoming, USA - WHS_1_MG | ecosystem: Environmental > Aquatic > Thermal springs > Hot (42-90C) | place: USA: Wyoming...
GAGGCCTGCCGCTAGTCCGCCGCTCCTCCGAGGTGGCAAACGAACTCAACGGCGCAACCCCCTTCACCAACAAACTCGCCAATCTCGCCAACATAAGATGGAACCGAGTCGCAACTTGCGTTCCCTCGTTGAGGCAACTATAATTTTGGATTGGGGCGTTTGGGGTTATTTGCACTTCCTGGGGGCGCCGATGCCCATCTACAAGGATTACGCTGAGGTCTATGACCGTTCGGGGCAACTGGCTTTTAGTCTCAAGATGCTCCCTTATCTTCGGCAACTCCTTGAGCAGCATCCTGTCCAGGGCAGGGTGATGCTGGAGCTGGCTTGTGGCACAGGTACGGTGGCCATTGCGATGGCCAAGGCAGGGTGGCGCGTTTACGGTGTGGATGGCTCGGCGGAGATGTTGGCCCAGGCGCGGGCTAAGGTGGGTGAGCATGAGGAGGCTCCTATCTGGAGCCAGCAGGATATGCGCCACTTTCTGCTTCCTGAGCGCGTCAACCTGGCGACGTGTCTTTACGATAGCCTTAACTACATGTTGACGAGCGAGGATTTGTCGGCGGTCTTTCGTCGCGTCTTCGGAGCGCTCTTGCCGGGAGGCCTTTTCCTCTTTGATATGAACACCGCCTGGGCATTGGCCGAGCTTTGGGGTGATGAGACCTTTGTCACCGATCGCGAGGATCTTACGGTGATCTTTCAGAATCGGTACGATCCCCAGAGGCAGCGCGAGACCGTCGTGGTGACCTGCTTCCAACGGGTCAATGAGCTCTATCGCAAGATCGTGGAATGCCATACCGAACAAGCTTATCCCAACGAGCAGATTGCCACCCTGCTCACTGACGCCGGTTTCCGGGTAGAAGCGCAGTACGAGTGCTTTTCTTTCAGGCCCCCAACATCCACTACGCCGCGCATTATGTGGGTGGCCAGGCGTCCTGTGGACGTAATGGACGATGAAGTTTGACGCCTGTGGATGATCATGCTATAATTTTATAACGCAAAATTCATAAGAAAAGCGAAGATAAACGAAATGAGCCCGTCGCGTCAGCTCTATCGGCCAGAGCGGCTTGAGGCCATCATGAAACAACTACAAGAGGCGGGCTATGTATCGGTGGCCGAGCTGGCCGAATCATTAGGTGTTTCAGCAGTAACCATCCGCTCCGATTTAGAGTTGTTGGAGCGTGCGGGGCGCTTACTACGCACGCATGGGGGGGCGGTGCCCCTCCATGTGGGCGAGAGCGTCCTATCTTTTTCGGTGCGCCAGAGCATGAACGTCCGGGCAAAAGAGCGCATCGGCGCAGCTGCTGCCGCGCTGGTGTCCGATGGGGAGGCCATCGCCTTGGATGCGAGCACGACGGCCTGGCACATGGCTCGTCACTTGCTCACTCGGCGTGATCTGACAGTATTGACGACCGGCCTTTACGTGGCTTTGGAGCTCTTGCGCTCTCCGGGCATCTCGGTGATTATTCCCGGCGGGCCTGTTTGGCGTGAGGCCGCCTCTGTCGTGGGTAATTGGGATGGCAGCATCTTGGCGGGAGGCAATCTCCAACGCGGCTTTTTCAGTGGGCGAGGTCTGACCCTGGAAGAGGGCTTGACGGATGCGAACCGCAATGAGGTGGAGTTGAAGCGTAAGCTCATCTCCGCCGTGCGCGAGGTGAATGTCATCCTGGATTCAAGCAAGCTGGGCAAAGTGGCCTTTGCCTCGTGTGCCTCTGTGGGGGAAATCAAACGCCTGATCACCGATCGCGATGCTCCCGCGGAGTGGGTGGAGCGGTTCCGTGAACGGGGCATTGAGGTGATCCTGGCCTGAGAGGTAAAGCATGGCGGGTTTTCGATAACCCATCCGGTCGTGAGCACGTGAAGATCATTTAGGAGGGTGCACTGTGAAGACATGGAAGAAGGCCTATCAGGTTCTTGCCGAGGATCTGACCAGCCGTGGTCTGGATGTAGAGGGCATCAAGGCCGCACTCAAGGCCCAGCGCATTGAAACGCCCAGTTGGGGCTATGCTGATTCCGGTACGCGCTTCAAGGTGTTCCGCCAACCCGGCGCGGCGCGCACGACCTTTGAGAAGCTCGCCGACGCTGCCCAGGTGCACAAATACACCGGCGTGGCCCCGTCGGTGGCCCTGCATATCCCCTGGGATAAGGTGGAGGACTATGGTGAGTTGCGTGCCTATGCCGAGTCCCTGGGGCTTACGTTGGGGGCGATTAATCCCAACCTCTTTCAGGATGACGCCTACAAGCTGGGCAGCTTCTGTAGCCCTGATCCAGCGGCACGACGCAAGGCGGTGGAGCATTGTCTAGAGTGTATTGAGATCGCCAAAACCCTTGGATCGAACATCCTCAGCATGTGGCTGGCGGATGGTACCAGCTCGCCGGGGCAAGATAACATCCGCCTGCGCAAGCATCGCCTCGTTGAGGGGCTGAGTGAGGTCTATGCGGCCATGCCCCCCTCCATGCGCATGCTCGTTGAGTACAAGTTCTTTGAGCCGGCCTTTTATCATACCGATCTGGGTGATTGGGGCATGGCTTACGTAGTCTGCCAGAAGCTCGGTGAGCGCGCTCAAGTTTTGGTGGATCTGGGGCATCACCCTCTGGGCACCAACATAGAGCAAATCGTGGCCTTCCTCATCGATGAGGGGCGGCTGGGGGGATTCCATTTTAACAATAAAAAGTACGCCGATGATGACCTCACAGTGGGTTCGATCAACCCCTATGAGCTGTTCCTGATCTTCAATGAGCTGATCGACGGCGCACTAGACCCGGCCGTGAAGATGGATGTGGCCTATATGATCGATGAGAGCATTAACATCAAGCCCAAGATCGAATCCATGATCCAGTCTGTGGTCAACGTCCAGGAGGCTTACGCTAAGGCGCTGCTCATAGACCGTAAGGCGTTGGCTGAGGCCCAGTTGAACGGTGATGTGGTGCGCGCTGAGGAGACCGTGCTCGCGGCCTTCCGGACCGATGTGCGCCCCTTGTTGGCTATGGTGCGCGAGGAGATGGGCCTGGATCCCGATCCTCTCGCCGCTTTCAGGGCTAGCGGCTACATGGAGAAGGTCCGAGCCGAGCGCGCGCCCGTGGCGGGCGGCGAATCCGGTTATCCCGGAGCGTAACCTATGTCTAATGCCGAAAGCGTTTTGCAGGCCTTGGTGGAGATGTCGCGCAGCTTGGGCCGGCCGGAGCGCGACTTGGTCATCTTGGGCGAGGGAAATACCTCGGCTTTGTGCGACGATGGGACGTTCTGGGTCAAAGCCAGCGGCACCGAGTTGCGCACCATTGATGCGCAGGGTTTTGTGCGCGTTCGTTTAGGCGAGGTGTGTGCCCTGGCTGAGCGGGAGGGCCTGACGGATGAGGAGATCAAGGCAGCACTGGAGGCGGCCAAAGTGGATCCTTTGGCCCCTCGGCGACCCTCGGTGGAGACGGTCTTGCACGCCCTAGCCCTGGCCGAGGCGGGGGCCAAGTTCGTCGGGCATACCCATCCGGTGGCGGTAAATGCCCTGGCTTGCTCTGTGGGTCTGACGGCGGCCATCTCAGGCCGTCTTTTCCCCGATGAGATCGTCGTGTGCGGGCCGGCGCCGGCCTATGTGCCCTATACGGATCCGGGCTTACCCCTGGCGCGGGCCGTTCGCCAGGCCTTTCGACGTTATGCGGAGCGCTGGGGCGAGCCGCCTAAGGTGGTTCTGATGCAAAACCATGGCCTTATCGCCCTGGGCTCCTCGCCGCAACAGGTGGATCAGATCACGGAGATGTATGTCAAGACTTGCCGCATCTTGGCGGGGACTTATGCCTTTGGCGGCCCTCATTTTATGACCCCGGAGCAGGTGCAGCGTATCCATACTCGTCCGGATGAGCTCTATCGGCGTAAGCAGCTCGGCATCGTATAGCCGTGTCGGCCACGATGGGCTTACTATGATGTGCCAGGGTGATGCGGTTCCAATTGCGTACAAAGGAGAGTGCTAGATGAGTTTAGATGAATTGTATGCGCACCCAAAGTTGGCTGCTTATCGGCAGGGCAAGACGCCGATACCTCCGAAATACTGGCTCTGGCCGCTTTATGGGGCTGGGCTAGAGAATTTAGGCGTGGATGACAAGCCGATTCAGGTAGATACGCCCTCGCCGGGGCCAGATCAGCTCCTCGTTCGCCACGATGCCGTGGGGCTGTGTTTCTCGGATACCAAGATCATCCATGCCGGCGAGACGCATCCCCGTTTGGTGGGCCGCAACATGAAGGCTAACCCGGTGGTCTTGGGCCATGAGGTGGCCTTGACCGTCGTCCGGGTGGGCGAGAAGCTGGTAGACAAGTTCAAGGTCGGAGATCGCTTTGTCGTCCAAGCGGACATCTATTACAAGGGTGTGGGGATGGCCTATGGTTATGCCTTGCAAGGGGGGTTATCGCAATACAACCTCATCGGCAAAGAGATCTTGGAGGGCGACGAGGGCTGTTATTTGCTCCCCGTCAAGCCAGAGACGGGCTATGCCCAGGCCGCGCTCACCGAGCCTTGGGCTTGTATTACGGCCGCCTATGACGTCGTCTATCGCGTGGGATGGAAGCCCGGGGGCACGGTGCTCATTGCGGCAGGGCCGGGTGCTTTGGCCGATTACGAGTTGGGTACTCCCTATGAGGGTGGACAACCTCCGGCGCGAGTGATCACCCTGGGCGTTTCGGGGAAACTGCTGGCCGAACTGCGTCAGCGAGCTAAGGTTGATGGTTTCGCACTCACGGAGCTCCCGGCTCCCGGCGAGGCTTCTATTGCAGAGGCCAAGGCTGTGGCCGGGCCGGCGGGCTTTGACGACATCGTTTTCCTCGGTGCGGATTCGGCCCTTTATGAGCTTCTGGAGCCGTTGGCGGCCAAAGGAGCTGTGTTGAACCTGGTCGGGTCGCAGGCCTTTAAAGGCCCTGCACAGGTGGATGTGGGTCGCTTGCATTACGATCATCTCAGCCTGGTGGGCACAAACGAGCCGTTGATCGCCTCGGCCTATAAGCCCATTCGCACGCAGTTACGCCCTGGCGGCTATGCCGCTTTCCTCGGCGCCGCCGGCCCGATGGGCCAGATGCACGTCCAACGCGCCCTGCAGGCTCGCGAAGGGCCCAAGTTGCTCATCGCCACCGATCTGGTGCCCGAGCGGCTGAGGGTGCTTGAGACCAAGTTCGCCCGGCTCATTGAGGCTAAACGAGGCGTGATGGAGCTGAGTTGCCGCACGCCGGGGAACATGTCCCCTGCAGAGTTTAACGCCAGTTTGGTCGCGGCTACTGGTGGGGCGGGATTTGACGATATCGTCGTCCTGGTTCCTAGTCCGGGCCTCATCGCCTCGGCCACAGAGATGCTGGCCAGGGATGGACTGATGATCATCTTTGCCGGCCTGAATCGTGGCGTGCGCGCGCCGATCAACTTGAGGTTGGTGGTGGATAAAGGGGTGCGCTTCACCGGGACGAGTGGCTCGGCCATTCGCGACATGCGCAGCATGCTCAGCGCCGCCGAAAGCGGCTTGCTCGACCCTAATCTCTCGGTTGCCGCGATTGCCGGGCTCAGCGCCGCGAAGAAGGGTATTGAGGGGGTCATGAATCAGACTTTCGCCGGCAAGATCGTCGTCTATCCCCAGATCCTGGATTTCCCCCTCACGGCCTTGGCGGACCTCAAGGATGTTTTGCCGCAAGTGTATGCCAAGCTGGGGCCGCATCATTCCTGGACGGTCGAGGCTGAGGCCGAGTTTCTGAAGGAGCTTTTGCCATGAGCGAGAGCCGTCGTTTGCAGGATAAGGTGGCTATTGTCACTGGTGCTGCCCAAGGTCTGGGCGAGGCACTGGCCCATCGTTTGGGTAGAGAGGGCGCCCATGTGGTCATCGCCGACATCATGGATGATAAGGCTCAAGCCGTTGCTCAGGCTATTGCCCAGGCCTATGGTGTCAAAACCCTTTGGGTGCATTGCGATGTGACCGATCTGGCCCAGTGTGAGGCTATGGTTGCGCGCACCCTGCAAGCTTTTGGGCAGGTGGATATCCTTGTGGCCAATGCAGGCATCCTGATCGCGGGAGCCATCGATGAGATCGACCCGGCCAGGTGGCGTAAGGTCATTGAGGTCAACCTCATCGGCTATTTTAACTCTGCGCGAGCAGTGGTGCCGCATATGAAGGCCCGCCGACGGGGAGTCATCATCCAGATCAACAGCAAATCGGGGAAAAGAGGGTCCAGCAAGAACTCGGCCTATGCTGCCAGCAAGTTCGGGGGCATCGGCCTCACCCAAAGCTTGGCTCTTGAGCTGGCCGAACATCAGATACGCGTCAACGCTATCTGTCCGGGCAATCTGCTAGATTCTCCTCTGTGGCAGGATAGCCTTTATGAGCAGTACGCTAAGCGTTGGGGCATTACGCCGGAGGAGGTAAGAGCCAGATATCTTGCCCAAGTGCCCTTGGGACGAGGTTGTACCTACGAGGACGTGGCCAATGTGTTGGTCTTTTTGGCCTCGGACGAATCCTCCTATATGACCGGCCAGGCGATTAACGTCACCGGCGGGCAGGAAATGCATTAGAGGCGTGTAAGGTGAAGAAAGCGGTCATCTTTGGTGCTGGGAACGTAGGCCGGGGCTTCCTGGGGCAGCTCTTTTGTGAGTCGGGGTATCAAGTCGTCTTCGTGGATATTGACGAGCCGCTCATCAGGGCCCTACGCTCCCAAGGGGCCTATACCCTACGCCTTGTAGATAACGAGCATTGCGAGGAGGTGCGCGTCGGCCCCGTCACCGGGCTGCTCAGTAGCGATAAGGAAGCTGTGGCCGAGGCTCTGGCCGAGGCCACGTTAGGCGCGACCGCTGTAGGTGCTCGCGCCTTGCCACACATCGCGCCAACGGTGGCGGCGGGTATTTCCCTGCGAGCCCGGCGAGGGGTAAGCGCGTCGCTTAACCTCATCATCTGTGAGAACCTTAAGGGGGCTGCGGCCATCTTCCGGGGCATGGTCACCGAGCACCTGGATGAGGCTGGACGGGAGTATTTGACGACCCACGTGGGCTTTGTGGATACGGTTATCGGGCGCATGGTGCCAGAGCTCCCTGCCGAACTACGCGCCAAGGACCCCTCTCTGATCATCGCAGAGCCTTACAAGGAGCTGCCTGTAGATCGGGCCGGCTTTGTGGGCGAGATCCCCAAGATCGTGGGGCTGGAGCCTTGTGACAACTTTCCCGTCTATACGGCGCGCAAGCTTTACCTGCATAACGCGGGACACGCCATCTTGGGGTATCTGGGCTATCGGCGCGGGTATGTCCTGGGCTACGAGGCTTTGGAGGATACTGAGATCCGGCCGATTTTCGACGGCGCTCTGGAGGAGTCTCTTAAAGGGATTGTCGCTCACTATGGCGTTTCGGAGTCCTGGCTCAGAGCGCATGTCGCCGATCTGACTCGGCGCTGTGCCAACCGCGCTTTGGCCGATCCCATCTTGCGCTTGGCTAGAGACCCCTTACGCAAATTAGCCCCCTCTGATCGCCTCGTGGGGGCGGCGCGCTTGGCTGAGTCAGCGGGGATCATGCCCTTGAACTTGGCTTGGGGGATCGCCGCCGGGCTGGCCTTTGACTCTCCCCAAGACCCAATAGCCGTGGAGTTACAAAAGCGTATCGCGGCTGAGGGGATCGAAGGAGTGCTCGCCTCCGTATGCGAGATCAAAGCAGATGAGCCGTTGGGCGTGGCCGTTTTGGAGCGTTATCGGAGGCTGGGTCAGGAAGAGCGCTGGCGATGATCTACACGGTGACCCTGAATCCGACCATTGATCGTACCATGCATTTCCCGCGCCTGGTTCTGGGCGCATTGAATCGGGCAGTTCGCTCGCGCATGGATTTCAGCGGCAAGGGCGTAAACGTCTCTATGGCCTTGCGCCAGTTCGGCCTTGAGAGCGTGATCATGGGGATCATGGCCGGGGCCTCTGGGCGCGTCTTTGAGGAGAGCCTGAGGGCTTTGGGTTATACTTGCGACTGCATATATGTACAGGGCGAGACACGTTCCAACATCACCGTGATTGATGACGCGACGGGGGTGACGACCAAACTCAACGAACCCGGCCCAAGGGTTACCGAAGACGATTTGGCCGTCCTTGAGCGGCGTTTGGTGAGCCGTGTGCAAGAAGGTGACCTGTGCGTCTTCTCCGGAAGCCTGCCGCCTGGCGCGCCGCCGGATACCTATGCGCGGCTGATTAGGGCCGTGCGTCGCCGAGGAGCCAAGGCCGCGCTGGATACGAGCGGCGAGGCGCTCAGGCTCGGCTGTGCCGCTGGCCCGGAGTTCCTTAAGCCTAATGAGGATGAGGCTGTGGAGCTTCTCGCCAGGCCTTTTCAGAGTAATGAGGATTTGATAGCTGGGCTCAAGGCCCTCCTCGCCCTGGGTCCGCAACACATCTTACTCTCTTTAGGGAATCGGGGAGCAGCACTGGCAGAAGGGGGCTCTATCCAGGCGAGTTTCGATCCGCCGCAATCAAAGCAAGGAGCGAAACTTGTCTGCTGGCTGGCCGAACCGCCGGAGGTCACGGCCGTGAACCCCGTGGGCGCAGGGGACGCTCTGCTGGCCGCCGGATTATGGGCTTGGCTCCAGGGGCTGAGCGCCCCGGAGATCGTTCGTTGGGCGGTGGCTGCGGGCACGGCGGCGGCGATGAGCGATGGCTCGGCCATGCCGACGTGGACTCGCATCCGGGAGGTCTACGAGGGGGTTCGGGTGGTTTGTCTCTGTGATGAATTGGTCTGTGAGTAACAAAAACGCATGTGCGAGATGAACGCGAACGAAAACGTTCGCGAAGAGAAGATCATCACTATCTAGAAGGTAAAAATGACCGAGCAAACGAAAGTTGAGAAGATCAAAGAGCTGAGCAGGGAAGAACTGCTGGACATGCTGCGGCGCATGTGGGAGATTCGTCTGTTTGAGGACACCGTGTCCGATCTCCTCAATCAGAACATCATCAAGGGCGCATCGCACCTCTATGCGGGGCAAGAGGCCGTGGCCGTGGGGGCCATTGCCGCGCTGCGCGATGACGACCTGATCACCAGCACCCATCGCGGTCATGGACATTGCCATGCGCGGGGTGATAGCCTGGCCAAAGGGCCCGAAGCCAAACAGGAACATCTCAACAAGATGATGGCCGAGCTATGTGGCCGGGCCACCGGCTACTGCAAAGGGCGCGGCGGCTCCATGCACATCGCCGATGTGGAGAAGGGTAACCTTGGTGCGACGGGCATCGTCGGAGGCAACATCCCCGTGGCCACGGGCGCGGCGCTCTCCATGCAGTTGCAAGGGCTGGATCGGGTGGTGCTCTGTTTCTTTGGCGACGGCGCCTCTAATACGGGTAATTTTCACGAATCATTGAACTTGGCTTCCGCTTGGAAACTTCCGGTGGTCTATGTCGTAGAGAACAACCTCTATGGGATGTCGGTGCCTTTTCATAAGGTTAGCGCTCTGCGCGATATCGCCGACCGGGCCAAGGCTTATGATATCCCCGGCGTAGTTGTGGACGGTATGGATGTCATAGCGGTCTATGAGGCCGTCTCCGAGGCTGTGGCCCGTGCGCGCCGTGGCGATGGTCCTAGCTTGATAGAATGTAAGACCTATCGTTGGTATGGACATTCCAAGTCGGACCCTCGGAAATATCGTACTAAAGAGGAAGAAGCCGCTTGGAAGGCGCGCGACCCGCTCATCGTTTTCTCCAAGTATCTTTTGGAAAATGGCCTGGCTACACAGGAGGAGTTGGACGCCATTGAGAAGCGCGCTGAGGAGGCGATCAAAAAGGCTACCGAGTTCGCCCTGGCCTCGCCAATGCCCGATCCTGCCGAGGTCGAGAAGGATGTCTATGTGCTTGTGAATCCCACGCCCGCCGAGCTTGAAGCCGAGCGGCTCTTGCGCGAGCGCGTGCGCACCGACCCAAACATGCCCAAGAAATACTATTGGGAGGCCATCCGCGATGCTTTGCGCGAGGAGATGCTGCGCGATCCAAAGGTTTTCGTCATGGGCGAGGACGTGGGCCTTTACGGCGGAGCTTATGGTGCCACGCGAGGTCTCTTTGAGGAGTTTGGCCCTAAAAGGGTCATTGATACCCCGATTTCGGAGGCGCTCATCGGCGGCGCAGCGGTAGGGGCAGCCATGACGGGAATGCGCCCCGTGGCCGAGATCATGTATGTGGATTTCACGCCCCTGGCCATGGATCAGATCGCCAACCAGGGGGCCAAGAACCGCTATATGTTCGGTGGCAAGACGACGGTGCCCATGGTCATTCGCACCGAGGGTGGCGCGGGACGTAGCATCGCCGCGCACCATTCGCAGAGCCTAGAGGCGCTATGGATGCATTTCCCGGGCATTTATTTGGTCATGCCCGCTACGCCTTACGACGCCAAGGGGCTGTTAAAGACTTGCATTCGTGGCAGCAACCCGGTGATGTTTATTGAGCACAAGATGCTCTATGGCACATCCGGTCCCGTCCCGCCAGAGGATTACACCATCCCCTTGGGCGTCGCCGACATCAAGCGGGAAGGCACGGATGTGACCATCGTCAGCTACTCGCGCATGCTGTTGCGCTCGCTGGAAGCTGCCGAAAAGCTGGCCGAAGAGGGAATTAGCGTGGAGGTGATTGATCTGCGCTCCCTCAAGCCTTTGGATCTAGAGACGATAGTCCGCTCTGTCCGCAAGACGGGCCGTCTGGTTGGGGTGACCGAGGCTTACAAGACCGGCTCGGTGATCAGTGAGATCTTTACGTTGGTGAATGAGAGCGCCTTTGACTACCTAGATGCGCCCATGGTGCGCGTGGCGGCGCTGGATGTACCCGTGCCCATGGCTGAAACCCTAGAGGATGCCGCCATCCCGAACGTGCAGGCGATTATCAACGGCGTAAGGCGAGCGCTCCGTGGAGCCTAAGCGCTTAGAGCTAAGGGTGCTTTCGGTTTTTACGGCTTTGTCCTTGGGGTAAATTTCGCGGGTAATCTGAATAAGCGGTGAGGAGAGAGTATGGCAACAAAGGTTATCATGCCTAAGCTAGGACAGACGATGGAAGAGGGCACCATCGTTGAGTGGTTGAAGAAAGAGGGCGACGTCGTCAATCGGGGCGATGTGATCTTTCAGGTTGAATCGGACAAGGCGGTATTAGAGGTAGAGTCCAAAGATAAGGGAGTGCTTCGCAAGATCCTGGTAGATAAGGGCGTTAAGGTGCCCATCTTGACCCCTGTGGCGATCATCGGCGAGCCAGATGAGGATATCAGTGCGTTACTCGCCTCGTTAGAGGGGACCCCGAGCGCAGCCCCCGCTCCCCAAGCGGCAGCGCCGGGTGTAGCTCCTGCCCCCCAAGCCGCTGCGCAGGCTGCGCCGACTGCGCCGGCCGTTGAGGCTCCAGCTCCTATTGCCGGCCGCGAGCGCATCTTCGCCTCCCCTCGCGCTCGCAGACTGGCGGCGGAAAAGGGTGTGGATTTGGCCCATGTCGCTGGCAGTGGCCCTGGGGGGCGAATCATTGAAAAAGACGTGTTGGCTTTCTTGGAGCGCCGTCCAGCGGCGACACCACTGGCCCGCAAGGTGGCCGCAGAGTTGGGTGTGCCCTTAGAACAGGTGCCGGCTGCCGGACCACGAATCACGGCGGCCGAGGTCCGTGCAGCGGCAGCTCCTGCGCCCATGGCCCCGGCTGCGGGTGAGGTCGTCCCCATGTCGGGTGTACGCGCGATCATCGCGGAGCGCATGAGCACCTCCTCGCAGACTACCGCTGCGGTCACTTTGCAAAGCGTTGTGGACGCCACAGAGTTTGTGGCCGCCCGTGAGCAGCTCAAAGAGGCCTATGCCGAGGAGTTGGGCTTTAACATCGGCTTCAATGACCTCTTGGGAGTGATTGTAGCCCGCTGTTTGGTGGAGTTCCCCTATATGAACGTGCGCCTGGAGCAGGAGGGGATTCGCCATCTGACCGAGGTGAATATAGGCATGGCCGTGGATACCGAGCGTGGCCTCTTGGTGCCGGTGATCCGAGGAGCGCACAAGATGGGCGTCAAGGAGTTTGCCATCAAGTTCCGCGAGCTGGTGGAGCGCGCTCGTCAGGGCAAGGCCCTCCCTGACGACTTGACCGGTGGCACCTTTACCATCACTAACCTGGGGATGTATGGCGTGGATCAGTTCACGCCGATCATTAACCTGCCTGAATGCGCTATATTGGGTGTAGGACGTATTCGTCCCGAGCCGGCAGTGGTGAACGGACAGATCGTGATCCGCCAGCGCATGTGGCTCAGCCTGACCTTTGACCACCGCTTGGTGGATGGCGCCCCGGCCGCGCGCTTCTTACAAGGGATTATGCGTTACATCGAGGCGCCGTATCTCTTACTAGCCTAGGGATCGAGCGATCAGTTATCGGCCTCCGGCGGGGACTTTCGTCGGTGTGGCGGATGATTGATTGCTGCAAGCTGAAAGCCGTTCTCTTTGAACAAAGGAGGCCTAGCTATGGTGCAGTTATTCGGTCGGTCGTGGACGCAGCGCGAGTTGATGAAGCATATCGGGAGCATCACCCAAGTGGGCGGTATCCGCTTGGGCCAGTACGATGACGGCATCGCCCGTGGGGTGCGCATAGCGGAGTTTGAGACGGGCACCGGCTTCACCTTCACTGTGCTATTGGATAGGGGTATGGATATCGGCGCAGCCAAGTACAGGGGTGCGGCGTTGGCCTGGGAATCTACTACTGGGGCCGCGCATCCGGCCTTCTTCGAGCCAGAGGGGCTTGGCTGGTTAAGGACCTTCCACGGTGGGCTGGTGGCCACTTGTGGTATGACCTATGCCGGCGCGCCCTGTGTGGATGAGGGTAAATCGTTGGGGCTGCATGGACGGATCGATCACCTGCCGGCAAGCAACGTCTGGGCTGACGGGGCCTGGCGCGGCGATGAGTACGAGATGTGGGTGCGGGGCCGTATGCGCGAGACGGTGGTCTTTGGCGAGAACCTCACCTTGACGCGGCGCATCTCCGCTTACCTGGGCGAATCACGCCTTTTCATCCGCGACCTGGTGGTCAACGAGGGCTTCCAGACCACGCCCCACATGATGCTCTACCACTGTAACTTCGGATTCCCCTTGATTGCCGAAGGCACGGAGCTGATCACGCCCTCCAAGAAGGTTACCCCTCGCGATGAGGTGGCCGCTGCGGGGCTAGATGTCTATAACCGTTATGAGGCGCCTATTGATGGCTATCAGGAGCAGTGTTTCTACCACGATATGGTCGCCGACGCGGACGGCTTCGTGACCATGATCCTGGCCAACCGCGGTTTTAACAACGGCCAGGGATTGGGAGCCTACGTCAAGTATCGCCAGGCAGAGCTGCCGCGCATGATCCAGTGGAAAGAGGTCTGTGCAGGCACATATGTGACCGGCTTGGAGCCGGCCAATTGCCTGGTTGAAGGGCGGGACAAGGATCGCGCGCGAGGCATCTTGCAGTTCCTCCA
>Ga0315298_1008217_pt1 | contig 13404 bp, 13 predicted proteins | sample WHS_1_MG_FD_203077 | JGI IMG/M metagenome (GOLD analysis project Ga0315298, IMG submission 203077) | Extremophilic microbial mat communities from Washburn Hot Springs, YNP, Wyoming, USA - WHS_1_MG | ecosystem: Environmental > Aquatic > Thermal springs > Hot (42-90C) | place: USA: Wyoming...
TCAAGAAATTCGCGGTTCCCCCTATGCTGGTAAAGGCTGAAGGCTCTTCCTTCAGGATATCCTAAATATCTGGAAAAGATGACGATCATGCGTTGCAGAAGCTGTTTTGAATTCTCATCCTTAAGTTCATCTTCCCATATTTCCCAAAGTTCTTCGGTCGCTCCGCATAACTCTAAAGCGGCAACCAAATTCGCGAACAAATCAGCATAATCATGGCTTAAGGGGGTGTAGGTGCGAACCTCTGTGATTTTTACAGTTTTCCCTTCATGCGATGAATTCGTTTTCGCCACATTTTTTCGGGTTTTCATTTTAGCTTCCCGTGCAAAGCTGGTGGGGATTTTCCAAAAACATATTTGTGGTAGTAGCTGTCCATAACCGATTCATCCCAACTGTCCCATTCGTCCTTGGGAATAAGCTTTTGTAGGCCTTTCAGTTGGAGTCTTCTTTTTAAGAGCCTATTTTCACACAGCATGTTAGAAAGCCTCATAACCATAGCTTTGTTCTCCATGAGATACTCGTAAGCTTTAAACTTCATAACAGCGTATTCGCCCCACAGGTTTTGAGCAGCTTTTGAATTCATTTCATATTTAAGCCTCTCCAATTTTTCCTCGCTTTCACTCGAAAGACCATATTGAATAAGCAGTGGAATACCTTGGCTTTCAAGTATTCTTTTTTCTTTCAGAAAAAGCCTTACCCTCTCGGCAGTTTCATATGGAATTGTGACCTTTATGCGAACTTTTTCGCGGCTTTCAATAGCCTCTAAGGCGCTTATGAGATCACTCCGACGTTTTTGATGTCCGTCATCGTGCAGAGGGTTCCCCTTAATCTTCATTTCTCAACCCTTCAAACATGTTTTCTCCAGAATATTTTTTAGCTGTTCATTTTCCATTTGCATGGCTTTCAGGAGCTCATTGTCTTTTTTGAATTCCTTGAATAACTTCTTTATGTGCATATAGTTCGCCTTCTCTTGCTTAAATTCAAACAGCCAATAATTAGCCATCCCACGCTCCAGAATCTTCACGACCGCGTCGCTTTCGCTTAGGCGATTCTTCATTACATAATCTCTGAATCGTTCATAAGTTGATTTATCCAGAAAAGCTTCTAAGACAGCGGGTTCACCCTTTTTACCAAAAACTAATCGGCTAAACATTTCCTGTTATACACCCTCCACTTCGTTTAAATATCGTCATGCTTTATTCCTCGTCTGCCGACGATTTTTTGGACGCTTTTTAACAGCACGTCCTCTACTGCTTTGCGGTCTTTGTCTGAAAACTCGTAGCTTTGCCTTCTAATGTATTCAGAAAGTTCTGATTTTAGTTGGCTGAAGTTTTTCTCTTCGACATCAATTATTGTTTTAATACTTTCTTGGCTTTGACTACCCATCGTGTCCTGTATTATTTTAAGCAATAATGCGAAATGTGGAGCGCAGAGACCTTTAGAGTTCTTGAAGAGCTTCTCAAACTCTTCATTACGTGAATAAAGCAGTTCCACAATTTTTCTATGGTAGATTTCCATCAGATTGGCTATGTGAGCGCATGCTGGACACTCTATCGTTTGACAGAAAGCCTCTTTGCGTTGTTTTCTTTGTTTTTGTAAATCTTGAACAGTTTTTTCTATGATGCTTTGGGCGATTAGGGCTATCCCGTGGCCGTCGGAGCTTTCTGGTCTTGTTGCAATTGCTAGCATTCGATAGAAGTGGTGATTGCAGAATCCTCCGCCCTCAACGAGTCTTTCTCTTGCTTTAGCATCCATAACAAGCTCCGAAAGGTAAGCGTCAATGTATTTTCTCTCGATCTCGTCTTCTAATGCGCATAGAAAACACTCTGCACTGCTTCTAATCATTCTTTCGATGCGGAAATATGTTACATCAACACTCATACAGATCACCATTGTTCACTAATCTTTTGTAATATGCTTGCAGCGTAGAACGTATCCTCAAAGGTGGATATGCCGAGGTCTGACCTTGCGAATCCTCCGTTCGAATTTTGGCATTTTAGAACAAATTCAGCTGTTTGTTTTGGATACCGCAAGCGTTTGCCTAGCAGATTAAGCGTTGACGTTCCATAGTATATATGTTCCATGTATGGTGTGGCGCCGTGGGGCACAACTGTAAAGCCACCATATGGCTTCTCGCAGGCACGTACATATCCAAGCGTGTCCCTAAGTGACTTAACAGGATAGCCTAAACTAAATAGCGAAGCCACAGCATGATAAGTTGAATTCAAATTTGAACGTCCATGTGCTCCGAAGCCGCCGTCCTCATTCTGCCTATTAACAACATAATCAATAACTCGCCTAACCCACAAGTCCGCGGACTGCTTATCCGCCAAAAGCGTTAACCGCCCCGCCTCCCGCAACCCAATACCCACCTACATGCCATTTAACAATGGGTAGAAGCTATCAGCCCCCGCGCAAAAGAAGCGAGGGCGGTTAAAGGCGAGCTTCATCGCCTTAATGCATAAGGTCAATAAGCACTTATAAAAACATTCCTCGATAAAACTTTTGAACTTTCACATTCCCTTTTCATACGCGAACACTAACTTTTTAGCCTTTTTCCTTTAATGTCTTTTAACAGAACTGAATCATTTGAGCTTGTAGATAGTATGAGCCCGAATGGAGGTGAACGAATATCAGAGTATAATTATGTAAAACAATTGTTAGGGGGGTTTGAGTGTTTGGCTGTAACGTTTTCTTTGCGGGGTTTAGCTTTTAATTTTTAGGATGTGGTTTAAAGTTTAGTTGGAATCATGAGGGAGTTTTTAGGATTTGTTATATGTAATTGTTTTGCGTAAAGCTTTTAGGATATGCTTTCGTAATATACACTAAACAAGTTTATGGAGGAAAAAGAAAATGTCAAAAAATAAACTTCTAACAACTGCAGCAATAGCCCTCATCATGGTGTCTATCACACTTGAAATTTACAATGTTCCCCTTTCAAGCGCGCTTGCACCCGCCGAGAATGCCAACCCAAGAATCATTTATTGGCCTGCACCTAAGATATGGCAAACGGCAGATGGGCAGATAGTGTTTGAATCTGGAGGCATTTATGCAAATAGTCTCTCATGGTTTTCTTCTGGAGAACTGCTGTTGATAGCTGCTTCTGATCGTTTTGTGGTGATTAACGCAAGCACTATGTCGCCAATTCACGAGTTTGCAAATCCGATGGGATATGTCAGCCAAAGCGCGTTTAATAGTTTTGTTATTTCACAAGACGGCTCAAAAATATTCTATGTTAACACTACGGGCACTGCGCCTTCTTCAACGATATATTCAATGAATTTGGATGGTTCTAATCCAACCTTGATAACCTACGTTAATAGCTGTTCCACTAGCGTTCCCACATTCTTTGACCTGTCAAGTGATGACGCATTTTTGGTTTATACGGAATTCGATTATTCCTCATATCCCTATAGTTATTTCAGTCGCATCTGGAAAATCAACCTAGACACAGGCGAGAAATCATTAGTTCTGGAGCGTGAAGGATCGGACAACCAGATTTTCAGCGTTAGGTTTTCTCCCTCAAACGACAAAATAGCCTTCACAACATACAACGGCGTTTGGACCGTCAACCCGGATGGAACCCAACTAACTAAGGTTACTGACGTGTCAGAAGGTGGCATTGCAACATACTTAGATTGGGTGCCCAACGGAACAATGCTAACATACACGGAAGTTAATTACACAGAAAGAGGGCAGTATGGTCCCTCTATAGGTTATGAGAGTAACAGCACCGTTACAGCCGTAAACGTTGATGGACGCAATAAACATACAATTTATCAAGGGGTTTATTGTTGGACGTGGTCACCTCTTGACGCCTCGATAGCCGCTTTTATTAAACCAATGAGCAGAGGCGTTCCATACCTTATAAACTTAAGCCTTCCAATAACATCAAACCCGGACAGCGACGGAGACGGCTTAACTGATAGTGAAGAAATTTTCTCGGGATTCCTTAATCCGTTAGACCCTACGGACATCTACAAAGACTATGACAATGACGGCTTAACCAATCTAGAAGAATACGAGTTTAATTTAGAAAGATCTGGTTCTTCAGCTTACCCGTTGTATCCGCTGAACCCTGACAGCGACGGAGACGGACTTAGCGATGGTGTTGAAATTAAAATCTTCAGAACCGACCCAGCAAAGACGGATACCGATGGCGACGGCGTAAGCGACGGTCTTGAGGCTGCAGCCACTGGCTTAAGCGCTTTTGTTTCTGTTCTTCCCGAGGGGTGGATTCGAATGACACTTCAGTGGTCGAACAAGACCATGTATGTTTCGACGAATTCTTCTGTGCTTGGCGTAGTGTTTAACTCTACTAGTATGGCTTTGAGCGTTTCTATTGGCGGTCCAGACGGCACAACGGGCATAGCCAACATAACCATACCAATAGAAATGATAAGCTCGCTTTCAGCCGTCCAAGTCACATTAGACAACCAACCCATAGACTTCCAAATAAACCAAGTGGGCAGCAACGCGCAAATCTACGTGCAATACCACCACAGCTATCACGAATTAACAGCGCATCTGAGCGGCGGTGGTGGCGGCATCAGCGGCATAGACTTGACAGGCATATTGGGCTACTGGTGGCTAATACTGTCAGTCGCCATTGTAGCAGTTGCAGCAGTAATAGCGGCAATAATTGTGAAACGGGGATAATGGAGGACAGCATTATGGTCAAAGCGACTGCTATGGGAGCAATTGTAATGATGCTTTTGCTCGGTATAGGTTTAGCTTATGTTGAAGCTCAGGTTGGCGTTAAAGTTGGCGACTGGGTAAAATGCGAGTATGTGTCTGGCGGAAACCCGCCAGGCGACGCGCCTCAATGGGTTAAAGTGGAATGTCTATCGGTTACGGGGACAACTGCAACATTACGTGTGACAACTCACTTCAGCAGTGGAGCAGAACAAACTGAAATTATGACGTGGGATGTTGCCAGCGGCACTGGAAACCTCACTTTCCAAGCGCTTATACCGGCAAACTCGAAGACCGGAGACACTGTTCAAGTAATTGAGGGGGGTAACGTGACTATTGCTGGCGAAAGAACAGGAACTTACGCGGGAGCAAGCAGAACCGTGGTTTATGCAAGTTTAACGCAAGGGGACATGCAGTTCAGCTATTGCTGGGATAAAGAGACGGGGGTTCTCGTGGAAATAACTTTAACCCAAGGCTCCACATCCGCAACTTATAAAGCGACTAGCACAAACATTTGGCAAGCATCATCGTCGAACCCGCTAACACTGCCAAGCCTACCAATAGAAATGCTCTCCATCAGCGTCTCGGTGGCAGCGGCAATAGCCATAGTAGCAACAGCAGCAATCTACACCAAACACAAAAGAAGCTAAAACTCAAAAAACCCTATCTCCTTTTTTAACACTCCCGTATTAGAAAGAACACAAAGTTCCTAAAGAATCGTTTATGAAAAAGACTTCCATTTTATTGCTGCTATCACTATTTTTGTCGCATGAACCCCTAATGCAACGCCATAACGAAGTTTATTGCCTTTCAATGTTTGTTTCGCGTAACGTTTTAAATTGGTTTGCCTTTTTATTGTGCTGTAGAAGAGTAAACAGGCGTATTCAAGTGAAGATAACAGATTTGCCAGTTCCAGATTCTGTTAAGGAAGTTCTCATAAAGTCTGGAATTGTTGAACTTTATCCGCCACAAGAGGAAGCCATAAAAGCCGGAGTTCTGGAGGGGCGAAATCTTGTTTTAGCTAGTCCAACGGCTTCTGGCAAGACTTTAGTTGCCGAGTTATGCGCCCTTAAACATGTTTTGGAGAGAGATGGGAAGGTTCTCTATCTGACGCCTTTGAGGGCTTTAGCCAGCGAAAAATACGAAGAGTTCAGGAAATATTCGGCTATAACAAAGAAGGATGGGAAAAGAGTAAGCGTTGGCATATCCACAGGCGATTATGACAGTTCCGACCCGTGGCTTGAACGCTACGACATCATTGTTGCAACAAACGAAAAAGTAGACTCGCTTCTTAGGCACAGAGCCAAGTGGATGGATGAAATCTCGCTTGTAATAGCAGACGAAGTGCACTTGCTAAACGAGGCTGAGCGGGGGCCGACGCTTGAGGTTGTTTTAGCGAGGCTAATGCAGACAAACACAGACGTCCAAATTTTGGCTTTAAGCGCGACCATAAACAATGTTGAAGAAATTGGAGGATGGCTTAAAGCAGACTATATAACGACAGAGTGGCGTCCAATACTTCTAAAAGAAGGAGTCCTTCTTCACAACGAAATCCAGTACAAGGACGGGGACGCCAGAAAAATAGAGGGCGAAGTAAAAAACCCAGCAATAAACTTAGCCCTAAACACTGTGAAATCCGGTGGGCAAGCACTCATATTTGCCTCTACAAGAAAAAACGCAGTTACACTAGCAAGAAAGGCGGCTCCCATAATAGGAGAAAACCTCTCTAAGCCAATGAAGCGAGCTCTAGAACGAGATGCTGAAAGAATTTTGGCAACAGGCGAAAAGACAAGAATAAGTGAACTGTTGGCAGAACTCGTCAAAAATGGAGTTGCATTCCACCACGCAGGTTTAGGCGGCGGACACCGAAAACTGATAGAAGACGCTTTCAGGCAGGGAAAGATTAAGGTTTTAACAGCCACGCCTACGCTGGCTTTTGGCGTTAACCTTCCAGCAAGAACAGTGATAATCCAAGATTATAGGCGATATGAACCGGGGTATGGCTACTACCCGATCAGCGTCTTAGAGTATAAGCAAATGGCTGGAAGGGCTGGGAGACCTAAGTACGACAAAGTTGGCGAAGCCATTCTCATTGGCAAGACCGCTGACGAAGCAGACTACCTGATGGAAAGCTATATCCTTGCAAGTCCAGAGCGGATTTGGTCAAGGCTTGCCGTCGAAAGAATATTGAGGTCTCATGTGTTGGCGACAATAGCAGCGGATTTTGCTCATACAGAACGGGGCATATACGACTTTTTCGGCAGAACATTATACGCATACCAATATGATGTAGCCGCGATAAAGAACCTCATAGCAAAAATCCTAAAGTACCTCTATGACGAGGAAATGATAGACGTAAGCGGAGAAAACATCTACGCGACAAGATTTGGCAAAAGAGTAAGCGAACTCTACATAGACCCAGTCTCAGCCGTCATAATCCGCGACGCTTTAAGGCGGAAACCAGCATACCTCACCGACTTAAGCCTCCTCCACACAATTGCCCACACACCCGACATGAGCCCAATACTGCGACCGCCCGCAAGAGAAGTTGACGATATAGCGCTTTTCATGGAAGAACACAAGGAAGAGTTCTTGGTGGATTTGCCAAACGAATGGGAAGACCGAATAGCCTACGAGCAGTTTCTAGGCGAAGTAAAAACCGCGATGGTCTTGGAGGCGTGGATAGAAGAAAAAAGTGAAGACGAAATAATCGAAAAGTTCAGAACGCAACCCGGAGACCTCTACAGAACAATCGAAAACGCTAAGTGGTTGCTTTACGCAACCCACGAATTGGCAGTACTCTTCGAAAACAAGCAGTTTTTGTCGCCAACCCTTGAACTTATGGAGAGAGTTGAAAAGGGCGTAAAAAAGGAGCTTTTGCCAATCGTTAGGCTTGAAGGAATAGGCAGAGCGCGCGGGCGCATACTCTACAACGCAGGATTCAAAACAATAGAAGACATAAAACACGCACAACTAGAGGAATTAATGAGTCTGCCTCTAATAGGGCCAAAACTGGCAAAAAAGATTAAGGAGCAGGTTGGCGGTTTCGTAAAAAAGGAAAAGTGGGAAAAGCTTGAAAAAGAAGACGTGTGGAAACAGAAGGCAATAACAGAATACTAAACAGTCTGTAGTTCCCTCATCCCCTTAGAAAAGTTTTCCACGTACTCCTTGAAGCTCCTAGTCCTCTTAAGGTAAAAGCCATATTTCACCAGCGCATTCATAGCCCTAGCCGCGTCTTCCGGAGACGAATATGCCGGAATACCCAACTTATCAAATCTAAAGCGCGTGTACAACGCCATTTCCGTCTCCCCAATGTCACATGCAACAATTGGCTTGTCGTATTTGCTTGCAACTTTTGCAACTCGATCCACATAGTCCTCCTGTAACGCTGGCAAATGATGCAGTCCAAGCAATATCACTCCATCAATTTCCGGATCTTGGAAAAGCACCTCTGTTGCAAGCTCAAACATTTCAGACGTGGCGGAACCGGTGATGTCCACAGGGTTAACGTTTGTTGCGAATTTTGGAAGTTTCCCTTCCTTCTTCAACTGCTCAAACTTCTGAATTGTCTCTTTTGAAAAGCGCTTAACTTTTAGTCCTCTTAATTCACATTCATCGACAGCCATTATACCTGGTCCTCCAGCATCCGTGATCACTCCGATGTTTCTGCCTGAGGCTGGCGATTGCATGGCTAAGGCCTTTCCAACGTCGAAGAATTCTTCCATGTCCTTTGCCCTTATCACTCCAGCCTGTGCAAAGGCGGCATCGTAAATCATGTCGGAACCTGCTATGGCGCCTGTATGCGAAACTGCGGCTCTAGCCCCGGCGGCTGTTCTTCCAGCCTTGAAGGCTACAACTGGTTTTCTCTTTGTCACTTTCTTTGCGACTTCGAGAAACTTTCGTCCAGACTTTATATCCTCAACATATAATAGTATGACTTTAGTTTCGTCGTCATAGAGTAGGTAATTCAGCATCTCCGCCTCGTCTACATCACTTTTGTTTCCGAAGCTTGCAAATTTGCTGATCCCTATTTGACGACCAGCCAAATAGTCTAGCGCTGCAGCCCCGAAAGCTCCGCTCTGCGTGACTACGGCAATATCTCCAGGCATGGGTCGTGGTGTTGCAACAACTTCATCGCCAGTTGTCAAGATTTTTGTTTCGGGAAGGAAAAGCATGTCAACGCCTGTTCGCGAGTCGTAGACCCCTAGGCAGTTTGGGCCTAAAATCCGTATTCTAGCTTTTTTGGCTATTTCCACAATTTGGTTTTCAAGCTTATGATTTCCAATTTCGCTGAAACCAGAACTGATTATAACTACCGCCTTAACCCCTTTGGACGCTGCATCCTTCATTATTTCTGGGACGACGCTTGCGGGTACAACCACCACAACCAAGTCAAGTCTTCCGGGGATTTTGGTTAGAGAAGGGTAACACTGAAAACCCAAAATTGAATCTTCACGAGGATTAACCGGATATATTTCTCCCTTAAAAAATCCTCTCCGCACATTTTCAACAAAATTTTTAAAAATTACGTGTCCAGCTTTGTTACTCTTTTTGGTGGCTCCAACAACAGCAACTGAAGCTGGATTAAAAAAGACATCTAACTGTTTTATTTCAGGCTCCATGAGCTTCATCACCTTTTGTTTCTAACGATAACTATGGGTTTATGTTTTACTGTTTCAAGCATTTCCCAGCTCACATCAGCCAATTTTACTTTGAACTTTTCAGCCATCTCCCACACAGTTCTTCCAGCTCCGTGACCCCTTGCGCGGTTGGCGATTTCAGCTATTTCCAAAGCATTTTCCGCGTCTAGCTTACATCCAGCCACAGCTATGGGTGTTGCCCTTCGCCTAAGTTTAAGCATCCGACCGGCAACGTAGGTGAGAAAACCGCCGAAGGAGTGAATACCCCGGAAGGGTTTTGGGCGCGGTGTAAAATGGAAGTTTCTAAAAGAATATGTTTTGTCGGTGTCTGTAATCATCACGCAAACGTTTCTATGCAGCTTCAGCATGATTTGTTTACGTATTTGTTGGGCTATTTTGTCAGCATCGCTTAAGGGTAAACTAACGTAGGAGTAGGCTAAATTGCTCCCGTCAATGCCGCCTTCAGAGCCGAACATTAAAGCTTGCAGAAAACCTGCATATTGAAGGGCAACTTGCTTGTGGCGGCAGCCTTCATCTAATGGGTATTCACGTAAATGGCAAAGCAGTCTCCACCATAGATGGCACAGATAACCAAGAAAGTACCCCCAAACTATGCGCATCCAAAATTTGCAAATCAATTTTGCACTTAGGCTGGGCTTAACAACGCTTTCATCGACAATATTGCCTAAAGCAGTTGAAATAGCCTTTTCCGAAACAACCACAAAATCTCCGTCAGCCACCTTGCCCCTAACAGCCTCAACAATCTTCTCGACAAAATCCGTTTTTGGCATCCAATAACATGTAGCAACCGCCAACGCCTTATAACCCATAATTTTAACCGGCTTAAACAGACAAAGAAGCTCTGGAGACTCACAAGCTTTGAAATCTCTTTTTAATTTCCTCCACATTACACTCGGGCGGTTTCATCTTTCCCTCCGGGCAATAGCCCAATTTCACACATGAGGGACCCGCGTTTTCAAAAAGAGCAGGCGCAACTTTCTTGACTTGTTTAAGCATCTCAGTTGCAACTTCCCTTATTTCCCACTGCGAACGCGCACAACATCTTAGATTGAAGAAGTGGTTTAGTTCGCGGGCATTCATCGTCACAATTATGTTTGTTTTCGCAGCGTTTGGAAGGATAAACCGCGCATCTTCTTTTGGGATGCCAAGCTGCAAAAGCTTCTGGTAAGCCTCTGAAATTTTCTCCAAAGCCTCCTCAAAAACCCTTCTTGCATCCGCGTTTTCAGCAATACTCTTTGGTGTAACATACTTTTCCAAAGTATCGTAAGTAACGTACCGTTGGCTTTGCTGCGTGTATGAAGCAATACGGTGTCTAACAAGCTGGTGGGTCATCGCCCTAGAAACCCCCTCAAGACTGAACGAGAAGGACGCATGCTCGATAACTGACACATGTCCGTAACCAGTAACTCGTTTAATTATTTGCTTAGCCCTTTCAACATCCATTTTTTCAAAAGTTTCAGACGGACTTCCGCTTTTTGAAGATGTCAGAGCGGCTGCTCCACACAAAAGCTCCGGGTCCGCCGTGTAGCGTAAAAGCTTCACCTTCAATTCTTTAGCCTCACCTCACTTTAAAATGAAAGTTATAAATTTGCTTTGCGTAAAGGGTTTTAGAAGGGAATGAAATGCCAAGGCTAAAAACAGCCATCGCGTACATAAACCAGCTCTGCTCAAGCCCAAATATGGAGAAACGCCAACTAGGGCTTAAACTCAAAGCCCAGTATGCTACATGGGTGAGAACCCTCAACCTGCAAGATTTCGTAATCTTCAACGAAACCATAGAGAAAAACAAAGCGCAGATCGGAGCTGCACAGTTCTTCGGAAAATTTCGCGCCTACTCCTTTGAAGAGTACGTTTACCGCCTTTTACAATCGAAAATCCGTATTCCAGAGACTTTGCAGTTGTTCTGGGGTGAGAAATGTCTTGTCTGGGAAAAGGGTGACAAAAGTTATGCTATGGAATTTGACATTTCTATAGGCAAGCGGAAAGACTACTTTGTTGAGCCAAAGACTGTTTTCGACGTTAAAATAGAGCTTGACTCCGCCAGACTAAAAACTGCTCTAGCTTCTTTCACAATTCTGAAAGAGCGGAACAGGAAGGCAAAATGCGTTTTAGTTTACGCCTTTAAGGAGTTAGACCCCGTGCTCCTGGAGTTAGCCATGCGATGGGCTGACGGCATCTTCCAGTTCAGCCTCGAAAACGACGAGAGAGCATCATTTCTCAGATACGCAACAGAATGTTTAGAGGAGAAACACGCCTCTTAGATGTGGGCGTATATGCGGTCGCTTGTGTAGTTGCCGCTCCGCATTTCCTCTTCTATTTCACGCAACAACAGTATACGCTTGAACGTGGGCGGGTGTGTCGCAAACCACGTGTTTATCTTCGCCCATGTCGATTTGGCTTCTTTTTCCATGGCAAGCTCCAATTCTCTTTCATCTAGCACACCGTCCTTGTCCAAATCGTAATCTTGTTTCTTCTCCATTATTTGCTGAATTTCCTGCTTAGCCATGGCGGGGTCTCCAATGTAGAAGGCTCTTGCTCCGGAAGGCGGCTTTGGTGAAAGTGAAAGGCCGTATGTGATTTTCGCCAGTGCGCTTTGTAGGCTTCGCGGCGAACCCGTAACGTATGCGGAATAGGCGTCTGCATAATGTTCTCGCAGTCTGCTAAGGTACATCACACATAGAAGTGAGATAATGTAAACTATGTAAGAGATTATTCCTATGGCAAGGAAAGCCGCCCTGATGCTTCCCTCCTCTTTTTTCGAAGAGCCAGACCATCTTGCAGCCTCCCATGTTCCCCGCGCAATCAAATAGGCTAGTAAGGGCAGGGCTGAAAGCACAGTCATAACAACATAGTCCTTGTGTTTTATGTGCCCCAACTCGTGTCCGATCACGCCTTTAACCTCGTCTTTGTTGAGGTTTTTCAAAAGTCCCTCATGCACAGCTAAAGTGGCGCTGCTGGCTGTTCTGCCGAAAACGAAGGCGTTCGGAGTGTTATCGGGCACTATAGCCAGTTTAGGCATTGGTATACCGCTTTTGTCTGCCAATTCCTTCACGGCGGATTCTAACCACGGGTTCTCTCCAGATTTTAAATACTGTAAACGAGTTGAAGCCCTAACAATTGCTGGTCCTATAAGATACTGAAGGAGTATGAAAAGTATTGTGAGAATTATTGAGTAAAGGATATTGAGCCCTATAATGAGCATTATTGCTGATAAGAATAGGGCGAATATGAAGGCTGCTAGAAAAATCGACGTTGACATCGCAAGCTTTAGTTCAGCTAGCCTAGCCAAAGGTTTCCCAGCAAAGCACTAGAGAAAGAATAAACGAATAAAGTTTCCTATCATAACTTCCAGTTTCCAAAAATTCTCACAAAGTATTAATGTTTGTCTTCACAGAAATTTAATGAGGGGTTAAAATGAAGGTTAAAAGCTGGCTCCTAGTAACTGTTTGTTTGGCTGTTTTGTTTGCAGCCGCCGAAATAGAGGTTGTTCACGCCGACCCAATTGACCCAACTATACTCAATAGCCCTATTGGGGCTGTTATTATAGTATTTGTGGTAACGGTTGCAATCGAAGCCGGCGGCATCTATTTTCTATTGAAAGCTTTTAACATCATAAAAGAGTCAGTGCCAGAGTATCCAGAATACACACGCCGTCAATGTTTTATTATAGCATTGCTCCTGAACCTACTAACATTCTTTTTCGGCAACTATCTTTTGCTTCCGCTTTTAACTCGCTTGTTTGGGTGAAAAAGGGCAGAAAACTAAATGTTATTGACGCTCGCTACTCAGCGTTCTACAAATTCTATTATGTGTTTGTTGACAAGTTCTGGCTCTTCAAGCTGAACCCAGTGACCACATTCAGGGACGTATTTTATAGAATATGGTGCGTCAACAAACTCCTCCGTGTTCACTATCAAATCCTTTGAAAGCGCCGCGTCTTTTTCTCCCCAAATCACTAGTGTGGGCGACTTAATTTTTGGAAAAGCCACGATTCGCTCTGAAAACATTATGGCAGGGTTCATGTTAGCCCGATAATAATTCAAAGCCGCTG
>Ga0315298_1008221_pt1 | contig 13401 bp, 8 predicted proteins | sample WHS_1_MG_FD_203077 | JGI IMG/M metagenome (GOLD analysis project Ga0315298, IMG submission 203077) | Extremophilic microbial mat communities from Washburn Hot Springs, YNP, Wyoming, USA - WHS_1_MG | ecosystem: Environmental > Aquatic > Thermal springs > Hot (42-90C) | place: USA: Wyoming...
GAGCACTGGCTCAAGGTGCTGAGTCAAGTCCGGGCCCACCTGGCCGAAGACTGCCTCAGGCTCGCGGTGGTGGGTACGGTAAAGTCCGGGAAAAGCACCTTCATTAACGCGCTGTTGGGGCAGGACCTGCTGCGCCGGGGCGCGGGCATTCTCACCGCCATGATCACCCGGGTGCAACCCGGGACTTCGGCCAGGGCGGTCCTCAGATTCAAGGACTGGACGGAGATAGCCGAGGAAATCCGCCGGGCGTTGGCCCTTTTCCCCGGGGAGGCGCTCAATTCCCTAACCGGCCCCTTTGACCTCCGTCAAGCCGACCACCGCCGGCTTTTGGCCCAAGATCTGGCCGCTGGCGAAAAGAGCGATCTCTGGGCCGGAAACACCCTGAACCAGGAATGGCTGCTCCTCAAATCCTATCTGGACGGCTATGACCAGGTCCTGGATTATGTCGACCAGGGGGTTCTGATTCTGGAAGGGGACAGGCTGGCCCGCCACGGGGACCTGGTGACCCGGGAGGCCACCGCCGTTTACCTGAAGGATGTGCTGCTGACGGTTCCCGTGCCCTGGCTGCCCCCCGGCCTAGAGTTGGGAGACTGCCAGGGGAGCGATTCCCCCATCCCGCAGCACCTGGCCCAGGTCCTTACGTATTTGTTAAGAAGCGACATGGTCCTCTATGTCATCAGCTCCCGGGTGGGGCTGCGCCAGGGAGATTTTCAATTTATTACCGAGATCAAGAGGATGGGGCTCCTGCCCCACACGTGGTTCGTGCTGAACCTGGATCTGGCAGAACTGCGGGGCTTAAAGGAAATTGAGGCCCTCAGGAGCCGGCTGCGCCAGGAACTGGCCCCGCTGGACCGCAACTCCCCCATGTTTGCTTTTTCCGCGCTCGAACAGCTGCTGCGTCGCCGCCAGGAGAAAGGGGAAGCCCTGGAAGTCCGGGAGGCCGCGTTGCTGCCTGTCTGGGAGGCGGACCCTGAGGCAGCCGCGTTCAGCGGGGGGGAATTCCAGCGCTTTTCCCAGGAACTGGCGGCCGCGCTGGAGCACTTGCGCCGGGAGCGACTGGCGGGGGGCAGCCTCTCCCAAGTGCAGATGGTGGCCCGGGGCCTCAGAGAACAGGTGAACCTGGCCCTGGGCATGATCGGAAAGGATCTGGCCGCGTTTCAGACCTTGGAGGCTCGCATCGCCGAGCGCCGCCAACCCGTGATGGCCGTTCGCCAGACCCTGGCCGAAACCCTTAAGGGAGCAGGCGACCGCCTCAAAAAGACCCTGAAAAAGCGGGTGGACTCCTTCCTGGACACCCGATCCGGGCAAGGCGCCACCCTGTTTGATTTTATCCTGGCCTACGAACCTGACTGGAAGGCCATCATCCCTCCGGGCGAGCCCGAAGCTTTGCGCCCGGCCCTGTACAGGCTTTTCCAGGAGTTTCAGAAGTCCCTGTCCCGCTTTATTTCGGGGGAAATGACCGGCCGGGTCCTGGAGTTTATCCGAACCCAGGAGGAGTGGGTGCGCCAGGAGTTCCTGGGTGCCGCCACACCCCTTATTTTCTCTCTCCAGGAAGCGGTGGCCCTCTATTACCAGGAAATCGCCGCCCAGGGGCTGCCGGTGTCGCCTCCCCGGCTGAAGGTGGAATTGCCCCCCAACCCCGCGGGCCTGGAGGTGCCTTTGCTGACGGTGGCCCCGGAGGTGGATTGGCGTTGGAGCGGAGAAGCCTGGCTGCGTTCCGGCGCGGGCTGGTTGCGCTGGGCCTGGGAGGCTCTGAAAGCCCGGTTGGGACGGGAAGCGGTCACCGACCCCAGGGAGCAGGCCATGCAAAACCTGGCCTGGGGCCTCAAGGCCATTAAGGAGCGCTTCCGGGAAGAGGCCAGGGTGGACCTTATTGATTTTGGCGAACGATTAAAATTTCGCTACTTTGTTCCATTGGTGGACGGCCTCGCGGCCAGCCTCCTGGCCCACCTGGACGACCTCCTGCAATCCTTGCTCGCCGACCTGGAAGGCCTGGTGGCGGCTATGCGCGAAGCCGAGGCTGACCAGGAGACCCGCCGCCAGCGCCTGGGAGCCCTGGCCGATCAGGCAACCGCCCTGGAAGCGGCATTAAGCGGGGAAGAGGGCCAGCCATAGAGGGGTGGGTTTCGGGTGAACGAGGCATCTTGCGGCCGAGCGGGTTCCGAGCCGGCTGGCAAGGCGAAACCCCACGAAATAACCCCCGGAGGTTAATAGGCGCAGCCCGGCTTTTATAATCGCGAAATGACGGACAAATTGGCATGGTTGGCTCTGCGGGGGATTTCCGGGGTGGGTCCGGTGCTGTTTCACCGGCTGGTCCAGGCGTTTGGGAGTCCCGCCCAGGTTTTTCAGACATCCATCCCAGTCCTGCAGGCCGTCCGGGGCGTTTCCCCGGCCATAGCCCAAGCCATCGCGGGCTTTCGGCAGTGGGACCGGGTGGAGGAGCACCTGGGGCGCCTCCAGGCCTTTGGAGCCAAAGTCCTGACCCTGGATGACCCTGCCTATCCCGTGCGGCTCAAGGAAGTGCCTTTTCCGCCGCCCCTCATTTTCGTCAAAGGGGAGATAAAGCCCGAGGACAGCCTGGCCCTGGCTATAGTGGGAACCCGGGGGGCCAGCTATTACGGCAAGAAAGCCTGCCGCAGCCTGGCGCAGGACCTGGCCCGCCGGGGCGTAACTATAGTGAGCGGCCTGGCCCGAGGTATTGACACCGCGGCTCACCAGGGAGCCCTGGAGAGCGGCGGCCGCACCCTGGCGGTCTTGGGCTGCGGCCTGGACGTGGTCTATCCTCCGGAGAACCGGGAAATCTATGGCCTCATTCAGGAGTGCGGTGCCTTGGTCAGTGAGTATCCCCTGGGGACGCCCCCTGAGGCCTACAACTTTCCCCGGCGCAACCGCATCATCAGCGGCTTGGCGCTGGGAGTGCTGGTGGTGGAGGCCGGGGCCAAAAGCGGCGCCCTGATTACCGCGCAGTGCGCCCTGGAGCAAGGCCGGGAGGTGCTGGCCGTGCCGGGTCCCATCAACTCCCCCACGAGCCTGGGGCCTCACCATCTGATTCAGACCGGTGCCAAGCTGGTCCAGGGAGTGGATGACATCCTGGCGGAATTGCCGAGAGTCGCGACCCCGGTCTCGTCCAGGTCAGGGGCCTCTCCGGCCCCGCCGGCGGGAACCCGGGTCACGGCCTTTCAGGCGGATGATCCGCTGCTTCCTTTGCTAGGGGCAGACCCGCTGCCCTTGGAGGAACTGGTCCAGGCCTCCCGCCTTTCGGCCCCGGAGGTCATGAGCCGCCTGACGCTTCTGGAGCTCCAGGGCCTGGTGCGGGAGCTGCCGGGGAAGTGTTATGTGCTGGGCGGCTGAGGTCGAGCGGGCCAATGGCCCGTTTTATGGGGCCAAAGACCCGGGTGAAAATTGCGGCCGGGGCGAGGACCGGCAAAGATGACTCTTATTGTGGCTATACCGGCACGGGATGGCGTGGTCCTGGCCTCAGACGGGCAGATGACCACCGGGCTGGTGCGGGCTCCGGGGAAAAAAATCTACCGGTTGAGCGAGACCGTTGTGTGGGCGGCATCCGGGGAACTGGCCTTGGTCCAGCGGGTTGCGGAGCGTCTCGAGACCTTGCCGTCAGGCCGCCCCCTCACCCACCTCCGGGATGAGTTGGGCCAGGTGGTGAAGCATTGCATCACCGAGCTTATCCAACTGGATTTCCGGGCCAGCTTCTTTTCCCAGGACCCGGACACCCTTCTCAAGCTTCATGCCGCGGACTTCGTCTTTGCTGAATTCACCCAGGGTTCCCACATACTTCATATCACGGTGGACGGCGTCCCCGAGTGGATTGAAGGGCCCTTTGCCTCAGGCAGCGGCGACCTGTTCGCCTATGCTCTCCTGCGCAAGTATCAGGGCTGCGAACTCAATCTGCCCAAGGCCCGGATTCTGGCCTATAAAGTGATGGAAGAAGCCGTGAGCGTGGACGCCTATGGCCTGGGGCCGCCCATCGATGTCTGGGACGTCTCGGCGCTTGGAGTCAGAAACCTCACTGAAGCAGAGATAGCGGATCTCGCCGCCGCCGCCCAGGATCTTAGGGAAAGAGAAATCCGCCTCTTGCTTGAGGGCGATTTTGAACTGAAACCTGAAACCGGAAAGGAAAACTTGCCGGAAAGGGGCTAAAGGAGCGACGGCTTTGGCCCCCTTGCCCCAAAACCGGTGCCCCAGCCACAGTTTCATGGCCTGATTTGGTGCTGCCCCTGCAGATTGAAATTTATCGGAGGACGACGCCGGGCCTCGCCCCCCAGAAGGATTCCCGGCAAAGGCCTATGAAAGGCAAAACCCTGATCATCACCGGGGCCTCCCTGGGAATCGGCCGGGCCCTGGCCCTGGAATTGGCCGGCCTGGGGGTCAACCTGGTATTAAACGCCCGGCACCAGCCGTTCCTGGGGGAAGTCGCGGCAGCCTGCCAAAGCCTGGGGGTAAAGGTGGAGCAGGCTCAGGGGAATGCCGCCGATACGGCGACCGCGGAGGCCATGGTGGCCAAGGCCTTGGCAGTGGGCGAATTTTACGGCTTCATCCACGCCGCCGGGGTCCTGCACCCGGGGCCGTTTCTTTGGGAACTCTCCCCCGAACAATTCCAGGAAGTTCTGGAATCACACGTAGTGGCGGCCTACCAGCTCGTCCGCGCGGCCGTCCCGCCCCTTCTCAGGCGGGGCGAAGGTGTGGCCGTGTTTTTAGGTTCCCAGGCCGCGGTTGGCAACCTGCCGGGCCTGGGAGCCTACAATATCGCCAAGGCCGCGGAGGAACACCTGGCCCGGCAGTTGGCCCAGGAAGCACCCCAGATCGTGAGCTTTGGTTTTCGCCCCGGGGTCACCGAAACCCGCATGCAGGAGCAGGCCCGCGCCGCGGCGGGCGGCGCCGCGCCAATCCTGCACCGGCATTTTCGGGGCTATCTGGAGGCCGGGGTTTTGACTTCGCCCCTGCATACGGCCCGGCGCTTACTGCAGTTTCTCCTCAACGATCCCCGCCGTTATCACGGGCGCATTGTAGAATGAGATAAGAGAGGGGTGTCGGGCTTCACAGGTTGGGGGCGGGTGGTGCGGTTTTAAAGCCCCCCTGGTTTCCTGCCGGGAATTCTATCTTCAAACCCCTGGTCCCTTGCATTGCCACACCTTTTAGGTAAAACTAAAAACTCCCGAATAGACCATGCAAGTCTAAATAAAATAAGCTTTGGTTAAAAGGGAATAAACCTGCAAGTAATGCTTGATTAAGCCAAGGGCCAGGGGGCCCTTACTCCCTCCCCCAATCCCTGGGTGGGTGCTGACTTGGCTGGGGAAGTCGGGACGAGCGTCCCGTCTTCCCCGGCCCCCTAAAGGGGCGGGAGGGGGGAGGGCAGGGGGCCGCCGCTGCCTCTAGGCCCTCCCCCCTGCAGGATCATTATTCTCTTTGCAGAGCAAGGGCCATAATCGGTAAAGACATTATGTCCAAATCTCTTCTCATCGTGGAATCTCCCACCAAGGCCAAGACCCTGCAAAAATATCTGGGCAAAGAATTTGATGTGCGCTCCACCAAGGGTCATGTCCGCGATCTGCCTAAAAACGAGTTGGGGGTGGAGATAGACCAGGAGTTCCGCCCCAAGTATGTTACCATTGTGGGCAAGGCCAAGGTGATCAGCGAACTCAGGAAAGCCGCGGCCGGGGTGCGGGACATTTACCTCGGGCCGGACCCGGACCGGGAGGGAGAGGCCATCGCTTGGCATATCGCCGAGTCCCTGGGGGAAAAAGACCACCGCTTCCACCGGGTCCTGCTTATGGAGCTTACTCAGAAGGCCATCAGGGAAGCCCTGGCCCACCCGGTGCCCTTGAACCGGGCCCGTTTCGAGTCCCAGCAGGCCCGGCGCATCCTGGACCGCCTGGTGGGCTACCAGGTGAGCCCCCTGCTCTGGGAAAAGGTCAAGAACGGGCTTTCCGCCGGGCGGGTCCAGTCTGTGGCCCTGCGCCTCCTGGTGGACCGGGAAAAGGCTATCCTGGCGTTTGTCCCCGAGGAATACTGGACCCTGAGCGCCTGTCTCAGAGGCACGGAGCCGCCCCCCTTTGAGGCCCGCCTGGTAAAGCACCGGGGCAGGGACATCAAGCCCGAAAATATCGCGCAGATCGAGGGTATCCTCGAGGCCTTGGAAGACGCCACCTTCCGGGTGGCCGGGGTTGCCCAAAAGCCGCAGAAGCGCAACCCCGCCCCACCCTTTATCACCAGCACCATGCAGATGGAGGCCAACCGCCGGCTGCGTCTCTCGCCCCAGAACACCATGCGCCTGGCCCAACGCCTTTACGAAGGCATGGATCTGGGGGATGAAGGGCCGGTGGGCCTGATCACCTATATGCGCACGGACTCCACCCGGGTGTCGGCAGAAGCCCTGGATGCGGTGCGGGGCTTTATCAGCGCCACCTACGGCGACAATTTTTTACCCAAGTCGCCTCACCGCTACAAAAGCCCCAAAGGGGCGCAAGAGGCCCATGAAGCCATCCGGCCCACGGACGTCAGCCGCCGGCCTGAAGATGTGCGGCAGTTCCTGAAGAAGGATGAATTTGCCCTGTATGAGCTTATCTGGCGGCGTTTTGTGGCCTCCCAAATGGCCCAGGCCCTTTATCAGCTTACTACCGTGGAGGTGGCCGCCGGGGATTACCTGTTTCGGGCCGCGGCCACGGTGATGACTTTCCCGGGCTTCACCGTCCTCTACCAGGAGACCCCGGAAGAGGAAGCCAAAGAGGAGAAACTGCCGCCGTTAAAAGAGGGAGAAATTCTGACCCTGGTGGACTTCGACCCGCAGCAGCATTTCACCAAGCCGCCGCCCCGCTACACCGAGGCCAGCCTCATCAAGGAACTGGAGGTGCAGGGGATCGGGCGGCCCAGCACCTACGCCACCATCTTGAGCAATCTCCAGACCCGGGACTATGTCCTGAAAATCAAAACGCGGCTCAGGCCCACGGAATTGGGGATGGCGGTGAGCGACCTCCTGGTGGACAGCTTCCCCGACATCATGAATCCCCAGTTCACGGCTCACCTGGAGGAGGACTTGGACCGCATCGCCGAGGGTCAGGTGGCTTGGCGGGACATTCTGCGAGAGTTTTATGGCCCCTTTGCCGAGGAGCTGCAAGAAGCCAAGCGGCAGATGCCTGCCATGAAGGCCCTGCCTACGGGTTTGAGCTGTCCCAAGTGCGGCCAAGAGCTGTGGCTCCGCTGGGGGAGGAAAGGGGAGTTTCTGGGGTGTTCCGCGTACCCCGAGTGCGACTTTACCAGCGATATCCAACGCGATGCCCAGGGGGATATCATCCCTCCGGCCAAGTCAGCGCCGCCCGAGGGAAGCCAGGGAGCTTCCCAGGGGCCTGGCAGGGCTGGCCCCACGGGTCTGTCCTGTCCGGAATGCGGCAAGGAATTGGTGGTGCGACAGGGCAAAAGAGGAGAATTCCTGGGATGTTCCGGCTATCCCAAGTGCCGTTTCACCCGGGATCTGGCCTGGGGGCCGGATGGGAAGCCGATACTGGCTGAGCCCGGGGAGCAGCCGGGCGGGCTCTCCTGTCCCCAGGAAGGCTGCGACGGCCGCCTCGTGAAGCGGCGCTCCCGCCGAGGCATCTTCTTCGGCTGCAGCCGCTACCCCAAATGCTCCTTCACCCTGAACCAGGCGCCGGTGGAAACTCCCTGCCCTGTATGCGGCTTTCCCTGGCTCCGCAAAAAGGGCAAAAAGCTCCTGTGCCCCAGGGAATCCTGCGCCCACGAGGAACCCGCGCCTGCCGATGCCGCTGTCAGTGGCTGACAAGACGCCCGGAAGAGGGGGCCAAGGGACTTCGGGCCCCCCGCTCGTCCCCCGCTCAACGCCGGTGATCACCGTCATCGGCGGGGGCCTGGCGGGGTGTGAGGCGGCTTGGCAGGCAGCCCGCCGGGGCGTCCGGGTGCGGCTCTATGAAATGAAACCCCGGAAATATTCTCCGGCCCACACCTCGCCGCTCCTGGGGGAATTGGTGTGCAGCAATTCTTTGCGTTCCGAGGCCCTCGAGAACGCGGTGGGACTCCTAAAGGAAGAAATGCGGCGGTTGGGTTCCCTGGTCCTGGCCGCGGCCCAGGCCACCCGGGTTCCGGCGGGCAAAAGCTTGGCCGTGGACCGGGAGCGTTTTGCCGCATACCTCACCGCGGCCTTGGAAGAAGAACCCTTGGTGGAGATTATCCGGGAAGAAGCGGCCGGGGTTAATCCGGACGAAATAACCGTCCTGGCCACCGGCCCCCTGACCTCCGAGGCCCTGGCCAGGACCCTAAGCAGCCTCACCGGCCGGGAGCACCTGCATTTCTATGACGCCATCGCGCCCATCGTCCTGGCCGATTCCCTGGATAGGTCCATAATCTTTCGAGCCTCCCGCTACGGGACCGGGGAGGATTATTTAAATTGCCCATTCACCGAAGAGCAATACGCGGCGTTTTATGAGGCCCTGACCCAGGCCGAACAGGTTCCCCTGAAGAGCTTCGAAGAACCCCGTTACTTTGAGGGCTGCCTCCCTATCGAAGTCATGGCGGCGCGGGGCTACCTTACCCTGACCTTCGGCCCCCTGAAACCTGTGGGGCTTATTGACCCCCGAACCGGGAAGCAGCCTTTTGCCGTGGCCCAACTCCGGGCCGAGAACCGGGAGGGCACGCTGTTTAACCTGGTGGGCTTCCAGACCAAGCTCACCTACCCTGAACAAAAGCGGGTCTTTCGACTGATTCCGGGTTTGGCCCGGGCCGAGTTCGCCCGGTTGGGGAGCATTCACCGGAACACCTTTATCTGCGCTCCAGGACTGCTGAGCCCCTATCTCAATTTCTTTCGGCACCCCAATATTTTTGTGGCCGGGCAGCTCTCCGGAGTGGAAGGCTATGTGGAATCAAGCGCCATGGGGCTGGTGGCTGGGATCAACGCAGCCCGCCGGGCCCTGGGGCTCCCCCTCCTTACCCCGCCCCGGGCCACGGCCCACGGCGCCCTGATCGCCCACCTGACCAACACCGCGACCAAAGATTTTCAGCCGATGAACGTGAATTTCGGCCTTTTTCCGCCCCTTGGCGGGCGCCTGCCCAAAAAGCACCGGGGCGCGGCTTACGCGGTGCGGGCTCTGCGAGAGCTGGAGGAATGGCTGACCCGGGAAAGCCTTGGCTCGGGAAGCTAAGGGAAAATATTTTTGGTCGGCAGGGAAAGGATCACCTCGATGGTCGCGCCGGCCGCGACGGTCCATGGCAAGATCCCGGCCCAACAGCTCTTCTTCCTAAAATCCCTAATAAAGCCTGCTCAACAATCTCCCGTGGCGGTAAAGGGAGAGGTAGCCGTCCTGGGAAATGACCAACCCCAGCAGGTTGGGGGCGTAGGTGGTGAACTCCCGGGTTACCTGGTGGCGCATGCCGCTGCCCAGGTCATCCCGATCCGGGGGAAGGTGAACCGGGGAGGCCTTGAGGCGGGCCTGGAAGGCCACCGCCTCCAGGCGGTCATTAAACAACAAGGCCCCGTCGGATTTGGCCAGGCCGAACAGATGGGGCAGCCAGCGTTTAATCAAGGGAGCGGGAGTTTCCAAGGGAACCTCGTTCTCCAGGGGCGTTTCCGGCGAAGCCAACTGCTCCGGGGTCAAGCCCAGGATAAAGATACTGCCGTGGCCGCTGCGCTGCATCATCGCCAGAAGGCGCTTGAGCTGCATCAGGGAGTCGGGACGTTCGCAGAAGGGACAGATTTCTTTTAACTGGCGCTCCAGTTCCTGCCAGAAAATATCCTGGAACAAAGGAATGCGCAGGTGGCCATGGCGGTATTCCAGGAACACCAGGGGGATCTGGGGGGTATGACGCCCGCGCAAAGGGATCCAGAAGGTCACCCGGCCCCGGGAGGATACCGAAGTCAAAGGCAAAGCGGAGTTCCAGGCTCGGTGGCTGGCCAACTGGCGGCTCGTCCCCTGGGTAAGATGCAGGAGGCCGACGAGCTGGCCGTCCTGCATGGCCAGGAAGGTGGTGCGGCCGTCGGCGTGGAGCAGGTATTGCTTGAGGGCCTGCAAACCTTCATCAAAGGAGATCCGGGAGTCTTTCCGATAGTAAAGCAGGGAAGGCCAACGTGTCTGAAAGGTTTCCCGAGTCAGGTTGGTGGGAATAAAAGCAAACCCGGTGAACAGGCGGCCGCCCTCGATAGAATAATAAAGCAGCCTTTTGAACAGCCGCCAGGCCCGGATCAGGGCCTCCTCTTGGTGCCCCCCCGGCAATTCGCAACGGCGGAGGTGGCGCTCTGAATGGAGCATGGAGCCGATGTAGGGGTTGTCCTGAGCGTCCAGCTTGATGGTGGCGCAGGGGGCCCAGCGCAGGCTCTGGAAATAACCGGCCACTACCTGCTCTTCCAGGGAATAAGGGGTGAACAGGGGAGAACCCCGGTGGTCATCCAGGGGGAAAATCAAATGGTACAAAACCAGGCGGCCGAAGAGCATGCTGAGGAAGCGCAGGTGAAAAGGGGACAGGACATAAGTATGGGGCGTGGTCAGGCGGAAGCTGAGGCGCTCCCCCTCCAGTTCCAGGTTGATCAGGTGGCTCAAGCCCTCACCGTCATTGGTGAGGTTGGGGAAAATGGTGCCTTTGATGTGAAGGCAGCGCTGGCGAAAATGCATGGTGAAGCAGGGGAAAAGTTCCAGGCCGCGCAGGCTGGCGGAGTCCAGAGCAGGGGGGAGGCTGCCGCCCCATTCCACCGTGCAGGTGGTGATGTCATTAATCAAACGAAGAACTTCGGAGGAATTCACCAAGGTCTGAAGACGGTCTTGGAGATAGCGGGGCGGAGGTAGGCTGGCTAATACGGTTTTCATGAACAACCCTGCACCGGGGCGCTAAGTTATTTTATATCTTCATTTTCACTTAAAGCCTGGTGATGGTCAAGAACAGGGACCGGAGGCGGCCAAGGATGCCAGTTCCCTGCCATATCGCCGGGCCTGGGAAGCGATCTCCTCCCAATCCAGGGTGAGAAGTTGCCGGTCCCGTAAAAGCCAGCGGCCTGCGACCATGACGTGGCGGACATCCGCGCTCCTGGCGGCATATACCAGGTGCGAATAGGGATCGTACAACGGGGTGAGATGGGCCTGGTTCACGGCCAAAACGATCAGATCAGCCTGTTTGCCGGGCGTAAGGGTTCCCACCTGATGCTCCAATCCCAGGACTTTGGCGCCCTCCCGGGTGGCGAGGGCCACTACTTCAGGGGCCGGGAGCACGGTGGGGTCGCCCCGCCAGACCTTGTGGACGCGGGCGGCCAGGCTCATCTCCCCCAGCAGGTCCAGGTTGTTGTTGGACGCGGCGCCGTCAGTCCCCAGGCCCACAGTTAGGCCCCGGGCCAAAAAATCCGGGACCGGGGCCACGCCCGCAGCCAGCTTTAGGTTGGATTCAGGGCAGTGGCTGACCGGGACGCCGCGGCGGGCCAGGATCTCCGTATCTTCGGGAGTGAGCCAGACCCCGTGCACCACCACGGTGAGTTCGTCCAGGATCCCCAGGCTGTCCAGATAAGCGGCCGGACCCATGCCGGTTTTACCCCTGAGTTCTTCCACCTCCTGGCGGGTTTCCGCCAGGTGGGTAAAGAACGGCACCCCCGCTTTCCGGGTGAGGGCCTTGGCCCCTTTGAGGGTTTCGGGGCCGCAGGTGTAAGGGGTGTGGCAAAAAACCGAGGAGGTGATCAGTCCTGAAAAGTCACGCCCGGAATCGAGGAAGCGGGCCGCATAAGTTAAATTGTCCCGGGGGTCCGGGACGCCGGGGAACGGAAAATCCAGAACCCCCTGGGCCGCCACCGCCCTGAGCCCCGCCTCCGCCAAGGCCCGCCGCACCTCGCTTTCATAAAAATAGCCGTCGGCGACAGTGGTGACCCCTCCCCGGATCATTTCAGCTGCGGCCAGCCGCGTCCCCCAGTATACCCGGTCCTCGTCCAGCCAGCCGCTTTCGATCGGGAAAATCTTTTGCGTAAGCCACTCCTGCAAGGGAAGATCGTCCGCCAGCCCCCGGAACCACACCATGGGGGCGTGGCAGTGGGTGTTGATAAGCCCAGGCAGCACCAGAGCGCCGCATGCGTCAAGCTGCTCCCGGGCGGGGGGCAGCTCCGCCGGGCGGCAGGCCTGGCCCACGGCCTGGATGAGACTTCCCTGGACCGCCACGAACCCGGAAGCCAGGGGCGGTGAGCCGGACTCGAGGGTCAGGAGGCAACTGTTGTAGATGACCGTGTCCAACATGTCCAAGGCGGCTTATTCATGGAAAATGGCACTGATTGCTTCTGGAGCGACATGGTCGATTTCAAAGGCCGGGGGGAGAAAGTATAGGATACCCCTTGCCGGTCATCCGCATGGACAATCTGGTATTATTCAATAAGCGCGAAGCGCGCCGGATTGCTCTTCGGCAATTCTGTCTTTATGGATTTCCATGAACTTGACCGGCTAGGGCCCACCGGGGTGATATCCTACAACTTCTTGATGACCTCTGGCAGACGGTGCAGAAAGGGTCCGGCCCCCAAGGCGGCGGCCGCGCCCCAAGCCGGCAAGAGCAAGAAATCTATGAGTATTCTTGCGATTCTTGTCATGTGGTGTATTGTATATGAAAAAAAACCGTAAACAACCAAAATAGACTTGAAAGAAGGCGCGTCGGGCCGCTATGATATTGGACGCTCACACCCACGTATTTCCCGAAGAAATTTGCCGCCGGCGGGAGGACTTCTTCTCTGACGAGCCGGCGTTTCGGTCCCTTTATAGCGCCCCCGCATCCCGCTTGGTGGGGCCGGAAGAACTGCTCCGGACCCTGGAGGAGGAGGGGATGGAGGCCGCTGTGGTTTCGGGCTTCCCCTGGCGGCAGGAGCGCCTGTGGCGGCGCCAGCATGAAGTCATTCTGGAGGCCATGCGGCGCTGGCCCCGGAAAATTATCGGCTTCTGCAACGTCAACCCCCTGGACCGGGCCGCGGCCAAAGAAGTGGAACGCTGCCTGGCCGCCGGCTTCCGGGGGGTGGGGGAGCTGGCTTGGTACAGGGAGGACCCGGGGGAGGACCTGGACTATTTCCTGGCGCCCCTGGCGGAGCTGGCCCAACATTACCAGGTGCCCCTGATGCTGCACCTGAACGACCCCGTGGGCGCGCCCTATCCGGGAAAGGCGGCCATCCGCTTAGACATAGTCTACCGAGTGATCAAGAAATTTCCGGAGGTTATCTGGATCCTGGCCCACTGGGGGGGCGGGCTGCCTTTTTACGGCCTTCTGAAAAAAGAGGCCCCCGAGGTGTTCCGGCGGGTTTACTTTGACACCGCGGCCTCCCCTTATCTCTACCGGCCGAAAATTTACCGCCTGGCGGCCGAAATGGCAGGGCCTGAGAAAATCCTGTTCGGCAGCGATTATCCGCTTTTGCCCCCGAAACGCTATTTTAAGGAGATG
>Ga0315298_1008222_pt1 | contig 13401 bp, 7 predicted proteins | sample WHS_1_MG_FD_203077 | JGI IMG/M metagenome (GOLD analysis project Ga0315298, IMG submission 203077) | Extremophilic microbial mat communities from Washburn Hot Springs, YNP, Wyoming, USA - WHS_1_MG | ecosystem: Environmental > Aquatic > Thermal springs > Hot (42-90C) | place: USA: Wyoming...
TGGGTGGCTACGCCAAAGAGCCGGAAAGGGATCGGGAAGACTGGGTACTCGGGCACTCGCATCCCCCACCAGCGCCAGTACCACTCCGCTGTGACCCACAGACCCTGGATCAACGTGAGCCCAACCAGAATCAGCAGGGCATTCACGAAGATGGCAGGCTTCCATCCGGCCAGCAGCAGATCGCACACCAGAAAAAAGAAAAGCACCAAGCCAAGGGTAGCCAGCGCGGCCACGAAGCTCATCCGCTGATCGATCGAGAAGAAGGCGGACAGCACCCCGGAGGCCACCCACGCCACCATGGGCAGCGCCAGTGGGGATCGAGCTAGACTCCGCCGGTGCCACACCTTCCATGCCCACCAGACGCTGAGCAGGAGAAGGGTCACCATCTGGATGTGGAGTACGAACGGTGGAAACTCCCGTACTATTCCCAGCCAGGAATACACGTAGAGGATGGAGCCAATCAAGGCCGCGAGAAGATTCGACTTCAGCCTTGTCTTGTGGCTGGCAGGGGACTCGCGCGCCAGCGCTAGCCGGGTGCGGGCCGCGATTTCCACCATCTGCTAGTTCCCACCTCGCTCAAGCACCACCCTTTTGGCTCCAGGGCGAGCGGTGGGGGGCATCGGGAGTGGTAATCCTTGTCGTGGTCGAAATCGTTGCAGTGGATCGCTCCTATCCCGATGCCGAATCCGTATCAGCTCGGTTGAGTCGGTACCACTCAACGGTCCGCCTCAGCCCTTCCTCGAAGGCAGTGGCGGATCTGAACCCGAACTCCCTCTCCGCGCGGCTGGTGTCCAGCTTGCGCCGCGGCTGTCCGTTCGGCTTGCTGGTGTCCCACACTATCTCTCCCCCGAAGCCCGTCACCCGCACGATGGTCTCGGCCAGGTCGCGGATGCTGATCTCGAAGGCGCTCCCCAGATTGACCGGGTCGCTCCTGTCGTATCGCTCGGTCGCCAAGACGATCCCCTCGGCGGCATCCTCCACGTACAGGAACTCCCTGGTCGGGCTGCCGTCGCCCCAAACGACGATCTCCTTGTCCCCGCGAGCCTTGGCATCCAGGCACTTCTTGATCAAGGCTGGGATGACGTGAGACGACTCCGGATCGGCGTTGTCGCCGGGGCCGTAGAGGTTCACCGGCAGCAGGAAGATGCTGTTGAACCCGTACTGCTGGCGGTATGCCTGGGACTGCACCAGCAGCATCTTCTTGGCTAGGCCGTAGGGGGCGTTGGTCTCCTCCGGGTAGCCGTTCCAGAGATCCTCCTCCCGGAAGGGCACAGGCGTGAACTTCGGATAGGCGCACACGGTGCCGACGGCCACGAACTTCCCGACGCCGGCCTTCAACGACTCGTGCATCAGGTGCACGCCCATGATCAGGTTGTCGTAGAAGAACTCCGCGGGACGGGCCATGTTGGCGCCGATCCCTCCGACGCGAGCCGCCAGGTGGATGACGACATCGGGCCTCGAGTCCGCCAGCATGCGGCGGATCGCTCCCAGATCGCGGAGGTCGTACTCCTTGCTGCGCGGCACGAAGAGGTCGGCCACTCCACGCTCCCGGAGCCTCTTCACCACGAAGGAACCGAGAAATCCCCCGCCCCCTGTGACGGCAACCCTCTTATCTCGCCAAAACTTCGCGCTGTCGGGCCACGCCCTGTTCATCCTGTGACACCTCTCCGCGCCCCAGATCAAGAACCGATCTGCCCGGCTTGCTAGACAGTCCCGATAGCGCCATCAAGCAAGCTACCGCCTCCAGCCCAGGCCAGCAATGGGAAGAAGGTACTGCACGGCGTAGGATAGCGCGTCCGGCGCGGAGGATCAACCGAATGACTGCCTGCCGGAAGAGGTTTTCGAGGTCCCGATGGGAAGACCCGGCCGGTCGTCCCCGACCGGCCGGTACAGAAGGGAGAGCTTCGGACCGGCAGGACCGCCTGCCCTTTGTGTGCTTTGCCGGTGGTCGCAGCCTCTGGTATCCTTGCTGCCATCAGATAGTCTGAGAGCAGTCGCATCCATGGAGAACGACCGATGTACATAGCGATCCTTGCAGGGGGGAGCGGCACCCGGCTGTGGCCCCTGAGCCGCGGCAGGCGCCCGAAGCAGTTGCTTTCGCTGGTCACAGAGCGAAGCTTGATCCAGGATACAGTTCAGCGGATCGAGCCGTTGGTGGATCCAGCTTCCGGCCCTGCCGGAGCGCAACTTCGTCATTGAGCCGGTTCGGCGAGGCACGGCGCCAGCCCTGGCTCTGGCCTCGCTTATAATCCAGGCTCGCTCGTCGGGTGACCCGGTCATGGTCTCGCTCCACTCGGACGCGGTGATCACCAACCCGGAGGAGCTGCTGCGAGCGCTCCGCCTGGCGGAGAGGGTGGCCGCCTCCACCGACCATGTGGTAACCCTGGGGGTGAGGCCCACCAGCCCGGCTACCAACCTGGGATACATCGAGATGGCCGAGCGGCTGGGCTGGCCCGCCGACGGGGAGGTGCACAGGGCCGCCCGCTTCGTCGAGAAGCCCAGCGCGGAGCGCGCTCGGCAATTCCTGGAGAGCGGCCACTACCTCTGGAACAGCGGGATCTTCGTGTGGCGGGTATCCGTCATCATGGAGCTGTTCCGCCAACTGATGCCCGGGCTACACGCGCGGCTGGAGGAGATCCGCCCCCACCTGGGCACGCCCGGGGAGGGCGCGGCGATCGCCCAGGTGTATCCGCGGATGGAGAAGGAGACCATCGACTATGGCATCATGGAGAAGGCGCCAAAGGTGGCCGTGGTGCCCACCAGCCTGCGCTGGAGCGACGTGGGGGGCTGGGCTGAGGTGATGGAGGTGTGCCCGCCCAACCAGGGCAGTAACCTGGTGCGGGGGATTCACCTGGGACTGGACACGGAAGGCAGCCTGATCTTCGCCACCGTCAAGCCAGTGGTCACCATCGGGCTGCGGGACGTGGTGATCGTCGACACCGAGGACGCACTGCTGGTCACCACCCGAGATAGGGCCCAGGACGTCAAGAAGGTGGTGGAGCAACTGGAGCGCCACGAGGAGCTGAAGAGGCTGCTCTAAACGCGCCATGTTCCTACCATGATCTGCTACTAAGCTGTATAATAGTCACTGCTCCCCCCGGGCAGCGCGCGATTGTCGGTTGCTCTTCCCCAGAATCGGAGTTCAGAGTACTCCCTGCCGAGCCAGGTCAGACCGGGTCGGCGGGATACCATGTCCGCGAATCCTGGACTCCGGAGACCGTCGGGGACAATGCCGGCTCCAGACCAGAACCGCCGCGGCAGAGGACTCGTCCGGGGGGGAATGAGGGCGGATCCAACGCTTCTTTGGAAGCGGCCCATCGTTGTGTTGGAGGCAGGCCATCGTGGAGAAGGACGGCGAGACTTCAAAGCAGCTTCAGGATGAGATCCGCTCGCTCAAGGAGCGGCTGGCCGAGATGGAGCGGATCGCGGATGGCCTGCGTGCCAGCGAGCGCATGTACCAGACCCTCCTGGACGCGATCGACGACGGGATCCACGCCAACGATGTCGAGGGCCGCTATTTGGTCGTCAACGAGGAGATGGCGCTGCGCCACGGGATGAGCAAGGAAGCTTTGCTCGGCAAGACACCCTTCGACCTCTATGAGCCGGGGATAGCCCAAAAAGCCATGGACCAGTATCGGCACGTCATGCGTACGGGGGAGGTGCTGGACGAGGAGATGGTCTACCCGGGCGCAAGGGCCCAATGCCGCCACGTCCACAGGGCGCCTCTACGCGGTGCGGCCAGTGAGATCACGGGGGTAGTCACGGTGTCCCGAGACATCACGGCCCGCAAACAGGCAGAGGAGGCCCTCAGGCGGGAGCGGGATTTCTCCTCCGCGGTGGTCGACACCGTCGGGGCGCTGCTGATCGTCCTGGATCCCGATGCCCGGATCGTGCGGGCGAACCGGGCCTGTGAGCGCATCACCGGATACTCCATGGCCGAAATCCAGGGCAAGCCCATCTGGAAAGTGCTCTGCTACCCCGATGGGAACGGCCAGGGGAGAGAAGCCTTCCTCAGCACCCTCTCGGGCCACTTTCCTAACAGTGCCGAGAACTGCTTGATCACCCGAGACGGAGAGCGGCGTCTGATCGCATGGACCAACACGGCCGTGCTGGACTGCGACGGCCGCGTGGAGTATGTCATAGCCGTCGGCGCTGACATCACGGAGCAGCGCCGAGCGGAGGAGGCCCTCCAGGAGAACAATCGGTTGCTCACCCGATGGATAGACGAACTGGAGCGGCGAAACCAGGAGACCATTCTCATCAACAATATGGGCGATCTGCTGCAGAGCTGTGTGAGCTTCGAGGAGGCCTATTCGGTGGTGGCCCATTCCGCCCCGAAGCTCTTTCCATCCACCTCCGGCGCGCTCTTCGCCATCAGTCCATCGCGGAATCTGGTGGACGCGGTGGCTACCTGGGGTGACTTTCCGGAGAGCGGGCGCATCTTTGCTCCCGATGAGTGCTGGGGTCTCCGGCGCGGTCGGGTGCACACCGTCGACGACCTCGGCTCCGGTTTGATATGCCACCACCTAGCCCAGCCGCTGCCCGCCTCCTACCTCTGCGTGCCGATGATGGCCCAGGGCGAGATCCTGGGATCCCTCCACGTGCGCGTGAATGGCGCCTCCAGGCCACCGGAAACCATGACGCAACTGGCCGTCACGGTGGCTGAACACGCGGCCCTCGCCCTGGCCAACCTGAAACTGCAGCAGACGCTGCGGGATCAGGCCATCCACGACCTCTTGACCGGTCTATTCAACCGGCGCTACATGGAGGAGATCCTTGAGCGGGAGCTGTTGCGAGCGAAGCGCCGGGGGAGCTCCGTTGGTGTGATAATGGTGGACATCGACCACTTCAAGCAGTTCAACGATCTCTACGGCCACGAGGCCGGAGACGCGCTCCTGGCGGCCATGGGTAGCTACCTGCGAACTCACGTGCGGGGCGAGGATGTAGCTTGCCGCTACGGGGGAGACGAGATCATCCTGATTCTGCCCGATTCGTCCCTCGAGGACACACGGTCCAGGGCTGAGCAGCTTCGTGAGGGGATCAAGTCGCTGGGAGTCGAGTACCGGCGCCAGCCTCTCGGGACGGTCACCGTATCGATGGGAGTTGCAGCCTTCCCCCTTCATGGTAGCGACAAGGAGCGGCTTCTGAACGCGTCGGATTTGGCCCTCTATCGCGCGAAATCCGAGGGTCGCGACCGGGTGATGGTGGCGCCGTAGGTGAGGGGGCAGATGGTCCCCGATGGCTCGCGGTGTGTCAGGCCCCGCATCCGCAACGCACCCCATTGCCCACCACTCGAGTGGTGAGCAATGGGGGACCCTACCCTGCCCACACCAATCTCGAACTTAGCTGGTGGCGCTGGCCGCCCGGCGCCCGCCGAACAGCCTCCGCCAGCCGGCCTTGATCTCCCCCTTCTCCCACACCACCAGCAGCGACGCCGCCACGAAGATGGAAGAGTAGGTGCCGGTCACAATGCCGATCAGCAGCGCCAGGACGAAGCTCCTGGTGGTCACTCCACCGAAGAGGTACAGCGTCACCAGCACCAGCAGCACCGTCAGGGAGGTGTTCAGCGACCTGGCCATGGTCTGCATGATGCTGTGGTTGACGATGTTCTCGAAGGTATCGCCCATGCGCCGGCCATAGTTCTCCCGGATCCGGTCGAACACCACGATGGTGTCGTGCACGGAGAAGCCGATGATGGTCAGCACCGCCGTGATGAACATGGCGTCCAGCTCTATCTCGAAGAGGCGCCCCAGAACCGAGAAGGCGCCGAGCACCACCAGGGAGTCGTGGACCAGGGCGATCACGGCGCAGGTGCCCCACCGGAAGGACTTCCTGACCCGCCGGAAGGCGTAGGCGATGTACAGCAGGATGCCCACCGACGCCGCCGCCACGGCGATGACGGCGTTGCGAACGATCTCCGAGGCGATGAGCGGCGACACGGAGTCGAAGGAGAGCACCTGCAGGTTGCCGAACTGCTTCTTCAGGGCGTCCTCCACCGTCTGCCGCTCGGAGGGGGCAGTCACCTGGCCGGAGGCGTCCTTCTGCTCGGCCTTCAGCGTGTAGGTGCGCACGATGAAGGTATTGGCTCCCTCGCCACCGGTTCGCTGCACGATGGCCTCCGGGTGGCCCAGGGTGGTGAACTCGTTGCGCAGGGCGGACTGATCCACCGGCTGGCCGAACTGGATCGTCATGATCGACCCGCTGGAGAAGTCGATGCCCGGCCGCAGCCCCCCCGGCAGCACCAGGGAGATGATCCCCGGCACCAGCACCAGGAGGGACAGCAGGAAGAAGTAGTATCGCTTGCCCACCACATCTAGCATCATCTTTCGGCTACCCCCTTGAATCCTGGGCCATAGCGGCTGAGGCCGCCGCGGCAACTTCCCGCGGCTTCTCCAGCCCGAACAGCCAGCTACTGGTGGCTAGACCGGTGCGCACCAGCATCCGCAGGAAGGTCCTGGTGACGGTGATGGCGGAGAACATGCTGGTGACCACACCTAGAGCCAGGGTCAGAGCGAAGCCCATGACGAGGCTGGCACCGTAGTTGGAGCCAAACCAGTACAGGATCCCGCAGGTTATCAGGGTCGACAGGTTGGAGTCGCGGATGGAGGACCAGGCCCGATCGAAACCCGCATCGATGGCGGCGCCCAGCGTCTTGCCGGCACGCATCTCCTCCCGCATTCTCTCAAAGATCAGGATGTTGGCGTCCACCGCCATTCCAACGGACAGGATGAAGCCCGCGATGCCGGCCAGGGTCAGGGTCACCGGTATCAGCTTGAACTCCGCCAGGGTCAGTATGGAGTAGATGCCCAGAGCCACGGAGGCCAGGACGCCTGGAAGCCGGTAGTAGGCGATCATGAAGATCATCACCACCGCCATCCCGATCTCGCCCGCCAGGACGCTGCGACTGACCGAGTCGCTGCCCAGAGTAGCGTCCACATCCTGCTGCTGGATCACCTTCACTGGCACGGGTAGGGCGCCAGCGTTCATCTGGATAGCCAGGTTCTTGGCCTCCTCCAGGGTGAACTGCCCGGTGATCTCGCCCTGCTGGGAGATGACCGCCTGCACCGTGGGAGTGGATATCGGCTGCCCGTCCAGGAAGATGCCCAGAGGCTTGTAGAGGTTTCGAGTGGTGATCTCTTGGAACAGCTTGGCGCCTTCGTCGTTGAATTGGAAAAGGATCTTGGGAGCGCCGGTAGTACTATCGAAACCCACGTCCGCCCGCTTGAAGTACTGGCCCGTCAGCTCGTGCTGCTGGCCGTCGGAGCCCGTCGCCTTGGCTATCTGCCAGGTGGGCTGGCCCTTGCTATCCAGGACAGGCTTGCCGTCGGGGCCGTACACCTGCTCGCGGAAGTCCATCTGGGCCGTCTGGCCGATCAGGCTGATGGCCTCCTCCACGTTCTTGACACCCGGCAGCTCCACGATCACCCGATCCTCGCCCTGGGCCTGGATCTGCGGCTCGCTAACCCCGTAGGCGTTGATCCGACGCTGTATCACCTGCATGACGCCCGAGAGCGCCTGTGCGCGATCGGCCGGAGCTACCTTGGACATGTCCGCCTGGAGCAGCAGGTGGGTCCCACCTACCAGGTCCAGACCCAGCTTGAAGGGCCCGCGATCGAACTGCCAGCCGCCGATCTTGAGGTGGATGCCGTTCCCTCTCGGGAGGACGTCTCCCCCGGGGATGTACTTGCCCGGATTGCCGGGCCAGATGATGACCAACGCCACGATAGCGAGTGCGACGATGCCGGCGAAAGTAAGGATGAGCTGTCTTCTCATGCGCGATGCCGCCTTTCAGACGGTGGTGAACCCGCCCTGTGTTGTCTCCGCGAGCAGCCAAATGGTCCGTCCGCCGAGTAGCCTGCATTTGCCGCCTCAGAGTCCGGCGCTGAAGCGGTCGGGCTGAAAAGACGAGGCCCGCGGGCTAAAGCTCAGCCCCAAAGAGGCTTCGTTTTCTCGGCCCGATGGCTCCAGCCTCGGGTGGCGTCTTGGCGGATGCGCCACCAAAGCCGCATGCGATGCTCTCAGAGATATCGGTGGGAGCCCTCGTTCCTAAAGTTCGAGCGACAAAAAGCGAGGACGTGGCCCATGCCAGTCCTCCTGCTGGGTAGCGCCTCTCGCGGGCTGGCGGTCGCCCCGGATCCGCCAACTCTGTGCCGAAAGTATAGCGCCGGGAGCAACGCCATGTCAATTTAGCGCATGTTCTGCTTTCTCCTAGCCATCCCCTCCGCCTATCATACCACCGTCGTCTCGCTGGGTGCCTCCTCATCCTCCGCTTCCCGGATCTCGCGGCGGGTCGGCACCTTTCTCAAGAGGTCGAGACTGGGCAGGCGATCGATGAAGAGAATGCCGTCCAGGTGGTCCACCTCGTGCTGAATCACGTTGGCCAACAGCCCATCCGCCTTGATCTTGATCTCCTTACCCCGCCGATTCTTCGCCTTTGTCGTGACTCTAACGGCTCGCTTGACGTTGGCCACGTAGCCAGGTATGGAGAGGCAGCCTTCCTCCGGCTCGTACTCCCCCTCCATTTCCACAATCTCGGGGTTGCAGAGCACCGTCACCTCGTCATCAACATCCGTTACCACGATCCGCAGGGGCACCCCAACCTGAGGCGCTGCCAGGCCGAGGCCGGGCGCCGCCTTCAGAGTCTCGATCATATCGTCAATCAACCGCTGAATCGATTGGTCAAATCGGGTGACCCGCTTCGCTTTTTGCCGCAAGATAGGATCTCCCAGCAGAACGATCTCCCTGACCGCCATCCGGACTCTGACCTCCCTAATGGGTCCAACTCTACCCAGGTTAATTATAGATTTTACCCTAGAAACTACCCGGGGGCAAACGCGATGCCGACTTGCCGACTTGCGGTGCCCCTATGGGATGGTGGAGCCTTCCGTCTCCACCATCGATACGCCGGTCTGGTGAGCGCTGCTATAATGAGAGGCCCGGGATGCAGGTAGCTGATGAGCCTGCGGCCGGCCGGGCAAAGAGCACTGAAGGAACGGTGGAACACTGCAGGTGAGCGGCTACGATTCTCCCGGAGATAACTCCGGCAACGTTGCGGGTGTGGATACCGGCGCCGACACCCCCATCTTTCTTGGCTTAGATGTGGGCTCGGTGAACGCCCGATTGGCGATCGTGGACCGGGCGGGCCGTCTGATCCATCTGGACACGGAGCGGATATATCGGGGGCCGGCAGAGGCCGTCGGTGCCCTCATCGCCCGCCTGGAGGGAAGGCTGGATCTGGAGTCGATCCAGGGAGCGGGCGTGACGGGATCGGGCCGCCACATCTACGCCGGTCAGGAAGGCTGGCAGCGCTTCAGCTCCCCCTACGCTGCGATCACCGGACTGCTCTGGGACCAGGCTGCTGCCAAGACCATCATCGAGATCGGCGGGCAGTCCTCTCTGGTCATCGGCCTGGTGGACGGCCTGGACAAGCCCTGGCGGGTGGCGCGCTCCCCCCTGTGCGCGGCCGGAACCGGCCGTTTCCTGGAGCAGCAGGCCACCCGGCTGGGAATCCCGATCGAGGAGTTCGGCCGGCGCGCCCTGGAGTGGACTCAGGCACCCCCACGCATCGCGGCCCGATGTAGTGTCTTTGCCAAGACGGACCTGATCCACCTCCAGCAGAAGGGGTGGCCGATACCAGCGATGCTGGCCGGTCTGTGCGACAGCGTGGCGAGGATGATCGTGGCCCAATGGAGAGATCGATTCGAGCCTCCGGTGTACTGCACGGGGGGAGTGGCGGGGAATCAGGGGGTCGTTCGGGCCCTGGCCTCCACCCTCGGACTGGTTGATGTGGTGGTACCGACTCACCACGCCCACCGAGGAGCGATCGGTGCGGCCTTGCTGGCCAGGTCCGCCACAACCCGCCCCTCGCGTCTGGATCCGCTCGTCGAGCAGAGCAACGAGCTATTCTTCGTCCCGCGGCGTCTGGAGGCCTCGTTCTCGTCAGACGGCTGGCTGCCGGTAGCGCTGGGAGATCAGATCGCCGACGTCTATCTAGGAGTCGACGTGGGCTCCACCAGCACTAAGGCCGCCGTGGTCGATGCTAGCGGGCGCGTGCTGGCGAAAAGCTATCTGATGACCGCCGGCCAGCCCCTGGAAGCGGTGAAGCAGGTGATGGCCAGACTTGCCCCCATGGTGGAGGGGAAGGTACGGGTGAGGGCGGCGGGTGTGACCGGCTCGGGCCGCTACCTGGTGGGCAGCTTCATCGGTGCGGACCTGATCAAGAACGAGATAACGGCGCAGACTCGAGCGGCGCTGCAGATCGACCCGCGGGTGGACACCATCTTCGAGCTCGGAGGCCAGGACTCCAAGTACGTTTACCTGGAAAACGGCACGGTGCTGGACTACCAGATGAACAAGGCGTGCGCCGCCGGCACAGGGAGCTTCATCGACGAGCTGGCGGAGCAGTTGGGGATCTCCACCCGAACGGGTGAATTCGCCCGCCTGGCCTTCGCCGCCGACGGTCAGCTCGACCTCGGGGAGAAATGCACGGCCTTCATGAGCCAGGCCGTCACCACCGCCCAGCACGAGGGAGTCTCCCAGGAGGTCATAGTGGCCAGCCTCTCCACTTCCCTGGCAAAGAACTACCGATCGAAGGTAGTGGGGAGCCGCCGCGTGGGTAGCCGCGTCTTCCTGACGGGCGCCGTGTTCTACAACGACGCGGTGGTCTCGGCCTTCAAAGCCGAGCTGCCCGGCAAGACGCTGGTCGTTCCCGAGCACAAGGAGGTCACGGGAGCCATTGGCGCCGCGCTGCTGGCGATGGAGGCGATGCCGGAAGGGAAGCCATCCGCTTTCCGAGGTTTCTCCACTCTGGCCACCGCCAGCTACAAGCTCACCAGCTTCAACTGCCGCCGGTGCGAGAACAGTTGCGCCATCAGTATGATGACCACCGAGCGCGGCGAGAAGCTCTATTACGGGTCTCGCTGCGATCTCTTCGATGCGAAGGCGCGCGGGCAGGCATCGGGCAACAGGCAACAGGCATCAGGGGACGAGGAGACACAGGTACACGGGGACGCGGGGACGCGGAGACACCGGAACGCGGAGACTGCAGCCACCCCTCCCCGCGGCGGGGAGGGGCCGGGGGTGAGGTCGGCAGACTCCGCTCATCACTCACCACTCATCACTCATCACTCATCACTCACTCCATTCGAGGAGCGGGAGAGGCTCCTCTTTGCCGGCTACGACCCGGCGAAAGGTACGGGCCCCGTGGTGGGGGTGCCCCGGGCTCTCATGAGCTACGACCTGGCGCCGCTGCTGACCGGCTTCTTGAACAGCATCGGCGTGCGGGTCCGCTACTCGACACCCACCAACAAGAAGCTGATCGAGTCTTCGCTAGAGCATGCGTACACCGATAGCTGCTTCCCCATCAAGCTGTTGCACGGGCATGTGGTGGAGCTGATCGAGGAGGGCGCGGAGTACATCTTGATCCCCAACGCCATCCGGATGGGGGAAAAGAATGGGGACGAGGACCAGCGTTATTCCTGTCCACTGGTCCAGAGCGCTCCATACATCATCCGCTCGGTCTTCAATCTTGGAAATAGGCTGCTGGATCCCATCATCGACCTGTCGCGAGGCGATGAGCTCACGATCCGCAGCTTCGCCGAGGTGGCCACCAGGCTGGGATTCACCCGGGACCAGGGTGTGCGGGCAGCCAGGGAGGGGCTGGAGCAGCAGCGCCGGTTCGAGGCCGAGCTGGCACTCGTCGGGGGACGTGTTCTGGAAGAGCTGGAGGCCGACCCCAAAGCCCTGGGCGTGGTGCTGCTATCCCGTGCCTACAACGCTCAGGATGCCGGCGCCAACCTGGGGATAGCCCAGGAGCTGAAGAAGCTGGGGGTGGTCGCAATACCGGTCGATTGCCTGCCCCTCGAGCAGGTGAACGTGCGAGAGATTTCCGATCGGCCATACTGGAACTACGAGCGCAAGCTGCTGGCAGGGGCGAAGCTGATTGCCGGCCATCCTCAACTTTTTGGCCTGTTCCTCTCCAACTTTGGATGCGGCCCCAACTCCATCATTCAGAACATCGTCGAGGACATCATGGGAGGCAAGCCGCTGGGACAGATCGAGGTGGACGAGCATGCAGCGGAGGCCGGCTACATCACGCGGCTCGAGGCTTTGGTGGATACGGTCCGGGGCTACAAGAGAGCGGGTCTGCAGCCGTCCACCGATCCCGCCGGCTATGTTCGCCGCGTACCCTCGTCGGTGCGCTCCGGTGAACATGTACTGATCGCCCGAATGGCGGACCACGCCGAGGTGGTTGCCGCCGCCATGCGCGCCTTCGGTGTCAACGCTCGCGTTCTGCCCGAGTCCGACGAGAGGAGCATGGCACTGAGCCGCGACATCACCAACGGCAAGGAGTGCCTCCCCTTCCGCGACACCCTAGGAGTGTTCCTCCGAATGGCCGAAGACGGGTCGCTCCCCCGGGGCGCGCGGGCGCTGATGGCCGGATCGTTCGGGCCCTGCCGGCTGGGGAAGTATGCCCAGGAGCAGCAGAGCATCCTGGACAAGCAGGGCATTGAGCTGGAGGTGATGACCACCGTCTCCAACAACGCCTACTCGGACCTGGGGCTGGGACCTCGTTTTGAGCTGCTGGCGTGGCAGGGCATAGTGGCCACGGACCATCTGCAGAAGCTGCTGTGGATGACCCGCCCCTACGAGCGCCGGCAAGGCGAGGCCGATACCGCCTACCAGCACTTCCTGGAGAGGCTGCTGGCATCGGTAGAGGCGCGGCGCCCCCTGGCATCGACGATGCGGGAGGCGGCCGCCACCTTCCTGGAGCTGAGGGATTCCTCTCTCCCGCGCCGGCCGCTGGTGGGGATCAACGGGGAGATCTATCTGAGGGCCAACCGGTTCTGTAACAAGGATCTGGTGCGGGTGTGCGAGGCGAACGGCCTGGAGGTGGAGGTAGCGCCTATGTCCGAGTGGATGAAGTACGTCACCCTTCGAAATCTGGAGGACGGCTGGGCAAACCGACAGTTCGGCCGGTTGCTGCGCGGCGCCATGAGGAAGCTGGCCATCGACTACCACGAGAGTCGGGTGAGCACCTGGTTTGAAGCTGCTATCCACCACCGGGAGCCGAGCACCCGGGAGCTTCTGAGAGCGTCCTCCCCATATCTACCCAGCCGCAATGGGAGCGAGGCAGTGCTATCCCTGGGGAGCGGGGTACGGCAGATGGCAGATCCCCACTTTGCGGGGGTGATCTCCGTGATGCCTCACGGCTGCATGCCCGGCGGCATCGTGGCCGCCTTCGCCGAGGGGATCTCCCGCCAGTACGGGCACAAGCCTTGGATCAGCCTCACCTACGACGGCTTCAGCGACAAGGTGAACCCGGAGCGCATCGCCGACCTGGCGGAGCAGTTGAGGCATGGGAAGGGGGTCTGATGACCCCCTTCCCACGAACCCCGCCCA
>Ga0315298_1008224_pt1 | contig 13398 bp, 3 predicted proteins | sample WHS_1_MG_FD_203077 | JGI IMG/M metagenome (GOLD analysis project Ga0315298, IMG submission 203077) | Extremophilic microbial mat communities from Washburn Hot Springs, YNP, Wyoming, USA - WHS_1_MG | ecosystem: Environmental > Aquatic > Thermal springs > Hot (42-90C) | place: USA: Wyoming...
GCTGGTGGAGGTGAAGTCCCACGTGGGGAGGGCGGACGTCTACTCCTTCAGGAGGAAGGCGGAGTTCTACGAGAAGGTGGAGGGGAAGAAGCCCTCCAGGCTGCTCATGGTAACCCCCTACGCCGAGAGGGAGGCCCTCAGGACGGCGAGGCACCTGGGGGTGGAGATCTACACCGGGGTTTGAGTCCCCGGGCCTACTTTTTCACGAAGGGGCAGCGCTGGCAGAGGCCCACCCCCCTGGCGGAGGGCGTGCCCGCGCAGGAGGGAACCCTCAGGTACATCCCGCAGGGTCCCACCTTCCTCAGCGCCGCCGAGAGTACCTGCATCCTTCACCTCCTTTCATGCCCGTTGTTGGGGTGATCGCAGCGCGGGCAGGGGTTGCGCTCGTAGTCCAGCCGCTTGGGGTAGAGGTAGAAGAGGCCGCACTTCCCGCACACGGTGGGTGCCGGGTTTATCCCCATCTCCCTCATCAGTTAAAACTAAGTTAACAAACAGTATTTAAATTTTTTTATTTTAGTTAAATTAAATTTATATGTAATGACTAGAATCCCCGCGGCGAGATATGGTTGGGTAGGACTAAATAGCACATCGCAGTAGTTGTTACGGTCGACGGAATGGTTAGGCATAATCAATGGCTGATTTTGGTAGCCTTCTGTTTTTCCGGAATGGCAACCCTACTGTACGAGGTAGTTTGGGTGAGACCCCTCTCGCTAATCTTCGGAAGCACGGTCTATGCCACCTCGACCATGCTGGCGGCCCTAATGGCCGGTTTCGTGTTCGGCTCCTACCTTTTCGGGCACTATGCGGACAGGGTTCTAAATCCCCTGCGCCCTTTTTTCCTCTTGGAGGTCGGGATAGGACTCTACGGAGTGATGGCGATCCCACTCTTTGCCCTCCTTCCCCCCACCCGTTCCGGCCTCCTCCAGTTCCTCATGAGCTTTTCGTTGATGATCGTTCCGGCCACATTGATAGGTGCGACTTGGCCCCTCGCCGCCAGATCTTACATAGGCGAGGGTGGAAGGTTTGGAAGAGGGGTGGGTGAGCTTTACTCGATCAACTCTTTCGGTTGCGCTTTCGGGAGCTTCGCAGCGGGTTTTCTGCTCCTCCCAGCTTTGGGGGTCAGAAGCAGCTGTCTAATCGCCGCTCTTTTGAATCTCTCCTCGGCGGCCCTCTTATTCGCCTGCATGAGGCTCGAAGTGAAAATACCGAGGCAACAGAAATCCCAGGAGCCCCAACCATCCCAGTCACCAAAGAAGGGGATGAGGAGAATGATTCTGGTCGCGTTCATCCTTTCGGGGATGGTAGCCCTGATGTACGAGATAATCTGGATCCGCCCCCTTTCCATCGTGTTCGGCTCCACCGCTTGTTCCCTCGCCACCATTCTGGCGGCATTCATGGCTGGGCTGGGAATCGGTGGGTGGATAGGAGGAAGATACGGGGACAGAGCCGGGGATCCCTCCGCGGTTTACGCCTTGCTTCTGCTCGGAATAGGGGCGTACGGAGCGTTTCTGCTACCCTTCTTCAACCATCTTCCCTCCGTTTTTACCTCGATTTACGATGCCTTTCACCCGAGCTTCTCTCTTTTCACAGGCATTCAGTTCCTTCTGGTCTTCTTCCTCTTGCTCCCTGCCACCTGTCTGATGGGTGCGACCATGCCGGTGGTTGCCAAGTTCTACACCCAGCAGGTCGGGAGGGATGTGGGAACGCTATACGCCGGGAATACCTTGGGTGCCATGCTCGGTTCCCTCCTGGCAGGCTTCCTCTTAGTTCCTTGTTTTGGAATAAAATGGTCCATCGTCTTAGCCAGCTTGATCAACCTCTCCCTGGGCTACCTAATCCTGTTGCATTCAAACTCCGCTATGGCCAAAAAACTTCTTTTGGCCCTCCTCTTGCCCGCGATCATCTTCGCGTCAGCCGGCTATGACATAAAACAACTGACTACCAAAAACATATACTACCCGGCGGAAAAAATAGGACACTCGGAAATCTTGTTCTACCGAGAGGGGGTCTACGGAACCGTTGTCGTCCTACAGGCGGATGGAACAAAAGGCCTGATGATAGATGGAAAAGGAAATGGTGGCACGAATTTTTCGGATGTGAGATTACACTACCTCTCCGCTTACCTCCCCCTTCTCCTCCACCCGAAACCCGAAAAGGCCCTGGTGATAGGGCTCGGGACCGGGACGGTGAGTGGTCTGGTCAGCCAGTACTGCCGAACGGTAACGGTGGAGATAGATCCGGCCATCGTTGAGGTCCCGAAGTATTTCTCCGAGATGAACAAGAACCCGCTCCAGAACGAGAACTTTAAGCTTGTGCTCGCCGATGCGAGGAACTACCTGACCACAAGTCGGGAGAAGTACGATTTGATAATTTCCGTCCCCAGCGACCCTTGGACCGAGCGATCATCGCATCTCTTCTCCAAAGAGTTCTTCGAGCTACTCAGGAGCCATCTGAGGGAGAACGGCCTGGTTGTCCAGTGGGTCCCGCTTTATTCTTTGGATCCCGAAACCTTCAAGATTCTCTATCGCACCTTTACGAGCGTTTTTCCGCACGTGATAGGTTTTGGGAATATGAACGTGAGAGAGCCCGAGAACCGGGGGGGAATTTTGTGGTATCCCCTCCACTTGATTCTCGTGGGGAGCGTTGAGCCGATAGAGATCGACTGGTTCAAGATCACCATGAAGATGCTAAAAGATCCGCGGGTCTACAGGGATATGTATTTCGCTTGGATCGAGAACCTCGAACTCCTGAAAAACATGGTGCTTTTTGAAGGGGGGCAAATGGAGAATTACGCCAGGGATTGCCCTCTCATTACGGACGATCGTCCTTTGCTGGAATTCCGAACATCCAGAATACTCGTCGAGAAACCGAATCCCCTTAGGGTGGTGGAGGACATACGGAGGTTCATCGAGAAGGGAGGGTAGAAACCGAAATCCGACCAATGAAGAGGTGTGTATAAATTTATTTTTACTTTCTTTAGGGGAGAGGGTTATTTAAATTTTTTTTTACTTAAGTAGAAAGATTTTTAAGATTGATTAAAGCAAAATTTAATCGGGAGGGGGCCGAGGGTGAGCGGGGAGATTTTAGAAGGCTCCGCGGGCTGGAGTGTTCCTCCGGAGGAGCCAGACCGCTCCCCGCAGCCTCCCTCCCGACCCAAGCCCCTTTATCCCCAACCCTCGTGCGGAGGCGACCTCTTTGAGGGGCGGGCCGCCTCCGCACCCCCCCCTTCCATTTATGAGCTCCTCAGGAGATCCCTCTCCCTTTTCCTGGTCCTCTCCCTCCTCTCCTCCTCCGTTCCCGTTCTTCCCGTGGCGGCCTCCGAGGTCCCCCCACCCCCCTCCTCCCCCTATCCCCTCTTCGAGAACACGGAGAACGCGGGAGGGGTGATAGGGCTCCTCCCCGGACACACCTCGGGCTGCTTCGTCTCGGTGCCCATACAGGCCGACGGGAAGACGGGGTGGGATCTCCTCCTCTGGGAGGAGAACGAGCCCAGCCTACCCCAGCCGGGCTCCCTCAGCGGCGGGGCCCCGGCGGGGGAGTCCTCAAGCTCCCCGGAGAGCCTGCCCGAAAACTCCTGCCTCCCCGACAACGGCTCACCCGGGGGCCTCCCCGAGAATTCCTGCCTTGAAAACTCTTCCCCCGAACCCGAGAACCTGCAGGGATACGAAAACCTCGCCCCCGGAACCCCCGAAAATTCCCCGGAAGTCGAAGGAAACTCCTTCCTTGAAAACCTTTCCGAATTCTCGGATAACGGTTCGCCCAACCTGCAGGGCTCCTGTTCGGGAGGATCCGAAAATCTCTCTCCCGAAAATTTCTCCCCCAACCCACCCGAGAACTCTCCGGAGCCCGGGGCCTCCGAGGGCCTGGAGAATGGAGGTTCCGGGGGATCCGAAAATCTCAGCCCCGAGAGCTCCCCGGAGGTAGCCGGGGAGAACTCCTCCCCCCAGGCACCTTCCGAGAACCTCACCGCGGGGAACCCCTCCCCGGAAGCCCCGGGATCCGGTGAGGCGGCCCAGGAGAACGGAGGCCAGGAAAACGAGGCCCCGGCCCCCGAGACAGCTGAGGCCTGCTCGGAGAGCGGGACCACCTCCCAGGCCGTGGTGGGCTCGGAGGTGAGCCTGCAGGTGAGAGTGAGCCAGGATGGGGAGAACTGGGGAGAGTGGATGGGCCCCGAGGGTCCGGGAACCTTCTTCACCTCCCCGCCCGCCGACCTCTCCTTCCTCCCGTCCTCCAGGTACCTGCAGTTCAGGGTGCTCCTGAGGGCAGGGGATCCCAGGCTGAGCGGGGAGAACGGCCCCCGCGCCTGGGGCTTCAGGATCTCCTGCGGGAAGAGGGACCTCTCGGGGGAGTCGGAGGGCTGGCTGGAGAACTTCCTCTCCAGGTACCCGAGGGGGAAGTACCTCAGGGTGGAGAGGCTGGGGGCGGAGGGAGGGGAGGTTCAGTCCAGCTTCTTCCTGCTGAGGAGGATCAGGCTGAAGCCGGCCAGGCCCGTGAGGGGGGTGGTGGTGGCCGCCTCCCCCCTGGAGAGCCTTCCTGAGGGGGTGCCGGAGCTGGAGGGGAAGAGGGTCCTGGCCTACCTGGAGATCTCCACCTCCCTCCCCAGGAAGCTGCTCAGGTCGGCGGAGCTGGAGTTCTCCGTTCCGAAGGGGTGGCTGGGGGGAAACACCTGGAGGGGGAGCAGGGTAGCGGTATACCACTTCGATGGGTACTGGGAGGAGCTTCCCACCAGGGAGCTGGGGGAGAACTCCTCCGAGATAACCCTCCTCGCCACCACCCCGGGCTTCTCCGTCTTCGCCTTCGTGGACAACACGGAGCTGGACTTCTCCCAAGGGCTCTTCGAGAACACGGAGAACGTGGACAACTACGTCAGGCTGATTTCGGGGTACACGCTGGGAAGGTTCACCTCCCGAGTTTTTGATGCCGGAGGGATAGCCCAGTGGGACAACCTTTCTTGGAGCTTTGTGGAGCCTCAGGCACCGGCTTCGGACATCGACTACGTGGGGGCGGAGCCCGACGTGCTGAAGGACGGGAGCGGGAGGGTTGGAACCGTTTGGTCTGGATCGTACGCAAACCTCCAGAGCGCTGATGGGGTAGTTGAGAACCTGAGCGAGGCCTCAGGTGGGGGCGGGGGGCAGGTGATAGAGTACACGTACGTTTCCCAGGAGAACGTTTACTCGGGTGGGACGATAAGCTTCGAGAACGCCCAAGCTGCCGAGAGCCCTCCCCTTTATGAAAACCTCTACGAGGACCTAGTTGAGTATGTCTTCTTCAGCGAGAACACCGACACTCAGACGACCCAAAGCCAAGATCCGGTGGATGCCTTCATCTTCCCCTTCACGGTGACCGTCCCCGGGGATTACCTTGTGATGGTCAGTGCCCAAATCTCTTCCTACGATGCCAACGAGGATGCCTGGGTTGGTGCAGCCCTCCTCGTAGACGGTAACACATATGGAGATGCCTCCCAGGAGATGAGGTACGGAGATTATCCTTACCAGTGGAGAGATATAGGGTGGGTCAAAAAGTTCAACTTTGCGGCCGGGTCTCACACCGTTCAAGTGCAGTACTGGATGAGAACGAGGCCTGGTGGTGTCGAGAACGCCTTCATAAGGAACATCCGCGCGCTGGTCTGGAAGCTGCCTTCAGGCTACCAGTACGCCGAGGCCGAGACCGAGTCCTCCACCTCCGTTGCCGCTTGGGACAACGTGGTGGTGCTGACTTTCACGCCACCGGTAACGGACAACTATCTCGTGAGGGCCTCGATCCAAGCAAAGTGCGGTAAGGACTTCCAGGTTTCCCTATCAGTTGATGGCTCTCAGAGAAACATCATATACGAAAAACCAAAAGACGCAAACGACTACTGGCCAATTGAGGTGGCAGACATAGTTGAACTCTCTGGGGGGGTTCAACACTCAATTTACCTGGAAAGATTAACGGCCGCAGGCACGTACATTTACACCAAGTACGCAAGGATATGCGCCATTCCCCTGGGCAAGCTCGTCAACTTTCCAATCGTCCAAGATACTGCGGTCTCTTACACCAGCCCAAACGTCTGGTCGGATGTTCTCACCTTCTCCCCCACCCTCCCTAGGGATGACAACTACATCATAATTGCCAATTCCCGAATGAGCTCCACCTCGATAGTCTCCCCCGAAAACATACAGAACAACTTTGTGGTGGACGGAACCATGAGAAATTTGGTGGTCGAGGTTCCCGGAGCCGACGGAAGGTATTACCCGGCCGTCACCATTTTGAGGTACCCACAGACGGCGGGCACCCATACGTATAAAATCCAGCAGATGCACACGGGCGCTGCGGGGGACACGGTGAGCACGAGCAATGCCAGGATAGCCATCATCCAGCCCAAGACCATGTACCTAGACGTGGAGCACACCATCTATGCGCCGACCGGAAAGAACGAGTACTGGCTCCAGATCCAGGCGTATCTTGACAGGGAGGCAGGCGACCAGGAGAACGTGATGGTATACCTCTGGAACTTCGACACGGGTACCTGGGACCTGCACTTCGTCATCTCTTCGACCACCCCAACGCTCTACGAGGAGAACATAACGGGGTCCGCATACATCCTTGGAACCGGAAAGATCAGGGTTAGATACGTACAGGGGACCGAGGACCTAACCAGGACCTGCCTCATGCTCGACTTCTGCAGGGTTAAGTCCATAACCTTCCTCCCCGCCGGCCAGTCCCTGAACTGGCAGTACACCATCACGGGCGTCACGACGGGCTACGAGAACTACGACCTCAAGATTACCGCCTACTCCTACAACGATCTCGAGTACATCTGGGTGGATGTATGGAACGTGACGTCGGGGAGCTGGGAGTTCACGGGCTACTACCTTTCGAGAAATACTCCGGCCACCATCACCTACCGCCTCTCCCCGATTGAGAACTACTTGGACGGCGAAAACGTGTACGTAAGGTTTAGGGACGACTCACCCTCTGACAGCACGACCACCTACATTATCGTGGACATGGTTCGCCTGGAGGAGGCCTTCTGGGGAACCTCTGATGTTAGGCTCCAAGTGAGGGTGAGCGGGGACAACACCAACTGGACGGACTGGATGGGTCCAGACGGAACACCGACCACCTACTTTGAGGACTCTGTTACGAGCATGGAGAACATCCCCGACAACCGCTACATCCAGTACAGGATCTACTTCTGGACTAACACCACCAACCTGACGGGGGCAAACGGGCCCAAGGTGGACTGGGTTAAGATAAGCGCCTCCTCCCTCCCCAACCTGATTTACCCCACCGGCAGCATCAACCTGAGCAACTCCCGGCCCACCTTCAAATGGGAGACCGTTGCGGCGGACAACTATCACATCCAGGTTGCTGCTGACCCAAGCTTCACCAACCTTGTGGTGGACAACTCCAGCATCCCCGGGACGGAAAACTCCTGGACCCCGCCCAGCCCGCTCCCCGACAACTTCTACTACTGGAGGATCCAGCGGTACCTGAACGGCTCTTGGTACGCTTGGACAGCCCCCGAGACCTTCAGAATTGACACCATCGCGCCCGGCCCGCCCCCCCTCACCTCACCCTCCGACGGTGAGGTTCTCAACGACAACACCCCCCTCCTCGACTGGGAGCCCCCGCCGGAGAACTCCTATCCCCTCCTCTACCAGGTCTGGATTGCCTACGACTCTTCCTTCCTCAGCTCCGTTCCCGGGTATCCGACCGGCTGGATTTCGACGGACAACTATGAGGTCCCCTCCCCCGGCCTCCCGGACAACACCTACTACTGGAAGGTCAGGGCCATGGACAACGCCGGGAACATCGGTCTCTGGCCGACCACCTACAGGAGCTTCAGGATAGACACCACCCCGCCGCAGGTCCCCACCCCGATTTGGCCCTCTCCGGGTCAGTGGACCCGGGCCCGCCCCAACCTCGACTGGGGCGCCGTGACCCTTGAGAACGACGGGGACGCGGAGCTCTCCACCCCGATTCTTTACGAGGTCCAGGTCTCCCAGGATCCCACCTTCGGTACCGGGGTCTACTCCTCGGGCTGGATCTCCGACGACAACTGGGTGGCCTCCCCCTGCTACGAGAACAACACCGTCTGGTACTGGAGGGTCAAGGCGAGGGACAACGCGGGGACGGGAAACGAGAGCGACTGGAGCGGGAGCCGATCCTTCAGGGTGGACAACGAGTGCCCGCAGGTACAGCTATACTTGCCTGAGAATGACGCGGTGCTCACCGACCAGCTCACGGTGACGCTCCGGTGGTACACGACCGTGGACGGTGGCTCTGGGCTCGAGAACTACCAGATTCAGATAGACGACAGCGGCGACTTCGGCTCCCCGCTGGTGGACACCCTCCTCCCGCCCACCGAGAACTCCTACACCCACCCCTTCCCGGGGATCGGCGTTTACTGGTGGAGGGTCAGGGCGAGGGACGCGGTGGGGAACTGGGGTGAGTGGTCCGAGAGCAGGTGCCTGACCCTGAGGAGGTGGTTCATGCTCGAGGGCTGGTCCTCCTCCACCTTCACCCCGGTGGGCGTCTGGTACCCGCTGGAGGGCTGGACCGGGGGCGCCCTCACCCCCGTGGCCTGGTCGCCCTCGGAGTCCTGGTCCGCCGCGATCTCCGCCCCCGTCCCGGCCCCTGTCCCCCTCTCCCCGCCGAACGGGACGAACATCAATAACTCAACCCCCACCTTCCGCTGGGAGAACCTCCAGCCCGCCGATACCTACGACCTCCAGGTCGACAACGACAACGACTGGACGACCGTCACCTACTCTTACACAGGTCTTGCCTCAAACTCCTACACGCCATTCTCCCCATACCCCGATGGCCTGTACTATTGGAGGGTCAGGCAGACTAGGACGGGTGCCACTGGACCCTGGTCGGAAATCTGGACCTTCCGAATTGACACGAGGGCACCAGCTGCACCGGTCCTTGTAAGCCCAAGGGATGGTGAGAACCTGAACGACAATACGCCGCTTCTCGACTGGGAACCCGTGACCACCCAGGCTGACGGGACACCCGAATATGCCACTCCTGTCACCTATGAAATCCAAGTATCCAACGTTTCGGACTTCGGCAACATCGTCTGGTCGGACAACCGCTTCACCTCAGACAACAGGGAGGTCTCGATCCAGCTCCCCGACAACGTATACTACTGGAGGGTAAGGGCCTGGGATAACGCAGGGAACCCGAGCGCATGGTCGGCTGTCGGGAGCTTCAGGATTGACACCGTTGCACCCCCGGCACCCATTCTTGACTATCCCATCGGCAGCGTCTGGACCAACGGTGCCCCGAACCTTCAGTGGCACCTGACCGTGACCGAGAACTCCAAGCCCATCAAATATCGCATTCAAATCAGGCTCTCCGCGGGCTCCTACTCCTCACCCGTCAGGGACGTTTGGGTGGAGGGGGACGAGGTGGAGAACTGGGTGGTCACCCCGGCGATAACCACGGAGGAGGTTTACTACTGGCACGTGATGGCTGTCGACAACGCCGGGAACCCCAGCCCGTGGTCGGCTGAGGACTCCTTCAAGGTCGACAGGACGCCTCCGAACAAGGTGGTGCTCTACAGGCCCGACAACAACGGCTGCTCGGAGAGCCTGGCGCAGACCTTCCAGTGGTACACGGGGTCGGATCCCTCCCCCGGCTCGGGGATCGTGGGATACTGGATCCAGATCTCCACCGAGCCCGACTTCTCCACCCTGGTCCACGAGAACACCTGGACGGCCAACGAGAACTCCTACTCGTACACCCTTCCGGCCTACGGGAGGTACTACTGGAGGGTGTGCGCGAGGGATGCGGTGGGGTGGGTCGGTCCTTGGTCAGACCCCTTCGCCCTCCACGTGGGACGCTGGCTCTCCCTGGAGACCTGGACCTCCTCCACGCGGAACGTCCCCCTGGGCTGGCTGGAGCTGGAGGGCTGGGCGGTCACCGCGGCCTCCGTTCCGCCCAGCTGGAGGGAGCTGGAGGTGTGGAGCTCCGGCGTGAGCGCCCCCGCCACCTGGTACTCCCTGGACTCCTGGACCTCCACGGTCTCCTCCGTCCCCGTGGTCTGGCGCTCCCTGGACTCCTGGAGCGGCACCGTCTCCTCAGTTCCCCTGTACTGGTACTCCCTGGACTCCTGGACCTCCACGGTCTCCTCCGTCCCCGTGGTCTGGCGCTCCCTGGACTCCTGGACCTCCACGGTCTCCTCCGTCCCCGTGGTCTGGCGCTCCCTGGACTCCTGGAGCGGGACGGTGGCTTCAGTCCCCGTGCTCTGGCACGCGGTTGAGGGCTGGACCTGCACCGTCTCCTCAGTTCCCCTGTACTGGTACTCCCTGGACTCCTGGACCTCCACGGTCTCCTCCGTCCCCGTGGTCTGGCGCTCCCTGGACTCCTGGACCTCCACGGTCTCCTCCGTCCCCGTGGTCTGGCGCTCCCTGGACTCCTGGAGCGGCACCGTCTCCTCCGTTCCCCTGTACTGGCACCCGCTGGAGAGCTGGGGCGTGACGGTGCCTGCACCCGCCTCTTGGAGGGCGGTGGAGGGCTGGTCGGGTCGGGTTGGAACCCCCGTCAGCTGGTACTTCCTGGAGGCCTGCACGGGGGCCCTCTCAGCTCCGGTGCCCGCTCCCATCCTCCTCTCCCCGAGGAACGGGGAGAACATGAGGGAGACCACCCCCACGCTGATGTGGGACAACCTCCAGCCTGCCGACTCCTACTGGTTCCAGGTGGCCACCGACGGCGGGTTCAACAGCATCGTGGTGGAGTTCACGAGCTGGGTGGGGAAGTCCTACACCCATGTGGCGGGCTTCACCGACGGTCTCTACTACTGGAGGGTCTGTCAGACCAGGACGGGGGTGACGGGTCCCTGGTCCCAGGTCTGGACCTTCAGGGTGGACACCCTCCCGCCGAGGGCCCCCTCCGTGACCTTCCCGACGGACAACCTGAACCTCGGCTATCCCAACCCCAGGGTCACCTGGATTCCGCCGGAGGAGAACTCCCTCCCGCTCACCTATGACCTCTGGGTGGACAATGATTCCGACTTCGGCTCCCCCGAGGTAACCACCCTCCACCTCTCCGAGAACTCCTACACCCTCCCCTCCCTCCCCGACGGCCTGTACCACCTGAGGGTGAGGGCGGTGGACAACGCAGGGAACCCGGGAGAGAACGCCCAGCTGAGGTTCAGGATTGATACCGTCCCGCCCGCCGCCCCCGCGCTGGTCTCGCCGGCGGACGGCGTCTGGGTGAACGAGAACGTGACGCTGGACTGGGAGCCGGTGCAGGAGAACTCCACCCCCGTGATGTACAGGGTGCAGGTTTCCATCTACTCCGACTTCGCCACCATCGAGAGGGACTCCGGCTGGATCTACGGGGACAACTGGGCGGTCACCCCGCCGCTGGTCACCGAGTACCGGTACTACTGGAGGGTGAAGGCCAGGGACAACGCCCTGGGTCCGAACGGGGAGAACGGGAACGAGGGCCAGTGGTCGGAGGTGAGGAGCTTCAGGCTGGACGTGAAGCCTCCCTCCGTCCCCTCGCCCTCCTCCCCCTCCCCCGAGGCCTGTGCCGAGAACCTCACTGTGAGGTTCGAGTGGGCCAGGGCCTACGACGACTACGACAACCCGAACGACCCCTGGAGCTCCGGGGTGGCCTACTATGTCATCCAGGTGGCCGGGGACCGCTCCTTCTCCTCCCCCCTCCTGGAGACCACCGTCCCCGACAACTCCTGCCTCCTGACCCTCCCGGCCTACGGGAGGTACTACTGGAGGGTGAGGGCGGTGGATGCGGTGGGGCATGCGGGGGACTGGTCCGAGAACCGGCCCTTCCACGTGGGACGCTGGCTCTCCCTGGAGACCTGGACCTCCTCCACGCAGAACGTCCCCCTGGGCTGGCTGGAGCTGGAGGGCTGGACGGGAGCGGCCTCCACCGTGGTCTCCTGGAACACGCTGGAGGGGTGGAGCATGACCTTGGCCTTCCCGGCCTCCTGGGGCACGCTGGAGGGGTGGACGGTCGGGGTGCCCGCCCCGGCCTCCTGGGGCACGCTGGAGGGGTGGACGGTCGGGGTGCCCGCCCCGGCCTCCTGGCTCTCCCTGGAGGGCTGGTCGGGAACGGCCTCCACCGTGGTCTTCTGGGGCACGCTGGAGGGGTGGTCGGGGACCGTGGGGGCCCCCGTCCCGCCGCCCGTTTTGATCTCCCCGCCCGACAGGTCAGGGTACGCGGGGGTCACGGTCACCTTCACCTGGGACAACCTCCAGCCGGCGGACTCCTACCACATCCAGATCGATAACGAGGACACCTTCTCCCCGCCTCTCGTCGCGGACAACATCCTCAGCACCAAGTCCCTCACCTACGACCTGCCGGGGACCGGAACCTACTACTGGAGGGTGAGGATGTCCCGGACCGGGGCCTGGTCGGAGTGGTCGGCCGTCTGGAGGGTCTCCGTGGATGTCACCCCGCCCGCCCCGCCCGTCCTGGTCTCCCCGCGCAACTGGGAGAACCTGAACGATCCCACGCCGCCGCTGGACTGGGAGCCCGTGGAGGAGAACTCCTATCCCGTGGCCTACTTCGTCTTCGTCTACGACGTGAGCACGAACACCCAGGTGGAGAACGCGACGCTGTACGACTACGGCACCGGGGAGAACACGCGGTGGGAGGTCAGAACGGTGCTGCCCGACGGCCAGTACTACTGGAAGGTCTACGCCAAGGACAGCGCGGGCTGGTCCAGCCCGAGCAGCGAGGAGTGGTACTTCAGGGTGGACACCCTGCCCCCCGCCTCCCCGCCGCTCGACTCCCCGTCCGATGATTACAAGACCAACCAGACCACCGTCACCCTCTCCTGGTTCGCCCCGCCCGAGAACTCCCTCCCCCTGACCTACTACGCGGCCGTCAGCGACAACCCCGCCTTCCCGTACGAGAACGAAAACTCTGGCTGGATCGAGAACTCTGGCTGGACGGTAACCCTCGCGGACGGCCACTGGTACTGGAGGGTGAGGGCCAGGGACAACGCCGGAAACGTGGGTCCCTGGTCGGAGGTGAGGAGGCTGGTGGTGGACATCGACCCGCCCGCCGCCCCCATACTGTACCTTCCGGAGAACAACCTCGAGACCAACGACAACACCGTGTACTTCGAGTGGTATCCCGTGGAGAAGGAGGTGACGGGTGCCGAGGAGGACTCCCCGCCCCTCACCTACTACGTCTCCATCTCCGACAGTGCGGAGTTCCCGCACGAGAACTACGGGTCGGGCTGGATCCCGGAGAACCGCTGGGAGAGCCCGCCCATCCCGGACGGGGTCTGGTACTGGAGGGTGAGGGCCAGGGACAACGCCGGAAACGTGGGTCCCTGGTCTGAGGTGAGGAGGATGGTGGTGGACACCTCCGTCCCGACCCCGCCCGTCCCCCTCTCCCCGCCCGACCTGGACAACCTCAACAACACCA
>Ga0315298_1008228_pt1 | contig 13387 bp, 12 predicted proteins | sample WHS_1_MG_FD_203077 | JGI IMG/M metagenome (GOLD analysis project Ga0315298, IMG submission 203077) | Extremophilic microbial mat communities from Washburn Hot Springs, YNP, Wyoming, USA - WHS_1_MG | ecosystem: Environmental > Aquatic > Thermal springs > Hot (42-90C) | place: USA: Wyoming...
CATAGACAACCGCCTCCCACTTTCCAGCAGCTGCGTTTTTGAGTATAGGAGGGGCAGAAATCTCTTAAGAAGTCTCGGCAGTAAGGGGTTTCCCAGCAAGGCATCAGGAGACGGGAGAGGGAAAAGGCTCTTCTACGAGCAGGAGGGGTTTCTTTTTCAAAAGCGATCTCCCTTCTACCTAATCGAGTACGAATGAGAACACCGATATTCACGATAGCGAGTAGGGCAGCAAGAACCCCTGCTATTTCCCCGAGAAGCTGGGAACAGCGAATTAAGGAAGCAATGCCCGGGTTATATCCCTCTGTGGAGTAGAAAGCAGCGAGTATATAGGGGATGGCAAAATATAAGAAGAGGGCAATTAGAAGGAGAATGAAACTGAATTCAAAGGAGAGGGTATAGCGAAGGAGAAGGGCAAGGAGAAGGAGATAGAAACCTACGGAGAAAAGATTTAAGGCGAGGTTGAATTTATGGAGAATTACAAGTTGAACTTGGGGGAGGAAAGAGTTTAGGTGGGGGATATAGCCGCTTACAAAGCCATAAATAATATATAACAGAGACCCTCCCTCAAGCAGAAGAGCAGCAATTAATGAACCCACAAAAAAAGGTGCAACAGTATATTCCCAACCTCTTTGCTTATATTTTATCTTTATCTCACCCTTTCCACATATTCACCTGTTCTCGTATCTATTTTCACGATATCCCCTCTCTCTATAAAGAGGGGGACCTGAACGACCAAGCCCGTCTCCAAAGTAGCGGGCTTCGTTCCGCCGGAGGCAGTATCTCCCCTTACGCCAGGCTCTGTATCCACGACTTCCAAATCAACGGTTATAGGTGGTTCAACGGCGATCACTTTCCCCTCATAAATAACCGCCTGATAATCAACACCTTCCTTCAAGTAAGGAAGAATTGGGCTAAGGAGGGAGGAAGGAAGGGAGATTTGCTCATAAGTTTCAGGGTCCATAAAGACATACTCATCCCCAGTGTGATAAATATATTGCAGGTTTTTTCTCTCTATAAATGCAAGGTCAAACTTATCGCCGGGTTTTATTGTCTTATCTATGACTGCATCCGTTTTTATATTTCTTAAGCGAGCGCGCACGAAGGCGCCGCCTCTTCCTAACTTGGCGTGTTCGGCGCTGAGAACATAATAGACTTCGCCTTCGTATTCTATCGTTAAGCCGGGTCTTATATCTCCTAAATCAAGTGGCATATTCTCTTCTCCTCCTTCCAATTCAATTTTAATTTAAAGAATAAGTTGTGTCAAATCTTTGTATAATTCCAAAACATTTGGGACCCCATAGGGGATTTCCCATATTGCTTGACTAAGAAGTTTGGAGGCATTATACCATAAGAGGAATAACATCATTTGCTTATTAAACTCATTTATATCCGTTGAGGAATTCTCTGGAATCGTTCTACATAGCCGTCCCAATTGCGACTTAGATTTCCTTCGCCCCGCCTCAAACCATCTTACATTAAAAATGGCAAAAAGATATTTTAATCTTTTACGAAATTACGCCCTTATAAACTCTCGGAAGCTGGTGCCCTAAAGAAGTGAGGATTTCGTAGGGAATCGTTTCGCTCAGCTGAGCCAGTTCCCATAGGGTTATTTCCTCTTTCCCTTGCCTCCCCATTATCACCACCTCTTCTCCCAATTCAACGCCATCAATTTCGCTCACATCAACTACCATCTGGTCCATACACACTACCCCCAGTATTGGTGCCCTCTTCCCTTTAATTAAAACATTTCCTTTATTGGAAAAAGAGCGGAAAAATCCTTGCGCGTAGCCGATGCCAATCACCGCTATCCTGCTTCTCCGCGGCAATATATATGTCCTCCCATAGCTTATGCTATGACCAGCGGGAAGCTCCTTCACCTCTATGACTTTCGCCTTGACGCTCATAGCGGGAAGAAGTTCAACGACGCCGTTTTGGGTGGGATTTATCCCGTAAAGGGCTATGCCCGGACGCACCATATCCAAATGGGAATCCTTTAAGGAGAAGATAGCGGCGCTGTTGGCACAATGTTTTAGGGGGATTTCTATTTTTCGTTCCTTCAATTTCCTCAAAATTTCAAGGAAAAGGGAGAGCTGATGTTTTGTGAACTCCAAATCGCTATCGGCTGAAGCGAAGTGGGTATAAATTCCCTCAAGGTAAAGGTTTTCGTATTCAAGAAATCTTGAGATGAAATCAAGGGCTAAATCCGGGCTCATCCCCAACCTACCCATTCCCGTATCTATCTTTATGTGAACCGAACACATCCTCCCCTGCCTTCTGCTTTCCTCGTTTATAAGTGGAGCTATTTTACCATTGGAGATTATCGGCGTTATATCCCAGTGGATTGTTTCCTTTATCTCATCCGGGAGGGTGGGGAGGAGGTTGACGATTGGTGATTTTATCCCCGCTTCCCTCAATTTTATTCCCTCCTGAAGGGAGGAAACGCCGAAGTAGAAATTTCCCTGCGAGTAGATGGCTTTCGCTACTTCCTCAACGCCATGCCCATAGGCATCGGCTTTCACAACAGCCATAATCTTCACATTTTCGCCTACGAATCTTTGGATCTGCTTTAGATTATGGATGATAGCGTTTAAATCTATTTCAGCCCAGCAGTAACTCATAAATTAAATAATGAATAAGAACTAAAAGAAAATCAACCTTTTGTATAATTCCATAACATTTGAGACTCATTAGGGGATTTCCCATATTGCTTGACTATAAACTCCAAAGGAGAATCTCTATTAAGACCGGCATGGGGTTTTGAGGCATTATACCTTAGGAGGAATAATATCTATTATGGAATCAATTTGGACTAAATCTCCGGGTAATTTGAGATAAAAATATCCCCCTCCTTAACTTTTTCTCTTCTTCTATATTGTGCTTTTTGAAACGCCAAAGGCTTTCTTTGTTGCTTCTACTCCGTGCTGTTCTGTAAACTCCATTACCTCTAACCTAAACTCAACTATCTCTTCTCTTAAATATTCCAATATCTTTTTGAAATTATTCACCTTGAAGAGGTTATCCCTTTAGGAGGGAAACTTTTTCAATCTCAATTTGACTTTCCTCATTCTCTTGGTATAATAGTAAATAAAGTTTATCAAAAAAGTATACAATAGGAGGCGATTATGAGACTTTCAACGAAAGTCCGTTATGGTATGAGGTTGATGCTGGAGCTCGCCCTACACTGGAACAAAGGTCCAGTGAAGTTGGAAAGAGTTGCCCAGCGTCAAGCCATCCCCCTGAAGTATATGAGGCAAATCGCCTATGCCCTTGAGGCGGGAGGGCTTCTCGTCAGCGTGAGGGGTCCGGGAGGCGGGTATATCCTCCCCCGCCCTCCTGAGGACATATCCCTTATTGAAATCGTTAAAAGCGTCGCTGGCTCCCTCTCGCTTGTTCCCTGCCTTGATAATCCCCGCCTATGTGAGAGAAGCGCCTGCTGTGCAACGAGGGAGCTCTGGGAGGAAGCTTCCTCCGCCCTCAAGGAGATTTTTGAGAAAAAGAAGCTCAGCGACCTCGTGAAAAGGCAACTCGCCTTAGGAGGTGTTTAGAAAATGATTTATCTGGATTACAACGCCACAACTCCCATAGATGAAAGGGTTCTTTCCGCTATGCTTCCCTATCTTAAGGAGGAGTTCGGAAATCCTTCTTCCATCTATTCCCTCGCCCAAAGGGCGAGAAGAGCGGTTGAGGAGGCAAGGGAGAAGCTGGCGAAGCTTCTCAACGCCGATCCAAAGGAGATAATCTTCACCTCTGGTGGAACCGAATCGGACAACTTTGCGATAAAAGGAATAGCTTACGCAAACCAAGATAAAGGAAAGCATATAATAACCTCGCAGATAGAACACCACGCCGTCCTAAACACCTGTAAGTTCCTTGAAAAACAGGGCTTTCATATAACTTATCTTCCCGTTGACCGTTATGGAGTCGTGGATTTGGACGCTTTGGAGAAAAGCATTACTCCTCAAACGATTTTGATTTCAATTATGTTCGCTAACAACGAAGTGGGAACGATACAGCCGATAAAGAAGATAGGGGAAATAGCTAAGAGACACGGAGTTTATTTCCACACCGATGCCGTTCAGGCTGTGGGGAAGATTCCCATAGATGTTAAGGAGCTGGGGATTGACCTCCTTTCCCTATCCGCCCATAAATTTTACGGACCGAAGGGAGTAGGAGCTTTATATGTGAGGAAAGGAGTCAAGATGTCTTCCTTCATTCAGGGAGGCGAGCAGGAGAGGGGAAGGAGAGGAGGAACGGAGAATGTGGCAGGTATAGTTGGCTTGGGTAAGGCTGCTGAGATAGCTCAGGAGGAGATGGTGGAGGAGGAAAAGAGAGTGAGAGCTTTGAGGGATGAGCTTGAGAGAAGGCTATTGGAGAGGATTCCCGAGGTGGTATTGAATGGACACCCTCAAAATAGGCTCTACAACACCCTCTCCATTTGCGTTAAATATGTTGAAGGGGAATCAATGCTTATAAACCTCGATAGGGAGGGAATCTGCGCCTCCTCGGGTTCGGCTTGCATATCAGGTTCTTTGGAGCCTTCCCATGTTCTCCTCGCTATGGGCGTTCCTCCCGAGATAGCCCATGGTTCCTTGCGCTTCAGCTTGGGTAAATTCAATAGGGAGGAGGATGTGGAGAGGGTAAGCGAAGTATTGCCCTCCATAGTTGAGGAATTGAGGAAGATATCCCCCTTTTGGGAGTGAGGAATATGGAGCTTAGAGAAGAGATATTGAAACTGAAGGAAGAGAAAAACGCCCTCATAGTAGCGCACAATTATCAATTGCCAGAGGTGCAGGATATAGCTGATTTCGTTGGGGATAGCTTGGAGCTATCAAGGAAGGTTGCCCAGATGGAGAACAAGATTGTAGTCTTTTGCGGAGTGAAATTTATGGCTGAGACGGCGAAGATTCTCTCGCCTCAAAAGGTTGTCCTCTTGCCCCGTCCCGACGCGATCTGCCCTATGGCGGAGATGGTTAGCGCTGAGGATATAAGGGAATGGAGGAGAATTCACCCGAGGGCGAAAGTTGTGGCTTATGTCAACACCAATGCGGATGTCAAGGCGGAAGCGGATGTCTGTTGTACCTCGGCGAATGCCCTGAAGGTAGTGAGGAATATAGAAGGGGAAGAGATAATCTTCGTTCCCGATAAGAACCTCGCCCTTTGGAGTGCTCGCATTTCCGATAGGAAGAAAATCCATCCTTGGGAAGGCTTCTGCTATGTCCATAAGAGGATAAAGGCGGAAGAGGTAAGGGAAGCGAAGAGGAAGTATCCTGATGCGCTGGTTCTCGCTCATCCCGAATGCGACCCTGAGGTCTTGGACCTCGCTGATGCTGTCCTTTCAACCTCAGGAATGCTCAGATACGCGAGGGAAAGCGCGGCTAAAAGATTCATAATCTGCACGGAGGTCGGCTTATTGCATAGATTGAAGAAGGAAAATCCCACAAAAGAGTTCCTCGTCCCCAGGGCATTGATGTGCAGAAATATGAAGCTGACGACTTTACAGGATGTCTATTTTTCCCTCCTCTATGAAAGATGTAAGATAGAGCTTCCCGAGGATATAATCTCTCGGGCGAGAAAATCCCTGGAAAAGATGTTAGAGTATGTTTGAGGTGATGATATATGTTGGAATATAGCGAGAAAGTTATGGAGCATTTTCGCAATCCCAGAAATGTGGGGAAGATCGAGAATGCGGATGGTGTGGGAAAAGTTGGCAATCCTATGTGTGGTGATATAATGGTGATTTATATCAAGGTGAAGGATAACAAGATAGAAGATTGCAAGTTTCAAACTTTCGGCTGTGCGGCTGCCCTAGCGACTTCCTCTATGGTGACCGAGCTCGTGAAGGGGAAGGATATAGAAGAAGCATTGAAGATAACGAACAAGACCGTGGCGGAGGCTTTGGGCGGCTTGCCTGCGATAAAATATCACTGCTCCCTTTTAGCGGAAGAAGGGATAAGAGCAGCGATAGAGGATTACAAGAGAAAGAAAGGAAGTGATGAATAGATGGGAATGGAGAGCTCATTATCTGCCCTCTTTGTGGAGAATCCCTTTTCATATTTGAGGAGGAAACGATAGCTCTCTGCCGAGCCTGTGCAGGCATCGTCTCCCTTTACTGGACGGAGGAGATGTTCAGGGAAGGGATATATGGGCGAGAGACTGCCAGAAACGCTGATAGCGATTGAGAGTGGAAAATTGGGCTTGGAGGAAGGTAGCATCTAAATCATCGTATCTCTCCTCAACGAGAGATACCACCTCGCCATCAAGTGCCTTATCCTCAACAAGCTTTTTCAGAATCCCAATCACATCCTCCTTCCCCATAACGCCGCGGTAAGGACGATATTCCCTCACTGCGGAGAAGATATCAGCTACCGCCACAATCCTTGAGCCCAAATCCAAATCCTCTTCTTTTAAATGGAAAGGATAACCCGTCCCATCAAGGTGTTCGTGATGGAAGGAAGCCCAATCTTTTATCTTCTCCCATCCCTTTACCCGAGATAATACCATATAGGTATAGAAAGGATGCGCCTTCACAACTTCAAATTCATCCGGCGTTAGCCTTCCGTTCTTCTCTAAAACCTCAATGGGAATGGCGAGCTTCCCCAAATCGTGCATATAGCCTGCTATTTTCATCATTTGGAGCTCTTCCTTGGAGAAACCGCAGAAGCTTGCCATCTTCTCCGCTAACTCCCCCACGCTGAAAGAGTGAACGGCGGTGAAAGAGCTCTTGAAGTCGGTTATATCGCAGATAAGGTGAGCTATTGAAATCTCCTCCTCCCAATTCAAGGAGATGGGAGGGAAGTTGGCTTGTTCGAAGAGCAGGGATTCCAGATGTGGGCAGGTGAGCTCAAGCCAGAAGCTTTCCTTACTTGATACAGAGAGAAAAGCATCAATAACATCTTCCGTGAAAAACCTGCCCCCCAATCCCTCTATGGTTCGGCGAATCTCTCCCGCCTGATGAAGAATGAACTTGTCGGGTTTAATCAGGATGGAAACCTTATCCGCAAGGCTTAAAATATAGCTCCCGATGGATATCTCCTCTTCAGTCGTTTTTACGATTGCCTCTAAAAGGTTGGTGCGAAGGGAAGCGTTCTCCATCTCCCGCCAAGGAGCGTGATGATAGAGCACGATGTTCCCCGCCCGAGGAGCTACTTTCTTGAAGAAGATGTTTTCTTTCAGTAGACGATAGGCGATATAGGCATGGCGATGAGGGTCAAAAGCATCTATTTGATGAACATCTATGCTTTCCCTTAGAGAGAGGATACCGATGTCGTGGACAAGGGCGGAGAAAAACAAGTTTCTCCTCAGCTCGTCCTCCAACTTCATCTCATCCGCAATTTTAAGGGATATGTAGGCGCAGACCTTATGGTGATTTGCGAGCTCCGGGTGAGCAAGGTCAAGGACTGTTGAGAGAGCAACGAGGACCTCAGTAGGAGAAATCTTTCGTTCTACCATCATCAACCTCCTCCTTGTGATTTTGGAGTCTAAAAATAAAACAAACCCAAAAGTAATCTTATCACAAATTTTTCTAGTTTCAATTTTTTTTCAACAATTAAGCAAAACTCTTGCTATGAAAATTTCAGTTGTCTTATAATGTAAGAAAGGAGGTTAGTCCAATGAGGTTAATCTGTTTGATTCTTCTATCAGTTTTGTTAGTTGTATTGGGGAGAGGTCAGGGAAATCCGGTCACGAACGGGGGATTTGAGGAGCTCGATTCTCAGGGTTTTCCCCTCCATTGGGAACCGGTTGGCGGTCCGCCGACAAGCGAGATAGGTGTTTCCACCGATGCCCACTCGGGAAAATATTCCCTCCGACTTCATAGGGTAAAGGAAGTCCCAAGTGAGGAGACGGGATTGAATCGCGCCTGGAAACCCTTCAGCGGCGAGCAGGGAAGTATGCTTTCCGAATTGAAGGGGGCTATCTCCTTCTGGTATAAGGCGCTATCAGCTGATAAGGATGCCAAGCTCACCTTCTTCGTAATCCCTATGTCCCCGAAGCCCCTGGAGGATACCGGGCTTCCTCGCCAGTTCTACATAGTTCCCCAAAGCCATATCGGGGATGGTAAGTGGCATAAAGCGGTTGTTACCTATGATTTCTCGGGCAAGCCGGAAGTTAAATGGGTTATGCTCGCTCCACGCATCTACGGAGGAAGAGGGGATTGGCTTATAGACGATGTGGAATATCTTGAGAAGGCGGGAGCGGTGCCTGTTATAAAGAAGCTCTATATTGAGGAGATAAAGGGAAAAGAAGGGGGGGAATGCTTGGTGAAGGCGGAACTGCAAAACATAGGGGATGAAATCGGCGATTTGACCGTCTCCCTTGACCTTCCCTCCTATCTCTCAACAACCGATTCCCTCAATAAGGAGGTAAAATCTGTCGGAATTAAGGAATTTCCCACCGAGGTTAGCTGGCGGGTTTCAGGGATAAGGGATAGGGAGGATGTGATAAGGCTGTCCGCTAAATCCAAGATGGATTGGGAGGCGGATGCCGAGCTCAAGCTCGCTCCCTCCATCAAGGCTGAACTCCAATTGGGGCAATCCATCCTCTCTCCCGGTCAAAACAGCGGAATCTACCTTATTTTGAGAAACGAGGGAACGGCAATCGCCAAGGATATATCCTCCAGCATCTCCCTTTCCAAAAACCTTAACCTCCTTGATGCCCAGCAGAAGAGGATAGATTCCCTTACACCCCAGAGCTCGGCGAGGCTCTCCTGGCAGGTGAAGGCTTTGAAGGAGAGCACAAAGGAAGAAGTGAAAGTAGAGCTCTCTATTGGGGGAGAAGAGAGGGAATTCAAGGGGAGCTTGCTGATTGGCGCTTCCTTTCCCGCCTACACTCCCTCTTCCCCTCAGGCAAATGCGATTGTGAAGGCTGGAGTTGCGATTCTCTCAAACGAGAAGCTCGCCATCCTTTTCCCTCGCTCCTCCTTCGGCTATGGCATAGCTGAGATAAGGGTAAAGCAGGGCAATGAATGGAGATCCGTTGCGAGAACCCCTCACCTCGCCCGCCTCATCTTCTCACTTAAAGGCAAAAGGACCGAGTTGCCAATCTACACAGATGCCCCGAAGGTTTCCCGCCAAAAGAACGAAGCACAGCTTCTCTTCTCCAAACAATTCAAGGATGAGGAAGGCGGCAACTGGCGATTTGAGCTCAAACTCGCTTTAGCTAAAGGAAATGACGCTTTTAAGGCGGATTATTCCCTCACTTGCGATAAGGATAGGGAGCTACTCCTCTTTGAGGGTCCGCTTCTCTTAGCGGGAGATGGGAGCTTTGGAGAGGGGAAGGAGGAGGCGCTCTTCCCCGGCTTGGAATGGCTTGTTGACGGCGAGCGTTCCTCCAGCAGTTTAGATATCTCGGAAAATCATCCCGATAGGATTAGATATGTTCCTCATCCAAACAAGATAACGATTCCCCTAATGAGCGTGTATAACAAGGGGCTCTCGGTAGCGATTCTCTGGGATGCCTATCAGAAATGGGATGGCAAAAACGATAGACCGAGCGCCGTTTTCGCTTCTCCCGATTGGTTTGAGGGGAGGAATGCCCACCTGATGGGATTGTTCCTGCCCTCCGTCCCCCAATGGGTGAAGGAAAACGAACGCCTCGCGGATAAGCCATATAAGCTAATAAAGGGTAAAAGCCTGAAGCTAAGCGCTTGGATTTACGCCAGCGGAGAGGCAAAAGACGCCCTCTCAGCGATGGATAAGTGGTTCTCCCTCTTCGGCGTTCCCGAGCCTATGCCTGTCCCGAGGGGGAATTACCTAAAGGAGATAGAATTCTCTATGAACGCCTATCTTAAATCCCTTTGGATTCCCGAGGAAGAGCAGTGGTGGACATCTAAGGGAGCAGGTCCCCTCCTTTCGGGGAAAGGGCGTCCTTCCTCCTTCCTCTATGACCTCTACCAAGGCTATCTCCTTTCCCCTTCGGCGGATGTAAAGGCAAAATGCAAGGAGATGATAGAGAAAATCAGTGGCAAATATAAGATCGAGATAGCGGGAGATGACCTCGGCTACACCCTCAATGAGCCGTTGAGGTCGATGCTGGGGATGGGGATGCAGGCGATAAGCCTTCTGAACCAGCAGTGGGAGGATGGTTCTTGGCGATTCTACGCCAATCGCTTGGGAACGGGAGTTTTTGAGGGCTATGATTACCGCCAATTGGGACCCCACAATGCGGTGGAGGTTGGCACCTGTGCCTATAATGCCTATCAAATCCTCCGCTATGCGAGGATGAGCGGAGACCAAAAGCTCTTGCAGGCAGGATTGAAGGCTTTGGAGTTTATGAAGAGGTTCAGTGTCCCGAGAGCTGCTCAAGTTTGGGAGGTGCCCGTTCATACTCCCGATGTCCTCGCCGCCTCCGATGCGGTTGATGCCTATATTGAGGGCTTCAGGGCAACGGGGAATAAGGATTATCTGGAGGAAGCGAAAAAGTGGGCGAGGAGGGGATTGCCCTTTATGTATGTTTGGAACGAGTCAAAGTTTCCCTTTATGAGATACGCTTCCATCCCGGTTTTCGGAGCGAGCTTATATGAAGGCTCCTGGTTCGGAAGACCGGTCCAATGGAACGGTCTGCGCTACGCTTATGCCCTTCTTAAATTGTGGGATTACGACCAATCCTTCCCTTGGAAAAAGGTAGCGGAGGGGATAACTCGCAGCGCTATGTATCAGCAGGATGAGAAAGGGGAGAACATAGCCCTTTGGCCGGATAGCATAGGGGTGATAAAGGGAGATAAAGCGGGATGGGTCTTCCCTCCAATGATGATTTTAAAATGCGTTTACAAGCTTTTGGACAGGGATAGCGAGCCCCAGACGATTAAGATCGGCGATTTTCGCTTGAATTATAGGGGAAAGGTAAAGGGCGCTTCTCTTAGAGGGAAGAATCTCTCCTTTGAGATAAAGCTTCCCAGTGGAGAGCCGGGCTGGGTTGTCCTTGCGGGAGCGAGCAAGCCCCAGAGGGTTTTGCTGAACGGGAAGGAAACGAGCTTTGAATATGATGCTAATATGTGCTTGGTGGGAGTTAAGCTTGAGGCGAACGATTCCTGGCAAAGGGTTGAGGTGGAGGGGATAGAGGTGAGAAGGGTGAGTGTTCTTCCCGAACTCAGGACAAGGATAGAATTTGAATTTGAGGAATCTCTTGAAGGCTGGTGGGCGCAGAACGATATAGCGGATTTGACGGTGAGTAATGGATGCTTGGAGGGGATAGCGACGGGTGGCGACCCATATATGGTGAGGTTGGGGATGGATGTTGATGGGAATAGCTGTTCAAGGATTAGGATAAGGATGATGACAACGGCGGGGAAAGGAGCGGAGTTTTACTGGACTACGGCGGATTCCCCCAATTTCGCCGAGGATAAGACCGTGAAATTCCCCATAATATCGGATGGAGATTATCACGAATATGTGATTGAGGTCGGCAATCATCCTTTGTGGAAAGGAAAGCGGATAACCGCCATTCGCATAGACCCAACCGGCGGCGCCCCAGATGCGAAGTTCTCAATAGATTATGTAAGGGGAGAATAGAGTCCCTTTTCAAGGGATTTAAATTTGGCGTATTGATGGGGAAATCCTTTGAGGAGAGGAAAGGATATATTTATTCATATGGGAAAGCATAAGAGGAAGGATGCGAGTATTTGATGGAGCACGAAATTTTCTTGAGGAATTGTGGTTTGGGATTGCCCTGCGATTTTGAGACACCTGAAGGAAGAGCCATTTACGGGAGATGCAACGAACTCCCCTTTTCCCCTGTCTCAGGGGAGAGAAAATAGGACTTCTTTGTCTGAGGAACGGGTAGCGTTTCATTTATTGCGGATATAGTTACGCCGAATATTTCACTGCGCATAATTCCCCCCCAAATCATCCTTATTCTAAAATTTTTCTCAAAATACAAGTTATCAAATATATATTTCCGCTTAACATCAAATTTCATTATACCTCTTAGCGAATCTCCCATAAATTATTCTTGATGTAGAGCATAAATCGTAAATCCTCATTTTTTGAAACGCTACCGAGGAAAGTATTGTAAAGGAACACAGCAGACGAGATCACGAGGAGCATAGCGATGGAGGTTTATTAATGTTAGAGCTCCTTTTTTTCATTTCAGAGATGTAACATTTTTCAAATACCATAGTCTAATAGTATTGAACAGCAAGCCGCCTTCCTTGCCTGTTCCCTTGCCCTTGCGGGGCGGGCTCCCTTAAGGGAGCCCGCCCCGTTTTCAATCTACCCTATTGCTAATAAGCCATATCCTCTCTACAATTTATTCGCTATGAGAATTCTCGCTATGCTTCTTCCCTTTGCCTTTGTGTGTCCCTTTGTCTCTTCTCAGGATTTCCTCGTCTTCCCTCCGCCTCGCCAAATCTCCATCCTCCACCAAAAACATATCCTCCAGCTTCCCTTTAGAATTTCCGCTCCCGCAAACCTCAGGCGTCCCACTGACCTCCTCTCCAACGAGCTCGAAAATCTCTTCGGAACCAATGCCGTCTCCGATAAAGGGAAAACCCTCATATCCCTTAATATAGACCCTCGCAACCTCAAAAGAGAAGAGGAATACACAATTGAGATAAATTCCAGAGAAATAAAACTTTCCTGTCACGACGAACAGGGCGCCTTCTGGGCTGTCCATTCCCTCCTCCAAATCCTCTCCAATTCCCTTACCCTTACACCCAAAGGCTGGCTCATACCCGAAATGAAAATAAGGGATTATCCCGAGGACAATTTCCGTGCCTTCCAAGTTTGTGTCCCTTGGAGCAGCGATTTTGAATCCATAAAGAAAAGGCTTGAGCTCCTCGCCAGATTGAAGATTCGTTATGCTGTGATTGATTTCGGTTCCACCGTCGTCTTAGATTACGACCCATCGATCGCTCGCGGTCCGCGCTTTTCTAAGAAAGAGGCTAAGGAGCTGGTTGATTACGCAAGGAGCTTGGGTCTTGAGCCTATAGGTTATCTCAATTCATTGGGACATCTTGATTCCGGCTACCAGAAACCGCCTTACACCGACCACGGAGGAATTATGATTCAAAACGACGATGTTTACGATAAATTCGTCTTCCCTATCTTAAGCGAGATGCTTGAGATTTATGGACCGATTAAGTGGTTCCATTGCGGGATGGATGAAGCTTTCGATTTATGCTCCTGGCTTTCTAGTCAGGGATACGATAGCGCTCAGTTTCTCGCTCGCCACATCTCTAAAATAAACGATTTCCTCAAGCAAAGAGGAATAAAAATGATAATCTGGCACGATATGCTATTCTCGCCAGATTTAGAGAAGGAAATCGGGGGTTTGTTGCATAAATCCAATATATTGACAATTTTCACTAATACATCTATCTTCATAATGGATGATACTTATGGGATGTGCATTGATTAATTGGAGAGAATATAATAACGCGCTAGTTCAAAGA